>OFRG01000691.1_pt1 | contig 11863 bp, 7 predicted proteins | sample 1543071 | NCBI WGS metagenome assembly OFRG01 (sample SAMN07774222, study PRJEB24372) | wastewater metagenome | isolation source: WWTP Verbania (Effluent) | place: Italy: Verbania | collected 2015-12
CCCCTTTGGTTGATAGAGAAAATTCGGACTCCTCCAGCCAAGTACATGATCCGCCCCCTCCGCCAAGATCGCTTTGTACCCCATATCTTCGATGACGCCCGCGAGCTCATTGTTGTAGATAAGCTCGGTATTACGAAACACTTTCGGCACGACACCGAAAAGCTCTTTTACTTTCTTTTTGTGCAATTCTACCTGGCGTTTGAATTCATCTTTAGAATAGAGGAAGGAGAGCGAGTGATAGTACGTCTCCGAAAGTATCTCCACCCTCCCCGTCTCTACGAGCTTTTGAAAAGACCGAAGTGTTTCCGGAGAATATTCCTCAAGTTGCTCCAAGAAAATCCCCGAGAGCGAAAAACTTATTTTGAAATCAGGATATTCATTGAGAAGATCGAGCAAGACAGCATTTGCAGGCAAATAGCACTTCCCCGCCACTTTTTCTACAATCTTTCTGTTGTTGAGCTTCGACTCGGATTCGTCGTTAAAATAAGAACTGTCCTTCCCGATATCAAAAACACGATATCTCTTGATACGCATCGGTTGATGAACTTGAAAGTAGAAGCAAACGGAGGCCATATGATATACTGTATTCTACAAGAAGAGTGTCCAAAAGAGAAACTCCCATGCTCGTTGCAACCCTTGACTTTTGGTAAAAAAACATATATAATACAGCGTATTCGCCCCAATGGCGATGTCGAAAATTTTCCAAAATTCAAAAAATGACCCCCTCGGTTATCATATTAAATATCCTCCTCTTTATCAGCCTCTACGTGCAGGTGCTCTTTTTGTTTACCTACGTAGAAAGCCATCCCCGACGAAAGAGCAAAAAGGTTGCTGTCGAAAGAGCAAAAAAACCCCTCACCTATTACCCGTCTGTCGCCATCATTATCCCCTGCTGGAACGAAGAGAAGACACTCGCGGGGACGATACACTCTCTCCTCAAGCTTGATTATCCAAAAGAGAAACTTGAGCTCGTTATCGTAGACGACGGCTCCACCGACAAGACTCTCCAGGTGGCAAACAGCTTTCGTTCAAACCCACAGGTAAAAATCTACCACAAAGAAAACGGTGGGAAGCATACTGCCGTCAACTTTGGCATAAAGAAGACAAATAGCGAACTCGTCGGGTGTCTCGATGCAGACTCCTTCGTAGCCCCTGATGCTCTCATCGAGATCGTTAAAAAATTTCAAGACAAGAAAAACATGGCCGTCACACCAGCTATCCGCGTCCATGAGCCAGAAAACATGCTCCAACGCCTTCAGCGAGTGGAATATAACATGGGGGTCTTCCTCCGCAAGATGTTTGGCGAGATGAACGCTATTTCCGTAACGCCCGGGCCGTTTTCTATTTTCCGACGAAAAGTTTTTGAAGACCTTGGCGATTACCGCCGAGCACACAATACCGAAGACATGGAGATGGCACTCCGCATGCACAAAAATTACTACCCCATCGCCAACGCACCGGCCGCTTTCGTCTACACAGTGACCCCTCGCACCGTACCCACTCTCGTTAAACAGCGACTCCGCTGGGTGTATGGCTTCCTGAAAAATGTCATCGACTACCGCGAAATGATCTTCAACAAGAAGTATGGAAACTTGGGCATGTTCTCACTCCCTGCGGCGGTCATCTCTATTTTCACGCTTCTCTACTTTACCTCGCTTTCTATCTTCGAAGCTATCTCAAACCTTGCAGGGAAAATCACCGAATACCAGACAGTCGGCCTTCACTTTTCAAAAAGCATGCTTCCGCACTTTGACTGGTTTTTCTGGGACACCAACCAAGTCGCGATCATAATCCTCGCCCTGAGCTTCTCGGCTCTTATCATCGTCCTCGCCGGACAGCGACTCGCTGAGGGCCATATCAAGCCCCATTCTGGACTCGTTTACTTCTTTCTGTTCTACGGACTCCTGGCTCCTCTGTGGGTTTTCAAAGCGGTCTTTAATGTAGTATTCTCAAGGAAAAGCACCTGGAGATAACTTTGGCTTAGGAAACTTTCACGACGAGCGGCGTCGGAGCCCGCTTGCGGGTAAAGACGCGAGGAGGGGAAGTTTCCTAAGCCAAAGTTAAATAAATCCACCATGTACCAAGCTGATTACAAAAAATATATTCTCGTCTTCTTTATAACCTTGGCAATATTTGCCACGGCTTTTGCGGTGAGCAACAAGCTCAATGGGGCAAAAATTGCCGAGCTCCGCAATATGCAAGACCAGATTTCCGTCGATTTGCTTTCGTCGGAAATGCAGTATTCTCTTCTCTCGGAATCTTCCTGCGAAGACGCCACCAGCTCTCCCCTCTCCGACGAGCTCGAGAAGCTCGGCAACAAGCTCTCCTACGCCGAATCTGGCGGTATAAATTCCAACGAAGAAGACATTATCTGGCTCAAGAAAAACTATTCTCTCTTCGAGCTTCGCGACTATCTTCTCGCAAAAAAGCTTGCAGAAAATTGTGCAAAGAAACCAATCTCGATACTGTACTTCTACTCAAACAACCAAGAGTCTTGTCCAGACTGTGAGAAGCAAGGGCTCGTGCTCACCCGTCTTCGTGAAGACTATCCCGGGCTCCGAGTGTACTCTTTCGACTACGACCTCGATCTCTCCGCACTGCAAACACTCGTCACTATCCACAAAGTGAAAGACGAGCTTCCAGCACTCATCATCAACCGCAAAGTGTACTACGGATTCCAGAGTATTGATGATGTCACAAAAGAATTCCCCGAGCTCAAGACACTCGCGACTTCCACCGAAACCACAAAGAAGACTACGAAGTAAAGTTTATTTCTGACTTCGATACTCGTCGAGGAGAGCCTGGAGATCTTTATTCCCCGGGTTCTTTTTTAGGCCGTCAAGCAAAATCTGTTCCGCTTGGCTGGATTTTTCTGTGTAGGAATTTTTGTAGAGAGATGAAAGAGATGCATACCCTGGAATATCGTTTGGCTTGAGCGAAATTGCTTTCAAGAAGTTCTTTTCTGACTTTGGGTAATCTTTCAAATAAAAGCCATAGAGATCTCCAAGATTTTGATATGCGGTGTAGTCGGTAGGCGCAATGAGCGTTACATAGATCCACGCTGCCTCAGCTCCCTTATAGTCCTCAATAACTTTTCGATAGAGACCAAGCTCAAGAGCTGCTTCTGCGTCTTTTGGATTTTTCTTAAGCGCAGCAGAAGCCTGAGTAATCCTCTGTGTGTAAGCTGTGCGTGCGTCTTGCGCCATGTTCTTCGGGAAGACGAGCGGTGTGTCGAGGGCTGGGAGTGGTGGGAGTTTTATGCTTCCCACAGAGACTGGCTCGATGGTGACATGCCCTTTTCCAGTAGTGTCGAGGGTGAGGCCATTTGATGTCACGCTCGTGGTGGTGCCTACGGTGCTCGTCGCTGTGTTTATATCAGAAGATGTTGCAGGAGCATGTGCCTGGCGATAAAAGAAGACGCCACCCACAAGAACAACGACCACAATAATATAGAAAATGTATTTTTTATCAGTCATAGTAAAGCTATTATAGACTCTTCTCAGGATTTGTAAATTGCCTTTAGTCTCTGACCGAGAAAGACAAAACAAAAACACCCCATTCCTTTCGGAAGAGGTGTTTTTGCTAAGCTCTTGGTCAAACCTGGAAGCGGTGAAGCTTCGGAATGATCAAGTCACAAGGACGCTTACTGAATTCTCGTCTGGGAGATACCGCTGGATGGAAGACCATTGATACCGAAGCCATTGGTGTAATCGTTGGCTACAGCACTCGTGATCGTCGTTGTTGCCTGCGGTGTCCAGATGAAGTTGCTGCTCGCTGTATCAAGGGCGGTAGCTGTCGTGGTGAAGCCAGAGAGTGCTGGGAAGCTTGTGTCACCATTCAACGTTGTCGTGATCGAGTAGTTTGTACCTGATCCAACAACTGTACCGCGAACCTCGAAGTATCGAGTTGCACCAGATGGAATCTGAACGGTGGTCGAAGCTGAAGCGCTGGAATCAGCGAAGAAGCTAAGCGATCCACCCGTTGTTCCCGGAGTCTTATTCTGTGAAGAAATCTGACCGCCGGTTGTTACGCCTGATACTGGCTGAGAGTACGAAGAGTCAGTGAATCCGAAGATGTTGACGTTCGTAAGGCTTGTGACTGAGGTTGTTGAGAAGGTCAATTTGAATTTCTCAATACCGATGTCACCAGCTGTGTCAGCAGTAATCTTGAAGCGCATCAACTTTCCGTCTGATACACCACTTCCTGCAAGTGTGTCAGCTGCTACGACTGGGAATGACTTGAATACTCGGATTCCTGCAAAGGAAGTGCTTGCGCTGCTGCCGTTTGCGAGGTTGATCGTTGATCCAGAGTCAACTCCAGTACCTTGTGTACCTGTCGTGTCAGTTGAGTTTGCATCGATTGCAATCAAGTGTCCTTCAGTTCCTGGCATTGAAGAGCCGATAGCTGCGAGGTCAACCTTGATTGTAAGATTCTTGTCTACGTCTCGTGCAAGTACTACTGGTGTGTCAAGCGTTGAGGTGGCTGAAGTGTTGGAGCCAACGAATGTTGCTGAACCAACCTTTGATGAGCCATCCCAGATGCTTACTGTTACGAGGTCTGAAGCAGAGCTTGAAGCTGTGTTCGTGAGAGTAAGACCAATCTTCTGGAGATTGACAGACTCGTTTGAAGCACGGAACTTCATAACACCTGCGATAACACCCGTTGAGCCACCTGAAGCGACTGTGTAGGATGGAGTTGATGCACCATTGGTTACTGTGAAGGAACCTGTGCCGGCAACTGTCATCGCTGCGCTTGTGCCGCTACCTGTTGCTGTGATTGAGCTTCCTGAAGTTACACCCGTAATTGAAGGATTTGATGAAGACGTCGTGATTCCCCATGTGTATGTTCCCGGAGTCAAAGCACCTGACGGAATGTTACATTTGAGAGCAAGAGTCTTGATAACGCCCTTCGGAACAACGAGTGAGTTATCAAACGTAAATGCTTGTGTCGTTGAAGACGTAAGTGTTACGTTGACAACATTTGAACCTGAGTTGAGGGCTGTTGCTCCATCGTAGAGCTGACAACCATTCAACATTGATGCTGATGAGCTTGCTGATCCACCATGCGTAAGCGTGATTGAAGAGAAGCGAACATCCTCACCAGACTGTGATGCGTCGAGCTGAACGTTGGCAAAGAGCTTTGCAATGCTTCCGGCGATAACATTCTGAGCAGACGGAGTTGAGGACATGCTGATTGCGAGCGTAGCTGCCTTAACAGTCATTGTGTTCATTGCGAAGCTCGGGAGGCTTGTGAAGGCAATCGTGTTACCAGTCGTCTGACCAGTAATGTTTGTCCATGAGCCTGGAACTGCAGTGACGATGACTGTTGCGTTGTTTGATACACCCGTTGGGATTTTACCCTTCAAAGTGTACGTGTGCTGACCGATAGGGAAGGTAATGGTGTCTGTGAAGGTGATTGTACAACCAGTTGTGCAGGTTGTAGCTTCATCGACTGGACCTGCTACCACCTTGCCATTCTCATCATAGATAGAGATGTTGGTGATAGGACCATTTCCTGTGAATCCTGAAGACGTAGCAATTGTGAATACCGTGCTCTGTACTGAGATCGGCTCACCCTTGAAGTCTGTCATGAATCCGCCGAGAACCTGATTTGGAACGTTAACTGCAATGTTCTGCGCAGCCACTGTCGTTGCCTTGGTGATCTGTGTTACAGAACCTGCTGTTACTGTATCCAACACACCGTCGTACCATGGAGTAGCGGCTGTAAACTCTTCTGTAGAGTTGCCTGCTGATCCTGATCCAACTGGAGGTGTGATGCCGTACATGTAGGTCTCACCAGTCAAGTACACATCTGTGTTTCGATAGATGTCAAACTTAACCGTTCGTCCTGCTGCACCTGCGCCGATAAGGTCGCCGTGGATGTAGATTTCGATTGTTGAACCTTTGTCAACTACGACACCTGGTCCAAAGCTTGCGGTGTAGTACTTACCATCAGATGAAACTGTTGTTGGGTAGTCGGTACCACCAATGTTGACCATGAGGTCACCCAAGTCGTTTGATGATACTGAGCCAGACTGATTCCATCGGATAGACCATACGCGAATCTTTTCGGCTGATCCAGCTGTAAGCTTGATACCACCAAATTTAAGATTGGTTGTACCTACTGGCTGTGACTGCTGACTTACACCATAGATGTTTGTCGTGACAGAACCGAGTGAAAGATTTGAGTTGATCGTGTGTGTTGCACCTGTGATTGGGAGTGATCCCGATACAGTTGCACTAGCGGCAGTGTTGATTGCTGTAACCTGGAGTGATGCCACCTGTCCATTGTATGAAGAGAGGCTTGATCCCATGTTACCAGCGATCGTAAGTGTCTTTGAAGTTCCTGCCTTCACAACAAACGGATCGCCGACCATCACCTCATGGTTTGAGTTGAGAGTCTTTGAGATTCCGATCTGGAGTCCGTTTTCATCCAAGAGTACTACTCCTGAGAATACGGCATCCTGTGCGAGTCCTGTTCGAGCAACTGTTACGTTGTTGATTGTGACATCGCCACCTGTTGCTGTGACTGTGAATTTCGTGAACGGAATTCGAGCAGCACCTGCTGGAGCGAGTGAGTTGACAGGCTGTGTTGCTGGCATTACTGAGAGTGACCCGACAACACCTGTTGTCGTTGTGCCTGTTCCTGTACCCGTACCTGTTCCAGTGCCAGTACCTGTGCTTCCGCCCATTGTTGTGAGCTTAGCTCGTGTAGAAGCACCTACGAAGCCAGTACCTTTTGTGAGGCCTACTGGAGTGAGGATGCTGCTAGCATACTTTTCCTGGAATTTGATAACTGCTGTTTTTGTCTTTGCTCCGAAATATGTGGATTCCATTCCTGGAGATCCTGCACCGGATGCAGCGACCATTGTCACTGGATCCATGTTGAGAACTTTCTGGAGGTTCAAAACGTCGGTACCCGTCATCCCCATTGAGAGGTTGCGAGTGAACGTATATCCTCCTGTGGCTGCTCCCGTGCCACCCTGCAAAGTCCCGAGCTGTGACTGCAACGACTGAATCGTTGCGAGCAAGCTTGCGATCTGAGCCTGTAAGTCTGCTGCCGTCTGCGCGCCTGCCGCAGGAATAAGCATTCCAAACGACATCGTGAGAGCGGTACCAAAACTTACGACTGCAGAGATAGCCTTGCCGGTCCGTGATTTCGTAAATCTATTCATAATACTTTTTTTCTACTAATTAATTACTGATACAACATTTTGCTCGTGAGAGCTTAACGCTGGTGCACAGAGGGTACATTGGTTTCGACCCCCAGCACCTTTCTGTGCGTATCCTCACAATAAAAATTTGAACTTCTTCGTTCTACTTCCGACTGCCTCATCCACGACCAAGATGAGACAACATTTTCGCCAACGGGCGAATCATGTCTGCGTCGTTATAACCACAACACCATAACTAACCTTCACTTCCGTGTGTCTGAATCTCCTTGTGATATGATATTTGGTTTTCAACGAGCTGACCGTCCGCCTGAGGGTTTCCTTTCTTTCGTTCCTTTCGCGTAGGTAAGAACAATACGCACTCAACCTTACTTGTAAATTATAATCTGCGCGGAACGTACTGCAAAATTGCAAATGTGGATAACTGAATCAATCTACTCAATGTCAATCCGCGTGACGCAGATGAGCTGAGTAGATTGAGGCAATATTCTTCCACAATTGCACCAGCAAGTATCGCATTTCAGAAAATGAAAGTCAAGCAAAAAACAGAGGGAAACCACCTGTTTAAGCAGACGTCTATGGAGGGCAAAAATTACCGAAGAGAGTACTTACTCCAACGTCTTTCGCCGTTTCGTCTCACCAGCCCGGCCTGCACCAAAGCAGTGATTTCACGCTGGATAGTCTTTTCTCCAGTGCCCGGAAAAGAGGCCATTACTTCGCCAATTGTCGCCTCCCCTTTGTCCTTTATTGCCTGGATTACCGCCTCGCGACGAGAGAGCATCTGATCCTTTTTTTTCTGGTACGTTGACTCTGTTTTACTCAAAAGGTCGCCCTTTGATTCACCGTTTGACCGGTTTTGGGGGGGAGAATATTGGGTGGATTTTTGACGAGGGAGACTCGTGCTTTGTTCCCGATTTGGGTCAAGCTGACGGGAGGTATTTATGGGTGCGGAGGCGGAAGGATTCGAACCCTCGGTAAGAAGTGACTCGCCAGGAAGGGTGAAAAACTCTGAGGAAAAGACGACACTTTCACTGGGTGAAAAGAGTCGCGCTCGGAGGATTTCTTGAAGGGAGAGAAACTCGCTTTTGAGAACATCTGCATTCATGCGGGAGATGAGCTCTGTGGACACAGCGATCTCCAAAAATGAAATGATACTTTCAATACCATCAAGCGCCCGACGAGCGGCGTTTTTTCTATCGGACAAAAGAAGATGATTGAGTGAGTGGATCCCGAGCAAAACAGAAAGTCCGAGTTCGCGAAGTTGTCGCTTCATTGGCTCTGTGTCCGATAGAAAGTCCGTGAGCATGTAGACAGCTGTCATCAATTTTTCTGTCTTTTTTGAAATATACCAAATATACTGTGTTTCTTCAGGGACACTTTTTTTCGAACCAACTTCTTGGACTTTTGTTTCTTTGTTTGTGTCTTTTGTGGTTTCCATTTTTGTCTATTTGTTTGATGTCTTTTTGTATGTCTCTTACTTTGTCCTTCATTTCCTGTCCTTTTACTTTTGTCCATTATATAAAAGACATACCCATTTGTCAAGGTGTCTTTTACCTTTAAAACACAGGGGAAATGGCGGGGATAACTCTTTTTTGCTATCATGTACCCATGGCAGACGACTCAAAACCATCCTACGAAAACAAAGGTGGGAATGTGAAAAAAAACGGTCGAGGGAAGGGGCCTGAGAAGCTCCCCCTCATTAAAAAAGAGACCCAGCACACCGTGCTCGGAATCATCTTTTCTGTACTCGCGGTATTCTTTTTCCTTGCGCCTTTTGCGATGGCTGGGATAGCTGGGACGGCGCTCTACAACGTACTCGAGCTCCTCTTTGGCGCCGGATTTTTCCTCCTCCCACTTCTCTTTCTTCTCCTTGGGATTTCTTTTTTCAAATCCATCGAGCCACACGTGGCGGCACGAGTCCTTGTCGGATCTCTTCTCTTTTTCCTCTCCGGACTCGGGCTTCTCGGGCTTCCGCTCGCTGATACTTATGGTGGCTTGATAGGACATTACGTAGCTCTGCCACTCGAAAAGTTTTTCGATATCTATGCGAGTGCCCTCTTTCTTTTTGCCCTTTTCCTCATCTCTTTGGTAGTAATTTTTGACGCTCGTCCGAAAGCAGAATTTTTCTCCGCTCTTCTTGCTCCCCTGCGCGCTCTCCGGAACCGAAAAAAAGAAATGGGACCTGACCTGTCTGCGCAAGCAGGCATGAAAGTAACGTCTGGCGGAGAAACTTTGGCAACTATCGCGCTCTCAAAAGAAGTCGAAGCGTCTGTTTCTTCTGCTCACAATACCAACCAAGAAAACGATACCGACAGCGCACCGCGCGCACCCGAAATGCTTCCAAAAAAGAAAAGCGAGGAGGAAGAATTCGCAGAAGAAATTCACGAGAAAAAAGTGTACACTCCGGCGAAAAATTTTGTCCCCCCTCCCCTTTCGCTTCTCGAGAAAGATTCTGGCCGACCAGATGTGGGCGATGTGAAGGGCAACGCCAACATCATCCGCCGCACACTCTCCAACTTCGGCATTGTGGTGGAGATGGATGAAGTTTCTATCGGGCCATCGGTCACCAGGTACGCACTCAAACCCGCCGAGGGAGTGAAGCTCGCAAAAATCATTGGGCTCACCAACGAGCTCGCCCTCGCCCTCGCCGCCCACCCGGTACGCGTCGAGGCTCCTATCCCCGGCACATCGCTCGTGGGCATCGAAGTCCCCAACCGTGCGAAGACGACCGTCGGCCTCGCCACGGCGCTTTCCACAAAAGAATTCCAAGACTCACCCCACCCACTCCTCGCCTCTCTCGGCAAGAGCATCTCTGGAAAATGCCATTTCGCAAATATCGCAAAAATGCCACACCTCCTCATCGCGGGTGCTACTGGGTCGGGAAAGAGCGTCATGGTACACACCATGATCACCTCACTCCTTTATAGAAACTCTCCCGACACCCTCCGCTTCATTATGATCGACCCAAAGCGCGTCGAGCTCACTCTCTATAATGGAATACCTCAGCTCTTCACGCCGGTCATCACCGACGCCAAGCGAGCCATCATGGCGCTCCGCTGGGCCGCGAAAGAAATGGATCGGCGCTACGACCTCTTCGAGGGCGAGGCGGTGCGTGATATTCAGTCGTATCACAAAAATATTCCCGACGGCGAGCCACTCCCCTACATCGTCATCGTCATCGACGAACTTGCAGACATCATGCAGAGCTATCCGCGCGAACTCGAAGCGGCAATCGTCCGCCTCGCACAGATGAGTCGCGCCGTGGGCATACACCTCGTGCTCTCCACCCAGCGCCCGTCAGTCAACGTCATCACCGGCCTCATTAAAGCCAACATCCCTTCTCGCATCGCCCTTCAGGTATCATCGCAGATAGACTCTCGTACCATTCTCGACGCTTCCGGCGCAGAAAAACTTCTTGGCGCAGGTGACATGCTCTATATGTCGGGAGAAATGTCCAAGCCTATCCGCCTTCAGAGTGCTTTTGTTTCCGAAGGCGAAGTAAAGAAGGTCGTGCAGTATCTCGTAAAGCAATACGAAGACACTCCGCCTGACGAGATCACCCTTTCCGATCTCCCAGACAAAAATGCCATCTTTAGTACGAGCCTCGACCCCGATGGAGCGAGCGGTGACGATGACGATCTCTACGAAGATGCGCGAATGGCCGTGATCGAAGCGGGAAAAGCCTCTACCTCCTACCTCCAACGCAAACTCAAGATCGGATACGCCCGTGCGGCGAGGCTCATCGACCTCCTCGAAGAGCGTGGTGTCGTCGGTGTCGGCAATGGCGCAAAGCCACGAGATGTCCTCGAAAAATCAGTCAGCGCTGAAAGCGAAAGCTTCAGTGGATAAATATGGCACTCGGCAGATTCCTATCATTCAAGACTATTTTTGCAATCCTTTTTACTCTGGTTATCATTGTGTATGCCCTCTTTCGTTTTTGGCCAGTGATCACCGGTGTTCGTATTCATCTTAATCCTGTCAAAGATACCGAGGGTCTGGTACTCCTCTCAGGCACTGCAATTCATGCACGCGAGCTTAGTATCAATGGCTTACCAATATCAGAAGACGAACAAGGTAATTTTGCATTTCAAATAGCTTCCCTACCTGGCATCAACAGAGCACGCATATTTGCACAAGACAAGTTTGGTCATAGCGACACTAAATTGGTAGAATGGTACTATAATAGCCCTAATCCGCTTGATGAGCTGATGAAACTAACAGAAGAATCACCAACCCCAAGCGCACAAGAAAACAATGGCATTCAAGAAAACAGCAAAGAAACCAACGAAAGCGGAACAGGCAGCGGACAATCTCGCTGATACAATTAAAAGTATTCAAACAAAATTTGGTGAAGGTTCTATTATGAAATTCGGAGATTCACCGAAAGTAGATGTGAATGTAACCTCTACTGGATCTATCGGACTTGATATCGCACTTGGAGTTGGTGGAGTTCCTCGCGGAAGAATTATTGAAATCTTTGGACCAGAATCTTCTGGTAAGACCACACTCGCTCTTCACATCGTGGCCGAAGCGCAAAAGAAAGGCGGCGTCTGCGCCTACATCGATGCCGAACATGCCATGGATCCGGACTACGCGACAAAGCTTGGAGTGAAGATCAACGACCTTCTCATTTCTCAACCAGACACAGGAGAGCAAGGATTGGAAATTACAGAATCATTGGTCCGCTCAGGA
>OFRG01000692.1_pt1 | contig 11852 bp, 12 predicted proteins | sample 1543071 | NCBI WGS metagenome assembly OFRG01 (sample SAMN07774222, study PRJEB24372) | wastewater metagenome | isolation source: WWTP Verbania (Effluent) | place: Italy: Verbania | collected 2015-12
TGTCCTGGCCACTACTTGGCTCTGTGTCGCCACAGCTTTTGCGTCATCGAGTACGATGTTGCGGATAAGCTTCTTTGATTTAGCGTCTGTGAGTGAAGTGTCTAACGTTTCCTCAAGACGGGCTATCAAGTCTTTTAACACCCTGATAGCGTCTGTAGCCTCATTTTCAGGCATTGCTTTCAGTTTGTCAAATAAAACACTCTGACGGAAGTCTTCAAATTCATGCTTGATTACCTTCATGGACTTGCCGGTGACTTCCTCTAGCGCGCGCCCGGTGATGATTGCATTGGCGTTTGCCGGCACTGGAACGACCGAAAACTCGACCATTTCCATCTTAGCGATCGTCTTATAGTCGTCTGACCACTCTTTTACTATGCCCCCGATGCTTACAGAATTGAGGTAACCGCCTTTAATTAGGGCTGCAACAGTCTTAGCAAACGGATATTCTTCGACTGCTAGTTGGAAACGGCTGGTCATTTTATTTTTTAATGACTTAAAACTAAGCCCTTTACCGATCGGAAGGCCTGAATAGTCGTGGCCATATAGCACTGGCATGCCGGTCTTTTCCCATGTTCCGGTGTCAATCCCGGCGGTTAGGATGTTTTCGTTCTGTCGGTCCATTTCGCTGGTGGTGACTGTTGCTTCAAAAACACCATCGCCTAAGTCTTTGACTGTAGTCGGATCGAGGCCGCAGACAACGTCTACTCTTTCGCCGACATCCCTTGTGATCGTAGTGGTTTCGTCTTTGCTCATAGTGAAATTCCCTTTATGCCTTTATATTACATTGATTGAATAGTAAATACCATAATTACCATGTATCCGCCGTAAATCTATTCCACGTGTTCGTCGCCACGCAGATATACAAGTACCCATCCTCAACAGCCACTTGGCCTAGCGTTACCGGCGAAGTAGCGGTGGCAGGTGGATTGACCGTTTGGACGTTACTGGTTCTGAGGTCGTCGAGCAGATAGTCGTACACTATTCCCTCGAACAAGGTATTAATGTAGTCGCTTTCGTTAGCCACAGTCGTAGCGTCAACCAGTGTCGAGATCGATATGTCAGCTGGGGCAAAGCTGTGTATCTGCGTCAGGGTATCTGCGTCAGTCGTTAAGCTCAGTGCAATATCTTCAGGGGCAATAACATGATTTTGCGTAATAGTATCGTTATCTGAGGTTAGACTGAAGGCGATGTCGTCTGGCGCAATGATGTGGTTTTGGCTGATAGTAGTAGCGTCAACGCTTAGTCCGATCGCTACATCACTTGGACTTATATTCTCGGTGTAATCTACTGTAGTAGCGTCCTCAGTAAGAGAGATCGCCACATCAGCAGAAGCTATTACATGGTCTTGGGTGATAGTTGCATTATCCTCAGTAAGCGAAATTGCTATATCCTGAGTTGCCACAATATGGTCTTGAGAGAGCGTGTCATTATCAGACGTTAAGCTAATCGCTATGTCTTGCGTAACAATTAAGTAATTAGTCTGATCGACAGTCGTGTTATCAGACGTTAGCGAAAATGTAATATCGTCAGGACTAAAGACATGGTTTTGTGTGATCGTGGCATTATCGGCAGTCAAAGATATTGCTACATCGTTAGTCGCCACGTTATGAGTAACGTCGACCGTTGTGTTGTCCTCAGTTAAGCTGATCGCTATATCTTGCGCCGTTAGTACATGATCCTGCGCAATAGTTGTAGCGTCTTCGGTCAGCGAGATTGCTACGTCCTGAGATACGATAATGTGATTTTGCGTAACAGTGTCGTTGTCTTGGGTAAGGCTAAACGCTATGTCGCTAGGCACAATGACGTGGTTTTGGGATATGGTTGTATTGTCAGTAGTTACCCCGATAGCAATATCATTTGTGAGCAGGATTGTCGTACTCTCATCAACCGTTGTATTGTCTGTCGTTAAGCTAATAGCAATATCGTTTGAAGCTATGACGTGATTTTGTGAGATCGTATCATTATCCGAAGTCAGAGAGAATGTGATGTCATCAGGCACGATAACGTGGTCTTGGCTGATTGTTGTAGCATCAGCCGTAAGTGAGTGAGCTATGTCCTGCGTAGCTAGGACTATATTTGTTTCCGCTACAGTTGCATTGTCCTCTGTCAGCGATATTGCTATGTCGTTTGTCAGGATAGTTTGATCCTGTGCGATCGTAGTGTTGTCAGTGGTGAGCGATAACGCTACATCTTGTGTAGCGATCACATGATTTTGGCTGATGGTATCGTTGTCACTTGTTAGGTTGAACGTGATGTCGTCCGGGCCGAGGACGTGGTTTTGAGTTATCGTGGTCGCATCCTCAGTGAGCGAGATGGCGATGTCTTGAACAGCTAGATTGTAATTCTCGATAAGAGTTGTGTTGTCTGTAGTCAAAGCTATTGCTATGTCGGCCGAGCTAATAACGTGATCTTGTGAGATTGTGGTCGCGTCAACTGTCAATGCCAGAGCTATGTCAGCCAAAGCGATGACATGATCTTGGGTAATTGTAGTGTTATCAGTCGTTAAACTGATAGATATATCGTCAGGAATGACAGTGTCGTTAGGTACAAAGTAGACGAAATTGCCTACTTTCGGCTTAAATGGTTGTCCTCTACCTAGCCGAGCCATTAGAAACTCCCCAAGTGCTGCCTAATGTAGGTAGCGGCAGCGTCAAAGTAAAATGGGTTATCCTCTAGTTTCCCTAGTGCTGTATTGCAACGATGACAGAGCAGCCCTCTAACCTTACCTGTGATATGGTCATGGTCAACCGATAGTGTTCTCTTATACTCGACCTTTTCTGGACACTTACAGATAGCACATACGCCCCCTTGCAGAGCTAACATATGCTCAAAATCCTCAACAGTGATGCCATATCTACGCCTCAAATGGTTTCTAAACCAAGTACGTTTCTGTTTATCTAGGTCTTTGTATTTACCACCCATCAGAAGCTACTCGCTTTTTTAACCGCCTGAGTTATAGCTTTGTTAGACTTAGCGATAAACGAAGCACCATAACCACCAGAGTAATCTAGTAAGATGTAACCGCTACCACCTAGACCACCTGCTCCGTTATAACCAGAAGCACCACCACCAGCAGGGGCAACACCAATAGCACCAGCTCCAAAGATTGCAGAGTTGCCACCAGCACCGCCGGGGTAAGTTCCAGCACCTGCACTACCCCCTGTTTGGGTTGAGGCATTACCACCGTTGCCACCACTTCCTGCTCCACCGCCACCACCGCCAGCATAAAAGCCTGAACCTGTACCGCCAGTACCGCCTGTATAACCTGTTACGCCTGAGCCTGAGTAACTACCGCCAGTACCAGCCGTACCACCAGAGTTGGTATTACCGCCTGTAGCCGTAACCGCACCACCGTCAAAAGTAGTATTGCCACCATTACTATTAGCACTTGCGGCGCCTACAGCATAGGCTACCGAAGCCCCTGCTGTTACAGGATAATTGTCATAAAAGGCAAAGCCACCACCACCAGCACCGCCAATAGCAGAACCACCACCGTTATGACCACTACCACCAGCTCCCCATAGATAAACGTCAACGCTCGTAACTCCTGTTGGCACAGTCCAGTTTCCCGATCCGCTAGAGTAAGTTTTTGTGTCTGGTAAATCCCAGTAAAGTTCAATACGACCGGCTGCACCAGAGCCACCTGTAATTGCTGATCCGGCACCGCCACCGGGCGCTGTGCCACCAGCACCAGCACCCGTACCTGCCCCTGCACCACCATTACCCCCTGCTGTTACCGTACCATTACCAGCAATACCACCTGCGCCAGCGTTTTGTTGACTTCCGTTGCTACCATTTCCGCCAGAGCCAGCGCCACCGCCACCGCCACCACCATAGCCAGCAGGGTTAGCATTACCACCTGTACCACCAGTATAGTGATAATCGCCACCTGATCCAGTTCCACCGCCACCGCCAGCTGTACTTGTTGATGATGCGGCTGGCGCGCCACTACCACCGCCACCCTGTATTGTGCTATTAAACGAACTCAACGTGCCTGAGCCACCCGGATAACCGTCAGCGCCAGGTGCGCCACCAGTACCTACGACATAAGCCACGCTTGCTCCAGGTGTTACTGTTAGGTCAACTTTTACAGAACAACCACCGCCACCGCCACCGCCACCGATATATAAAGGCGTGTTGTGATAAGCCGTACCAGCACCGCCACCACCCCAAACAATAGCAGTAACTTTAGTAACGCCAGTAGGTACTGTCCAGTTGCCACTACCGCTTGTATATACTTGTGATGCCATTACTGAACTCCCCAATACAAGTTTTGGTTAGGATATTCGTTCTCTATAAGAGTAGGTGCTAATTCAAAGTCTAAGGGCATATTCTCGCCTCGCGGCCACATTAAAGCGCCAATTCTCTCATCGCCATCAAGTACAAAAGCCCAACAAAGCCCATCAAGATAAGTACCTTGTAGTTCTACAGGTCTTATAAGCTCTTGAGCTTGTATTTCCTCATCTGCTGAACAGGGTTGTAGCGTTAAGGGCATGACCGATCACCCCCTTATACCTCGATTACCATATAGCAGATAGCGTTGACGTCAGCGCCCGCGTGTACGCGTATGCGCGCGAAGCCACTTATTTCAATGACAGGCTCTCGACCTAGCGGAAATTGTTTGACGTATTGGTTGGTTGGTGCAACTTGCTGAGCGTCTAATACTCGGCTAGCAGTAATTGATCCCTCCCCTGAGCTAGTATAGCCAGTTGAAGTCGTGCCAACCTGGACTAAGTTGGTAGTTGGATCACCGCCACCAAGAGCTGCAGCGTCAGTCTTAACAATACCGGCGGCTACATGAGCTGTTACGGTAGCAGCAACATCAGTTACGATCAGTTCACAGGATATAGGAGTTGCTGCAGCGCTACCACTGAAACTAATGCCCCATTCTACAATCCTAGCCTGAATGGTAGCGCTAGGTTTAACCTGTAGCAATGTCTTAATAGACGTGCCGGTAGCAACAGGCACTATTTTAGCTGTGGTCGGACTAGGTGCGTTGTAGATTGTATATAGTGCCATAATATTAACCTTTCCTTAGTTGTTAATATTAAGCGGCGTCAGATATTTCAATATCGAAAGCGTTGATAGTTGCTGTGTTGCCAGCAGTTACAGCTTGCGATGTACAAGTTGTTACAGCTAGAAGTTCTGTGCCTGCTACATCTAGCAAAGCGATGTGTGCCGCTGTACCTGAAGTATCAACTGTTACACCTGTTTGCTGTAGTAATGTTAGCTTACGACCGTTAGTGTCGCCGTTACCAATAGTGAAGTCACCGTTGCCGTCGCCGGCCGTTACTGTTACGTCAGCTAGTGCGTATGTAGCGTTAGCTTCTGTGTAAGTTGTTGGCTGTGTTGAGCAGATAGTTACTCGTGTGCATTCGTTTGCAATAGCAGCTAAGAATATGTCCAATCGTGCGTCAGGTACTAGTTTTCCCATTTATTTATCCTCTTTCCTGCGCCGTTCAGGCACATATTTAGGCGCATCGGCTCGTGCTTTTTTATAAGCTACGACTTTTATGCTGTCAGGCTTGATGATTACGTTCTTTGCTTTAGCCATATATTTACTCCTTTTTAAGTATTATTTATCCCTATGAATATGTCAATGATACTCGATCGTCAAAGACGTTATTGAAATTAGTATCACCGTCAGCCCATGTTATAACTGGATAATTCGAGATGTCTACCTTTTTAATACGCCATGAAGCAGCACTAGTAGCTGTTCCCGCATCTGCATAACCTATATAAATAACACCGCCAGTAGTCTTGTTGTCAGCTATCACAGCATACTGAGCTGTCGTGCTATAGAACGTGCCTTGAACATCGATCGGGGAAGCTCTAAGTTCAGCATCAGTCAGCCCATCGCTTTGACCGCCAATAGTCGTGCCATCAGGATTAACCACAGGAACATAGCCATCGACTGTCGGAGTTCCACCGCCACCGCCACCGCCTTGAGCGACTGCTGTTTCCGTATCATCGAACTGGAATGCGTTGCCGACCTTGATTACCCGGCGATATGGTATGAAGTCAGTGGCTTTTTGGCTCTGAGGTTCTGGCTTATTAGCCTCTATTTTAGCGCCAAGCGCCTTGATCGTGGCGATTATCTTGGCAACTAGCCCGATTATATCGATCGGATTGGGATCAGGTTGAATGATAATAGGTGGTGCTTTTAGCTCTATATCCTTGATTGCGCCCACAATACCATCTATATCGTCTACTTTTACGGTGTCCGGCAGGGCTTTTATGGCATCGTTAAGCTCGGTTACGCTGTCTTTGAAGCCCTTTAGTTCACTAATTTGCTCGATCAATTCGCCTAGATTGTTGATGTCTACGCCCATACCGAAGGCATTCTTTAGCTCATTGACGGCATTCTCTAGCGCATCAGCTGTTTCTTTGAGCTGATCTGCTTGTGCCTGGGCCTTCTCAGCCTCGGCTTTACTTAGTAGGGCTAGCTTCTGATCCCGGTCCATCATCAACCCCCAAGTGCTTTTCTAGTTGCTTGATGTACAACTTATCTTTAGCGGCTTGCTCTAGTAATTCGTCGTGATCCTTTTTTGGCACTATGCCGGACTTAAAAGACTTGCCCTCACCCCTGATTGGTATGATCGTACAGCGACAGTTGGGGTGTAGTGGTGGCTCTTCTACGGTGTCGTAGTCATTAGTATAGGTCTGTTCGTCTTCGCCACTACCTACGGTGTAGCTTTGGCCCAGCTCCAGGAATGGCTCATCTAGCGGGATAGTCTTACCATCAAACTCTTCGCACTGTGGGCAAGCGTCGGGATTAACCACCCATGCTTTTTGGGTAACGTAACCAGTCTGCTTGTATGCCCACGCTGTGGCGTTGTTGCTGGTCTTCAGCGTTTCAGTCCGGGCAATACGCTCTGCCCGATAGCCCTCTAGGCGATCATAGACTTCGTTGACACGCTGTTTCAAATCCCCCAGACCTTCACCTTGCTGTATGCCCTCTGCGAGGGTTCTATTCAGGCGGTCCAGGGTTTCGTCGTTAAAGTTAGTGGCCATGCGCCGGGTGTTCTTCTCAATCAATGACAAGATTGGCGCGGTCAGGGTAAATTCATTCTCAGTATCACCAGCAAACACCAGTGCCAATGCTCCCTGGGTTTTAGCCAGGTCGGACAGGGTTGGTACTAGTTTATTGGTTATCTCGCTATCATATGCGGCATCGTTAAACAGTTTCTGGTCAGCGGCTTTGGCAAAGTTACTTGCATGAGCCTCTAGGTTATAGAGTGCTTCCTTGCGCTGGGCTATAAATATTGGCTTGACTGTCTTGCGGAACATCTTCTCATAGCGTCCCTGGTTACGCATTAGGCCAAGACGGAAACGCTCATTACTATTGACCTTGATTACTGGTTCAGGCTCTTCTACCGGCTTTTCTGGGGCTTCCTCGCCGTCTTTGTGGATTTTCTGCACCATCTTTATGGTTATGCCTTTAGCGGGTGCTGTAGGGGCTACAGGTGCGATACCTGCGTCATTGAGCGGTACGTTGTTGAGTGGCACGAATAGCTGATCGCCACCTTCAACGTCCTTGCCATCTTCTTCTTCGCCACGAACTTCGTTGCGGGTAATCCAGCGATCCACACCCAGATTGCGCTCATTAAGCTCGAATTCCTTGTCATCAGGGATTATATTCTCATGGCATATGCGTACAGTTCCCATGTCTTCGGGGTAGTAGCGCTCTAGGGCGAACTGGAACACGCTATCAAGCCGTTGCATTTTCTTATCGATGTTGTATTTAGCGAAGATATATTCTAGGGCTTCTACGTTTCCCCGGCCCAGGCCAGCTTGCTCGGCTTCGCCTAGTAGTGGCAATGGCACTTTGAATGCCCGCAGTACGTCTTGGATTGTCATCTTACGCAGGGCAGTCATGTCGATCTTATCTAGGCCAGCACCGATTGGCGTGAATGCAGCGTCGCTATCGCGCAGGATTGCTACCTTGCCGGCGTTATCTGTGCCTTCGTACTTCTCGCGCCATGATCGCACGAACTTACGGAATGCACCCTTTGTAACCTCACCCTTGATGTTAAGCACGCCACTTATGCCGGCATTATTCTTGAAATAGTTCTTTGTGAAATCACTTGTGGCTTCATCGGTTTCAATATAGTCAGCGTTGGTTTCGACCGGGCCTTTGCCCTTATATGGATCGGTTGGATTAAATAGGTTGAAGCGTAGCACCTCATTAACCTCTAGTGGTATTGGATCGCCTACTGCCTGGCGTATAAAGTATCCGTTAATCTCGCCGGTCTTAGGATCAATGTCAGTGCCTACCTTGTCCGGGCGTAGTATTACGATCTCGCGTGGCCGGCCGGTAGTCTTGCCCAGTGCCATGTAGTAGAAACAGTCGCCCTGTAGTAGCTGGTAGCTGGTAGTGGCTTCGATTAGGTCGAACTTGCTAAAGCTCTCGGCCTTTAGGTTCAGGCCACTTGGTCGGTTGATAAGACTAACTAACTCATGATCAATACGTTCCCACTTGTCGCCATTACGACGCTCAGCATATGGTTCGTACTCAGCAGTGGCTTCGGCGATCAGGGATATGCAATCATAGACGATACCTTCGTATGCTTCAAGCCTGTTGCGTTGCTTATAATCTGCGCCGTAGCGCTGTTGCATGAAGCCATACATATCGTCGGTACGGCCAGCGTATTGTGATAAATCTTTGCCAATGGTTATAGCGCCGCCAAATAGTTTTAATGCCATGAATTGTCGCCTCTTTAGTCGACGAATATATCGTCTTCCTCCACTATCCTAGAAGTATCCACAAACGTCAATACCAAAGCGTCAGCGGTATCTGGCGACATTACCTTCTCACCCTCGGCTGATTTACGCTTAATCATTTCGTCTTTAGGTTCGATCTGTAGCCTTAGACTAGTGTTCTGCTTATAGTAGATTAGTTTCATTTCCTGGAAGCCAACATCACGCAGTAGCTGTCCCTTTTCTTTTTTAAGCCACTTACGCGCGCCCCAGTACATGTACGCGCGAAGGTTGGTGAATGCTTTGTCATCGACTGCGCTACCGAACAACACGCCTTTGATCAGGTAGTCCCGGCTCTTCATGATTGCAGGTAGGCCATGTCCTACACCGCCGGCATCAACTACCACCCGGTAATCGCCTATGCTGTATTGCCGTATCAAGCCCTCGACTATGTCAGCTATCTCGTCCAGGTCATCGCTTGCACTGGTGGCTACGACTTTAGCGAAGTTATGCTTGGGCCAGCGTACTACCAGTTTGGTTAGGTTAGAGCCACCACCGGCTACGTCCACACCAAGTACAGGATCATCGTCTATGACCTGATGTCCCCATTCATTGGTCAATATCTCGTTAGTTTCGGGGTTACGCTTGTATTTCCAGTGTGGTTCAGCATCCACCATAGCGTCATCAATCACTAGATCGCTTAGTAATCGCCTGTAACCGTTGATCAGTATGTCCTCAGCGTCAGGGAATAGGCACTCATACATCCATTCAAAGCCGGCTTCCTCGCGCATTTCCTCCACATAATCCGGCGTATAGCGCCCCTCATTCAGTGCTTCGTATACGTCAATGAACACTTTGACGTAGCGTTCACCGAACCATGAGCGCATAAAGTGGTTGCGGAAGCTTGGGTTACCGATCTCTAGCAGGAAGTTGTCCACCGTACCACCGAGCATTCTTTTAACCGTTGCATATAGCTCATCAGGTAGCTGACCGCTTTCGTCTAGGATAATGTTTGGCGCACCGAAGCCCATCAGTGCCTTCTTTACCTGCTTGGTGTTGTTAGCGTTACCTGAGTAGACACGCACCTCGCCGCCGTCCCGGAACGTGATCCTTGTTTTGTTACGCTCCTGCTTCAGCTTTTCTTTACCGCCATGATACTCCAATTGCTCAGCAAATATCGGATCATCAAAGATATGGTCGATAATATAGTCCATGATGATCCGGGCTTTATCCTCGGTTGGCGCGATAATTGCCCAGTGTTCCTTGTGAGTAGTGATACGTTGCAGTACGCCCAGGCTCACAGCTAGGGACTTACCGTACTGGGTTGGCAGGATCAATTGGGTACGCGGGAAGCGACGCTTGGCTATAACGTCAATGATCTGTACTTGTGTAGGCGTTAGTCGTGGACCGTAGCTTACCTCGTTATCGTCATGAAATATCTGAAGGAGGGAGCGCCACTTGGCTATCGCCTCCGGCTTCATCGGCGGCAACAGGTTCGGCACTGATCTCATCGTATGCACCGTCATCTGTGTCATCTAAGAACTCCTTTATCTTTTCACGCGTATCAATCATGCCGTCCTGGGCCACGTTCATGTCGATCGCCTGGGTTGGTTTGCCCTCATAGCGATCAAGGATTGCTTGATATGCTTTGGTATCACCCTTTTTTGCTTTGATTATTTGTGCTAGGTCTAGTTGCTCGGCTACAGTAAAGCCCTCAACCTCGCCAGTAATAGGGTTGGTTAGGTCTTCTGTTAGCTCCATCAGCCGGCGCAAACGTGTTTTGCTGTGCGGTACGCCCTTCTTTTTATGGCCACGCCGGGGATCATCAGCTCCAGTGAATGGTACTAGGTTATCTACGCCACTCATTTTCCACTCAATTCTGGGCTATATTCTTGCCAGTTTTCAGGCAAGTCACCGTTATTAGCGAGCTTTACATACCGCTTACGAATAACGTCCACGTATTTAGGATCAAGTTCCATGCCGTAGCATATGCGATCTGTTTGCTCACAGGCTATTAGGGTTGATCCAGAGCCGAGGAATAGGTCAACTATTGCTTTGCTGTCAGTCATATCCAATATGCGACCAAGTAATTTGACTGGCTTCATTGTTGGGTGAGTTTTCTCGCCATCTTCCATGCGCTTGCCCCAACTAACAAACTCGTATCGCAATATCTCTTTGCGACGTTTCTTCTTTGACCACAGCACCTCAAATGAGCTACCTATTACCTTGTCATAGTTCTCGGTTTCTCTCTTGTCCCATATCAGCCAATTACCTTTGTCCCAGTCTGGTATTCTCGGCAAGTAATAATCTGCCCCGAACAACATAATCTCTTCACAGTATCCAAACATATCGAACAATGGTCTTGGATCATAAGGCTCGTCATCACCTATAACCTTGCTATGCTTCTTAGACTTACCCTCGCCACTAGTGATTGTAGAGTAATCAGTATCTAAGTCCATACCATAAGGTGGATCAGTAAACACCATATCAGCCTTCTCGCCATTCATCAGCAATTCAACATTAGCTTTGTCCGTACTATCCCCACACATAACCCTATGCCGTCCTAATTGATATATCTTACCTAGCTCACTAACCGGCGGCTCAATGCTTGGTCCAGGTACTTCGTCCTCGTCAATCTCTTCTGGGGTTTTCCAGTCAGCCGGGAAGTCTACGCCCCAATCACTTAATTGAGTAGCGTTCCACTCATTGGCTAGGGCATCCCAATCCCAATCACCACCTGATACATTGTCCTTGATTATAAACTGGCGCTTCTCGTCCTCAGTCCAATCCTCACAGTCATCAATCCATACTTGCTTCAATCCTGCCTCTACGCAAGCACGTAGGCGCATATTACCGCCAAGCACCATCATGTCCTCATCAACCACAATTGGTCGCTTCTCTAACATCTTGGGGAATTCTTGTACGGATTTGACTAACTTTTTGAAGTTGTCATCTCGAATAGTTCTAGGGTTGTCTGGGTTAGGTTTGATTAGCTTAATGTCTACTAATTGCTTACTCATAACTAACCCCCCTGCCCTGCTCTTGAAAGTCCCCTGCTTTTACTCTGACACCTGTTAATTTCATTTATTTTTTTATTCGGAATACATCAAAAATCACTACCCAAAGTAGTGATTTTTTGATAGGATAAGATG
>OFRG01000693.1_pt1 | contig 11849 bp, 14 predicted proteins | sample 1543071 | NCBI WGS metagenome assembly OFRG01 (sample SAMN07774222, study PRJEB24372) | wastewater metagenome | isolation source: WWTP Verbania (Effluent) | place: Italy: Verbania | collected 2015-12
GGCTCTGTACCCGCCCTCGACGACAAATCCCGCCGACTCAGCGACACCAGAACGTACCGTAAACCTCGGTACTCGTGGGACAATTTTGCCGGGCGTACAGTTGATAATGGCGAATTTGCAGAAGCTGTACCCACGTCGAATCTTCCCTGATACCGGAACCGTTGCGACGCAGCGGCTACCGATGCTATGCCCAATGGGCTGGCGTCGAGGCGGCACGTCACCTTCGGGGGCATCGCTGGGCGGCACACCAGGCGGTAACTACTTCGTCGGCAATCCCGAGCGTTTCATCAACGAAGCGGCCCCGCAGCGCATCGTCTGGGAACTACCGGGTCCGGGTGAAGAGGACTGGGCAATACCCCAGATGATGGGACCATTCGTCGATCCCTCGACATTGCAGCTACCGAACCTGCTGACACCGCAGACCCCTGAAACAGGCGCGCAGTATCGACAGATGGGTGGTTTCGCTTCGGCGCCGTTTGCGACCCGCGTGATCCCGATGAAGATTCATTGTTGGGGAAATGACCTCGACGACACCGAGGAGCTTGCGCACTGGGTCGGCTCAGCGATACAGGTCAGCTTCAACGGCAACCTCGGTGTAGCCAACGTTCCGTTGCTTGGCCCTTCGGGCTGGATCGAAGACGAAAAAGGAACGCGCGGTATGCACTGGGTGCTCACCGCGCGATTCGCCGCCCCTGTTCACTACCCCTATTTCGGGGAGCGCGAGGCTCTGTCAGCGACGCTCTCGGTTGTCGGCGCGGCGCCGTATACGGTGTTGCTGAACGATTAGAGGCTAAACAATGCTTACACGTGGCGCCGTCAGGTGTCACCCAGCGTCCGACCACAAACTTTCCTATCGTACTATATTCCATATGTGCTACCTCAACCCACCAGCGACGAGCTACTGGCTTACCGCAAAGGGTTGTGAGTGTCGAGCGCTTGCCAATGTGGATCATCTCAAGAATCATGCCACATCGCCGCCCCGCTGTCAATCCTTTCCGCGCCCACCCCACGCACACCCCGCCATACCTTAGCGCATGGCGATTAATCCGTTTGCCTCAATTATCTTTCTAGACGGGCAGCTCAACGCGGCTCTTAACCTGGCTACCAACGTCGCGATCAAGCTCGGCCCCGCGACGGCCGGACCGCTGCTGCGGCCTACGTTTGCTTCGCAGACCTCCAGTGTGTTGGCTTGGAAGCAGGGACCGCTGGTTGCTTCGGGCGCGCATCACGTGACGTATAGCGGCGGGCTGCTGCTCATGCGCACGAATGCCTCGACGAACGGCAGCATCGGCAGCGTGACGAAGACGCCGTCTCCCGACTCACCTACGTCCCTTGCGTCGATGGCGACCTCGCTGACGAGCTACACGCTGCACAGTCAGATCGACGCCACCACGGCATCGTCTCTGCCGCTGACGACCGCAGCTCTGGCTTCCGGCTGGACTGCGCCCTCTGCGCCGCTTCAGCTTACCTGTGTGGTCGGTGTGGGTGGTGTCGCACATACGCAGACTATTACCTACGTTGACACCAACGGTGACACTCAGACTGGCACTCTGACGATTTCGGGCGCAGGTACGTTTACTACCGACTTCGACACCTTTATCGCCAGTGTCATCAGCAGCGTGCCGTCTGTCGCGCCAGTCGGGACGTTGACTTACACTGCCGCCTTTGTGTCGCCGGCTGACCGCTACGACGTGCGTGTGCGCACGATGACTGGCGGTGTGCTCGGTGTAACCGGTGGAACTACACCTAAGATTCAGGTGTCGCTGGATGGTGGTCTGACCTACAGTCGCACTCTGACGCTGGCTAGCAGCGGTGTATTCGAACTGACTACCTATGCGGGCGGTCTGACCCCGCAGGCGACTGGTGTGACGCTGACCTTCAGCCCTGCCACTGCGGCGCAGGAGATGTATGGCTCGCTGCGGGTTGCCGGTGCGACTACACCGGGCGACGTGGTATATACGAAGAAGGTTGACGCGGCCGTCACGGTGACGCACGTTGTCGCGGGTCTCGCGACGCCGTTTAGCGTCGGTGTTATCGGCAACGCGATTACGGTCAACAGCGCCACCGACGGCGCTGGACTCGCGACGAGCACCGCCAACGACGTCGTCGCCGGCATTCAGGGCTCGGTTGCCGCGTCGGCTCTCGTCGATGTGGTCGCGGTGGGCGCCGGTACGGGTCTGGTTGTTGCGGCTGCGGTGGCTGGATTCGCCAATAGCGGCGTCGATTACACGCCAAAGAGCGAGTTTGTTGAAGTCCGCCACGGCGATCCGGGTCCGTCGAATACCACGATTACGGTCGAAGTGCTTGACAAACAGATCACTGTTTACCCGGTGACTGATGCCAACGGCATTCAGACCTCGACTGCGACGCAGATCGCGGCCGCAGTGGACGCCGATGTGGATGCCTCGGCCCTGGTCGATGCGGCTGCGACCGGCTCGGGTGCTGGCATCGTCGGCATGCAGAACAGCTACATCGCGCTCCCTGTGTCGCTGGCGACCAATGACGCGTTTAGTTTCAGCACGACTCCGCCGGCTTGGTCGTCGGTGGATCTGGCCGAAGCATTGGAAGTTCTGCGCACGAATGATCAGGCGCTGGATGGCTTCAGTGTGATGCATCTGCTCGGCAACTGTACCGACGCTCAGCTTCAGTCGGTTCAGGATTGGCTTGACAATCTCGCTGCGACTAAGCGCAAGTTCAAAGCCGCGTACATGGAAGCGACCTTCATGGGCGCGACCGCAGAATCGACCTGGGTGTCAACCCTGTTGAGTGGTTATACGCCCATTGACACTGACCCGAAGGTTGGCATCTGCGCTGGTGAAGCGAACGTCGTCAACCCGGCGAACGCGACGATCGACCGTCGCAACATCGGCACGCCATACATGGCGCGACTGATGATCTGCTCAATCTCTGAGCTGCCTTCGCACGTCGATTGTCAGACGGACCTCGGCATTCAGAATGCACTCAATGGTGTTCAGGTTCGGCGTCAGACCGGCGCTTCGGTGCCGGCGCTGTGGCAGACAGAGGATGGTCTTGTTCAGCTCAACACCGCGAACTTCACGACGTTGCGCACATGGTCGGGTCGCACCGGCATCTACGTGCGGCAGGGTCTGATGTTCACGATCGATGGCAGTGACTACACCTTCGTCACCAACCGACGTACCGCCGACGTCGTCGCGGCTGTGGCCTATGACGAGATCATTCGCAACGTCAATGCGAACATGCTTGTTGATCTTGCGACGGGCCAGCTCGCCGAGGTCGAAGTGCAGCGCATGGAATCCAACGTGACCGATGCGGTGCGTCGTCAGGTGATGGGCGGCGCCCGCCAGCATATCAGCGGCGTGCGTACCGTCATCGATCGCGGTACTGACTTTCAGGGAACCGGCGCTATCACGGGTCAGGTTCGCATCGTCGGCCGAACCCCGGCGACCTCGATCACTCTGTCGCTCGGTTACGTGCGCTCGATCTAGTGGGGTGGCAGTTCGCTGCCCCGCTTCACCTTCACTAGAGGCAACACATGGCCCAGAATGCCGTTTATCAGCAGTACCCCGCGAACTACACCGGGCTGCAGTATCAATTCAGCAACATTCTGCTCAACGTAACGGGCACCTATTTTCCCTTCATTGTGTCGCTGTCGTACAGCGACACCAACGACGTGGCGGAGGGACGTGGTGTGTCGCCGTATCCAATGGGCACGACACTCGGCGAGTACAAGGCAACGGGCAACATCGAGGTGCAGAAGGCTTACAATCGACAGTTTCAGGAGATCATCAAAGCCCTATCGCCGAATAAGAAAAGCCTTTACGACGCTATCTTCCCAATCACGGTGCAATACCAACTCAACCTTGCATCGCCGGTTGAGACCGACACGCTCGTCGGTTGCCGCCTCACCGGGCAGGGGCAGGATCTGAGTGCCGGCAACGGTGTGCTTACCGTCAAGTACCCGCTCTATGTTGCAGTTATCTTCTGGAATGGTCTGACTCCGCTTGACGGCATCGGGCAGACGGCGTAGCCTTCACTTTCCTCTTGACATCACCGGCCCGTCGCGGTATAATAGCCGCATGGCTGCCTCTTCTCAATCCACCCGTAAACCCAAGCTGACGCGACCCGAGATCGCCGACGACATCGCGCGACGATTGGGCATGACTGCGCACGATGCGCGGCTTGTGCTCGACACTGTCATCACCGTGCTTCGTGAGCGTGTGACCGCGGGTCATCCCGTCGAGCTTCGTGGCTTCGCGATGTTTCGTCGGCTCTGGCGTCGTGCGCGACCAGCACGCAACCCGAAGACCGGCGAGGGTGGCTACGAAGTGCCAGCTCGCTTTGTCGTGTCAATCAAACCATCACCCGTATTTCAGGGTGAGTAACAGGATATCGATCATGAGTGACAAACTTCCCATCACGCAACACCCTCTCGACTGGCAGACGGCGAAGAAGACGCCGCAGCCGATCTACAACCTCGCAATCGCGGCCGCTTGGCATAAGCGTCTCGCTGCGCCTGGCTACCTCCCCGACGATCCGTCGTTTGTCTACGACGGGCCGATCGTTGACCCGACAGGCGACGACACGCAGCCAATGACCGAAGCGGTCTATGACGCGATGATCGCGGATGCGCAGCGTGTGCTACAGGGCTGCCGTGAAGCCGCGCAGAAGCTGATGCCGCCAGTCGCTGCAAAGTCTGTTCGCATCGTCAGCCATTCCAGCCTGAGCTATGCCGTGGTCGTGCGCATGCCGAATCAGCTCGCCGCCAGTCAGCTTCTCAAGCGACTGAGTGAAGCGGGCGATCGAGCGGAACGTTTCTCAACGGTTTCGTTTGAGATGTCCGAAGCTATGCTCTGGCCTGTCGCGGGTTCCGTCGAGAAAGACGACCTGATCAACGGGCTACCGCTTGCATTTCAGATGGATCTGCCTGAATGCTTTCTGAGCTTGACCGGCATTCGAGGCGCTGACCTAAAACGTCCGGCCTAGAACTCTTTGCGCGGGCGACGTGGCACCGCGGACTGTTAGAGTCTCGGCCCGTCAGTTCTAGGCCCGTCAGTCCCGAGGTCATCGAACGCGAAACAGACGCGCATAGAGCAGCCGTGCAAGCCTTTCAGGCGCTACTGCGATGCGACATCGGCGCTGATGAGCTAGTCGAAGCCGATGAGGCCCAGCACAAGGTCGGCCTCATCGCGATGTCGCATATGCTAGCTGACGCTTGGCGCGTTGTCTGTTCATTGCCGCGTCTTCAGGTCGCACAGATCGAGGCATTGGCGAAGATGCTGGCTGGTAGTGGGGCGCTATAGTGGACCATCGATACAACCCTGAGTTTCGAAACTTCGTCGCTAAGCAGGCACGCTGGGGACAGCGTCACACACGTTGTCTCTTTGAGCTTGCTCATCGGCGGCAAGGTGAGCATGTCTGCTCAACGTGCGGACGGCATGCCGTGCTCGATCGCTTGCTTGCAACCCTGACGTTGCAGGCCGATCGACAGGCTGATGTCAAGGTCAATCTGCGTGCGCACGGTAAGGCTAAGAGTCTTGCGTATACATGCGCATGCGGCGTTGAGCAGACCTGCGCTTGTCCCCCGATTCAAATCAACTATCAAGCCCGCCTTATCGACATGATGGACGCAGCCAAGGCATCATCTGTCGCACAGGCTGATGTGCTCGTCGCTGAAATGAACGATCGTGACGTTGCGGCTTACGGAACGTTGCGCGACGAGTTTCTCAAAAAGCAGACGATTCAGCAGCGCAGCATTGAGCGGGTCCGCAAGGCTGCGGCTGATGAGCGCACGTCGCAGGGTGGCGAGGTTGTCTACTTCGTGGGCAGTGCCGATGGAAAAATCAAGATCGGCACGTCTGCCAACATTGAGAAGCGATTCGATGCTCTACAGACAGCAGCGTCGGTCAAGCTAACCCTGCTTCTGACGATACCCGGCGGCTCCGAGGTTGAGACCGAGCTGCATCGACGCTTTGCCAACCTGCGCGAAACCGGTGAATGGTTTGAGGGCACCGCAGAGCTGCGTCACTTCATCGAAGGTGCTGCTTTCTACAAGGCAATGTGCGGTACTCTAAGCGCCCCCACCCCCACGGCTTCGACTTCGCATTAGCCACGCCTGCACCGCGTACTTGAAAGACCTTTCGATCAAAGCCTGCCAAGCAAACGGCAACGGCCCGTCGGGCACCATTCGCCGCGCTTCCATCTTCGCCGTACCCTCTTGCAACCATTGAGCGTAATCCTGTTTGTTCAAGATGTGCATCTGAATGCCCGATCCGTCAGCTTTAGCTTCGACACTAAAGCCCCGGCGCAGACGTCCCGTCTTCTGCATCGTGCGCCCACCATCCTGCGGTGGCTTCCATCGCGATCCGTAGGGGTCCATCTTGGTCACGAAGCCGCGATCAATAAGCTGCTTGACTTCGGCGCGTAGTCGTGCTGCGACATCTCGGCGAATGACTTGGGGCGCGCGTCGCAGGTTGGCAGCAAGTTGGCGCAGTGCAGATGTCGGCTTGACAGAGAGGCCCACATGTGAAGGTGCTTCTGTGTGGTGCCAGAGCCTGTCGCGGCACCTTGAAGCATGGCTATTGACATTGGCACGTATGCGATCAAAGACGATCTAACGGCACAATTCGCGCGCATGTCGGCTGCGGCTCTGTCCTTCGACAAGGCTCTCGGCAACACCCGCGGCGCGAAGAAGATGAGCGACAGCCTCGACGCGCTCGCAAAGGATGCGCTGAAGCCTTTGCGCGAGATGGCCAAGGCCCAGGAGAAGGCGGCAAAGGAAGCGGCCAAACGCGAGCGAGATGCGCAGCGTCAGATGCGTGCCGAGCAAGCCGCGGCTGCTGCATTCATTCGCGCCGAGCAACGCAAGCAAGCTGAGATCGAGCGCACTCGTCGGGCGCAAGAGAAAGCCGCGGCGAACACGACTTGGGGTAAAGCTAAGTCAGCATTTGGCGAAGCTGTATCACCTCGACAGATGGCAATCGGTGCCGCGCGAACTATCGGCGCAGGCATGATCTCGGCCCCCTTCGCGGCGATTGGTGCCGGCTTCAGTCTCGTCGAGGGCATTGCTGATAAGGTCATCGGTGTTGGCAAGGATCTCGTTGGTGCTGTCATCGACGCGGCACAGTTTCGACAGAACGCAATCACGGGTCTAGAGTACATGCTCGGCACCCGCGAAGAGGCGGTCAAGATCTTCAAAGAAGCACAAGACCTCGCCAGCGAGACACCTCTCGATACCGACAAGGTCATCACCGGAATCAAGCAGCTTGTCACTGCAGGATTCAGCGGCAAAGAGGCGATGGTTCTCTTTAAGTCCGTCGCTGACCAGTCGTCGAAGTTTGCCGACGATGAGGGCATGCAAGACAAGGTCATCGCGGCTTTCTCGCGTGTCAAGGGACGTGGTGTGGCAACGGGCGAAGACCTAGAATCATTTCGCGTCGCCGGCTTTCGCGCTGAGGGTATCGTCGATGCGTTGCTCAACAATCCGAACCTTGCTCCCCTGTTTAAGAAGGTCAAAGTCAGTGGTATCGCAGGCGGTAAGAGCAAATGGGTCGATAGGTCTAAGGCTGACAATGAAGCTATTCTAAAGCAAGTCAAAGAGATTATGGGTGAAGGTAAAATTGGCACCTACACACTACTCAATGCCGCAATCGCAAGCGTAGAAAAGGACAAGCCCGAAATCGGCGAGTTCGCAAAACGCATGGGTAAAGTCTCGTTGACGGGTACAATCAGCAACTTCAAATCGTCATTCGGCGACTTGCTTAAGTCGATTGATATTGACAAATGGGCCGGCATCAGTGGTGCTGGTGAGATGGCGGGGGGCAAGGGTGGCTTGCAAGGGTTTCTAACTCGAATCAGTGAGGCTCTGAAGGGTGATGTAGGCAAACAACTGCTCGGCACCATCGAAAAAATCGTCAACACCCTATTAGGCGGGCTTGATTCTATCAAGGATTCCAACATTGAAAGCTTTGTCAAGCGCATAGCATCCCTCGGCGAAAGTGCCGTTGACGTCATCAAAGAAGCCTGGGGTTGGCTCGATCGCTTGCTCAATCAGGGTGACATCGGCGACGACATGGCCGACATCCTTATCGACGTCGCGAAGTACATCGGTGCGGGTATTTGGGAGGGTGTCAAGAACGCTGGCAGCATCCTCAAAGGGCGCGAAGCAGAAAAGAACCTTGCGTTTCAAAAGAAATATGGCATCACCAAAGAGTTCGCGTCGTCGAAAGCATCAGAGCTGGGTATCTCTGAGAAGCAGTTTGCCCGCAGCTTCGGGGCGGCTCGATCCGCCTTTCAGGCTGCGGGGGGCACCGTTGACTTTAGCCAAGTCAAAGAGGGCACACGACTCAGCGAGTTCGGCGGTCGCAGCGTCGGCGGCTACTCAGCGCAACAGGCGATTTTCGATGCGATCTCCAAACGTTCCGAGTTTGCTGATCAGTTCGGTAAGCAGATGCAGGCGGTCGGCAAAGATGGCGCGATGGGTATGGAAATCGGCGCCCGTCAAGAGCTTGACAGCCACAGCCCCAGCCGCACCATGGCTCGCGTTGGTGAGGATGCCGCTGCCGGTCTTGTGCTTGGCACCGAAAAGGGCATCACCGACGGACGACGGCAAGGTGGAATGGGCGGCATTGGCAACTTGACCGTCAACGTCAACGTAGGCAGCGTCGCGGGCGGCGATCCGACCGCAACGGCCAACGCCATCGCTGACATCACCATCGAGCGGCTGATGCTGGCAGTGATGGAGCGGAAGCGAGACGAAGGGTAAGCCTGCCCTGCCCACACCTTGACACATGCCCAGCTTCCCCGATCTTCGGCAGTTTCCGCTGCCGGGTACAGCGAATCTCTATGTGCTTGACCGCGTTCAGATTCTGGAGGCAACCCTGCCCCTAGAGTCACCGATCGAGTATGGCTTAGAGCTTGACATTGAGAAGCGCAAAGAACCCGGCAGCGACTACAGCTCCTACATCTCGCACGGAATTGACGCGACGCCGATCCGTATCAGCTTGAAACTATTTCGCGATTTGTCGTCGGGCAAAGATTGGATCAACGAATACCTGAAGATCAAGGACCGGTTGATCTCGCGCTTCCGGGCATTGCGCAATGCTGTGCCCGTTTATCATCCGTTCCTTGATCTGTACGGCATCAATTCCGTTGTCTTCGTCAAGGACTCAGGCATTCGCCACACGCGCGGCCACTTCTTCTCTGTGACTCTGGAGGGCTTCAACCCGAAAGCTCTGCGAATCGGTAGTGGTGGCGCGTCGAAGAAGGTTGAGCAAGATAAGGGCTTGGCCAAGCTGGACCCGGCGAAGCAGAAGCCAGCCAACGTCCGCACCCCAGGCCAAAACCAGGTCGGCAAAGCGCGGTATTCGACGAGCAGCTAGCCGCTAGATTACGTTCCGTAGGAGCCACCGCAACAGAATCATCGCCCGAGCGTGGACTCGGCTATGTAGGGCAATGTGTGCTCTCAGCATACGTCGTGGTACAACCAAATCGGCGTATTCGCGACACATGTGCGCGGATATCTCATATAGCTTGCACTCGGCATCCTCATACGCCACCGCAGCAAATACTTCGCCGTTGTCATCGAGCCACCACTTCAGCCGAAATAGAATCGCCTGCACTTCTTCGATACGCATGTAGCAAGCGTAGTCTAGTCGCGTCGGCAACGCAACACCTTTCCACATGGCCGACTTCTTTCTAGGCAGACTTCCGATCGTCAAAGGCAACGTCAACTTCCCCCTCATCGGCGCGTGGACCGCTGAGGTGTTATTGTCGGGCACCGATGCCCCACCTGTAGGTACACAGACTACACTTAGTATGTGGGGCACCGTACGTCAGTGTGCTGTCGTGTCGTCATCGGCCGACTACCTGCAAGTCAAGTGCCGACTTGTCGCTGGTGCTGGCAAGCTGGACGCCGAACTGGAACCCCGCGACTATCGCAACTATGCTGCTTCGACGATTGCGCAGGACGCGCTAAAAGACGCGGGCGAAGGCGTGGGCGACTGGAGTGCCCTGACGACCGTATGCCCCCATTGGTCGCGGTCTCAGGGGCCTCTGCGTGAAACTTTGCATAGGATCGTCAGACTGACTAACGATCCTGATCTGCACTGGCGAGTCGGCGATGATGGGCTTGTAAGCTTAGTGCGAGATTTGTATACACTGGTCACACCGAACGAAGACACGGTGCAGCTTGGCTCCTGGGGGCAGGAGCGGCTGCTGTTGTTTGGTGCGACGGATACGTCGATTCAGCCGGGGCGCAGTGTGGTGGCATTTGACCAGACGCGGGCGCTTGACCGGGTGGTATATGAGTTCGACTCAGACATGTTTCAGTGTTGGGCGTGGTATAGGTAGGCGAAGTAATTAGGTTATTGCGGATTGCGGATCGCGATACCACTGCGCGACTATCTTCTCATTGAGAGCGACAGCGTCGGCCGCTACCTTCAAAGCTCGCTCGGTCTCCGATGGACATTTCTCGGCAACTAAGCGTAGACCCTGATCCAGGTGCGATAGAGCGCACGAAATCAAGCGACGCTCCTCCGATGTGATTGTAATCGTGCGCGATTCACTGGCGCTCATGTCTTCTCCTACGCGTCGCTGTAGTCACGTTGTCTTGCGTGGTCGCGACTGCGCTCAATTGCGGTTGATGTGGGCAATGTCGTATAGGTAGCATCTACGCGCCACAAGCCCGACATGCGGTCAATAGTAACCAACTGTCCGACATGAGCGAATCGTGTCGGAATGTAGGCGACATGTCGGCGAACGCCACAGCTTAGCATACATTGGGTTACGGTGTCGGGCATGGTGTTAGGGTGTAGGTAGTTTGTCTAGGGCAGCTTTCAGCGCCGCGATTAGTCGGACCACATCAGGTCGCTGCAGCCACACTTGGCCAGTGCCGGCAACTAAGCGCACCTCTTTGTCGTCGGTGTCATAGCAAACGGCGATGTCGCTGCTGTAGGCGTTCTGCCATTCGTCGAGGGTTTCCATGTAGTTACCTCACTTTCTCAGGCAGATATTGCACAAGCTCGGACCATAGCTGAGCCCGCTGTTCAGCGATGTACTTGGCTCGCTCGACTTGAGCTTCTTCCGTGTAGGCCGCCCGCAAATCGGGCTCGCTCATGTTTAGTCGCTTGAGCAGAAACTTGACCAAGTCGGCAGCCTCGGGCGATTCTTTGCGACAGATGACGCAGGAGCAGAGGAGAGCTTCGCGCTGAAGCTGATTCATCGCGCGCTCCTCTGCGTATGTAGGGAACGGTGCTACATCCCAATTGCGGAGCCCTGCACAGTCGCGCGAACAGAAGCCAGCGCCGCAACCACCAGCGTCTTCAGAGCACCAGGCACACCGCGACGAGCAATCTGGGTACGGCTCATCGCAGCCACGACAAACGAAGTAATCGACACCCATACCGTTTAGATTACATCAGCGCCGACGCAAAGTCAACCGCTGAATCACCTTTTCACATGCAGTCAGATCGTTGGTTCTCAGCTTTTGGTGGGCTCGTCGAGCGGGTGCTCAACGATAAGCAGCGCATCGACTACCGTGCGCTGTATCCGGCACGTGTCATCCAGTGGAACGAATCGGGCATCAATCCGTCGGGGCTAGTGGACGTCGTCTTCATCAACGATGACCTAGCTCAGACGGCGACGAAGCTGCGCAGCAAAGCAGGCATTCCGGTGTTGCCGACGACACCCGGACTCTCCTACAAGCCGGCTGCCGGAACGCAGGTGCTAATCGGTTGGCAGGGTGGCGACGAGCGCTACCCCTACGCGCTGGCGTGGTTGGGCCTCGGCGGTAGCAGCGAAGTGACGCAGACGGCCAGTGACGCGGTGACAGTGACCGCATCGACTCCTGTGACCGGACACGTTGACGTCGT
>OFRG01000695.1_pt1 | contig 11837 bp, 31 predicted proteins | sample 1543071 | NCBI WGS metagenome assembly OFRG01 (sample SAMN07774222, study PRJEB24372) | wastewater metagenome | isolation source: WWTP Verbania (Effluent) | place: Italy: Verbania | collected 2015-12
TATTTCTTTTACTGCTTTTAAAGCGTTAAATCCTTTCATAAAATCGTAGTCTTTGAGTAAATTCACGGTACGGGAACTCTTCAGTTAGACTTGGTGTTCCTAAATCTTTTACTTCTTCTACTTCCCAACCTGCTATATTACAAAGTAATACTGCACCAATTGAATGTTTTCTTATAATATCCAAGAACTCTTCGTACGAATAATGATAATAAAAAACTCCAGTAGCTATAATCAAATCATATTGTCCTGTAGGCTCTGTAACGCCTAAAACACCCTCTGGGAGACGTTTCTTGGCGTTATCTGATATTTCTAGTACCTCGATAGACTGAGCGGGCAAATCTTTACTTATCCACCCCTCGCCACCACCAATATCTAAGGCTCGTTTGTAGTTCCTTCCCTTCAAAGTTTGGATTATCTCTTTTTTTCTTTCTATATCGTCTGGGTTTGACTGGTAACCCCAAGGGTCTGGAGTTTGATAGTGTTTTTCTATTTCTTCTTTGGGTTGTTTATATGTTTTCTTGCTCATAACGCTGTTTTAATTTAAGTACAGTTTCTTCTATTTTTACATCAAAGTTTTTGGTTGGACTCCAACCTGCTTGAGCTAGTTTAGTTCCGTCTAGAGCGTAACGGGTGTCATGACCTGGACGTGAAGAGTGAAAGTCCACTAGTTTATAATTTAGTGGTTTCTGTAGTACGCATGAGATTACTTTTGCAAGCGAAAGGTTGTCCATTTCCACATCTCCGACAATATTGTAACGGTCTGGTTTATCTGTTTCAGGATATAGTCCTACTGGTTTATTCATAATGAAGTTAACAGCTTCAGCTACTGAGTCAGCGTGTATGTAGAATCTACTTCCAGCTTTGGTAGCACCTGGATAAGCATGAATTGTAAGCTCTCCACCTTTCATTATTTTGTTTACACAAAGAGGAATAAATTTTTCCCAGTCTTGGTTTTCTGTATAAACGTTCATAGTATTGGTAATTACTACTGGTACACCGTAAGTTCTCCAGTATGATATCGCAATAGCTTCTTGGGCCGCCTTACTCGCTGAATATGGGTTGCTTGGGATAATTGGAGACCATTCAACATGGTTTGTTCCTTCTGGAGCTACTCCATAAACTTCGTCGGTCGAGAATTGTAGGAATAGTTTAGGTTTTACTTCACGAGCAAACTCCAACATCGTTAACGCTAGATTCACGTTGTTTTGAATGAAGTCTACTGGTTCTGTAATTGAACGGTCAACATGTGAGTCTGAAGCTATGTTTAAAATAATATCCACTTGTCCAATAGCTCTTTTAACTCTTGGAGTAAAAGGTTTAGACAGGTCATGGGTTATTACCTTAACTCTATCTTTATACCCTTCCATTGCCCATAAAACCTTCTCTGGTTCACCTTTATGTTCCCATCCACATACTGCTATAAAGTCGTAATTAGTGTGTTTTAATAGGTATTTTAGGACATGACTGGCTACCATTCCGCTAGCACCTGAAATTAATACAGTACCCTTCGCATTATTCATATTATTCTTTTGCTGTTGTCTCTTCTATAATCATTCCTTTTAATTTAGCTTTTAATTCTTGAACTGCATCAATTGTAGTACCTGAGTAAGAACCATTTTTAATTATTTCTAGCATTAATGCTATATCTTGGTTATTCATATGTACAGTATATTACGTTATTATTTTAAAATCAACAAGTTGGAGATATAATGATTGCATTTCTTGGGCTTTTAATTCTTCGTCTTTGTCAGTTGTAGATACCGAGTGAAAAATTTCATGAATTATCCTATCATTAGGACTATCTTTATCCAACCTTATTGTATCTGTTAATCTGTCATATTTTCCCATAATTCTTGGAGTAGTTGTGGCGTCCATTTTTTGTTTAAGAGTACAGAATTTCAATTTACCACCAGAGAGTCTGTTTAGTTCGAGGCAGTGGTACTTTGTTAGGTCTTGTTCTATGTCTATTACCCTACCTGTGTATTCTTGGTTGAATTGGTAGGTTGGTTCTGTTTTAAGTAGGTAATAGGTCCAGTAACTACCTAGGATTATACAGATTAGAGCACATAGGTATACTAGTCTTTTATATAGTTTTTTCATAGTTCTTCTTGGGTTACTTTTTTCTTACCACAATTCTTACACTTATATACATAATAATTTGAGAATCCTCTACCAACTGATTTTAAGTATTCTAGTTTACATTTTTTACATAGTTTTTTCATAGTTCTTCTTAGGTATTTTAACTGGTATAATTGTTTATTCTCCATATAGACGTTTCTAGTTTACTTCTAGCAATATACAAGTCGTTTTTAATATCTTCATATTTACGTGCCTGGTCTTCTAATGCACCACTTTCATCTCCATTCCACAATCCTTGTATTTTCTCACAATCTTCCTCAAATGCTTCTAGTTTTGTTATTACTTCATTTAGGTAGTTTTTAATTTCTTCTTCTTTGTCCATATTTTTAATTATATAATCTTCTTTTTGTATTGAGACAAAATCTTCTACAGGTGTTATCGAGTCATCCCCCCAAACGATACCCACCGTTAGTTCTTTCCCAAATAAGTGTTTAAATTCTTTTTTTACTGGTTCTTTTTTAAGGGTTATTTTATCACCTTCTTTTATTTCTCGCATATATTGCTATTTAGTTGTTAGAGTTGATAATGGGTAACATTCATTGCAGTTTTTAGGTTCTAACATTTCAGCAACGATGTCTAGTGCTTTAATAAGTTTCTCTTGGTCTTTTTTTGTTTTAGGTGCTGTTTTAGAGTGAAAATAATCATCTATTCTGTTTAGTAAGTTACATTGTGTTGGTGTTATCATATTTGTTTTATTTATTTTTAATAGCTGAGTCCGTTTCGGAGGGTAGAGTTCCGTTGATTGAGTTAGGAGGGATGATAGCCGACTCAATCTTTTTAATAATGTGTTTAATGTGTGCTTTGTAGATAAACTTCGCCATTGCTATTTCATCTTTACTTACATCGCCATTTACTGACATTTGCACATCAGTATTTTCTAGCATTTTAATAATCTGAGAATCTCGTTTTTGAAGTGCTTGTGAGAGGAGAGAGTCAAATTGTTTTAACCACCAGTCTTGAATAATAAACATATCGTCATCAAAGTTTTTACCAGTGTCGTTTATTACAAGGTCTTCAAAACCGTCTTTTAATTTATCTTTTTGTTTTATTTCTTCTTTCATATTTTATATTTCTTTTGTATTAGAGGTGGTGGTGGTTAATTCTTTTTTATACTTTTTAATTTTATCTGCTATCCAGAACTCAAAGTCAGTAATATCCCAATCATCTTTGCTAGTAAATCTTTTTACACTTTGTAATTCCCTAATTTTGCCTTGAGGGCTGTTTTCCTGTCCCATTTTATACGCTGTGTCTAAAAATCTTCTCATAAGCTCTAAGAAGTCTTCTGACCCTCTAAACTTATGTGCTTGGCAGATTCTACCTTCACAGCCACATTTTTCTATTGGAACGAATTGTCTCATTAGATAATCTTTGTCTTCTTTCTTCATATCTCTTTTATATAATTTGTTTGTTAGTTGTTAATAAATTCCACCAAAGCTTCCATACACGAGCAGTGGATTTCATCCATATGACATCTATATTCTTTTATTTTATTTAGAATTGTCTCATCTCGTTTTTGAAGTGCTTGTGAGAGGAGGTCTTTTGTATAATTTTCTTCCGCTAATTTTAAGGCACAACCTGCTTCAAAATTAGGAATATCCATTCCAGCTAGGAATGCAGTCCAGAGTTTATCTATCAATTCTCTTTTCTCTTTTTGTTTTATTTCTGACATATTATAAATTTTTAATTAAGTTGATAATTTCTTCTCTTTCTGAGAAAGGATTAAGCCTAGTTTCTTTATCTTTTATTTCCTTTAATAAAGTATCTTTGAATAGAGAGATGATTTTATCTGTGTCTATGTTGGTATTTGGGGCATCTGACTCCCATAAATAACTTGCTATTTCTTCTCTTAGAGTAGATTTAGGTTCTTCTTTCTTATCACATACTGGACAGACAGGCCTAGTTTGCCCTCTTTTGTAGTTTGAGCAAACACACTTTTTTTTATTTTCATCTTCAAATGGCCAATGTTTACCACAGGAGTCACACGAATATATAATGTCGCCATTTTCCTTATAGAGATGTTTCATTAAAGAGTGTTTACAATCTTCTTTCTTTTCATCTAGTACTTCTAGGAGTTGGGTTAACATGTCTTGCGGAGAGGCATAATCCATTTTTATTTCCTTTCCGTTTATTGTGTATGTCTTTTTCATATTATTGGCCCCAAGTGTATTCTGGGTCTTTGTTTCTGTTTTCTTCTAATATTTTATCTACTTCTTTGGTCCATATGTTTTTTAATTCCTTTTCTTCTTCGGTAATAGTACCTGACCATAGACCTTTTTCTTCCAAGCCTTCCACCAGACATGTAGCTGATATTTCCCAAGTTTCTCTATTTGTGCATTTTTCAATGCACATTCTTACCTCTCTGAGTAGTTCTGTGCGTTCCAAGGAGATTTTATCTAACCACCAGTCTGATATATCGTCTGCGTTACAGTTATCTCTATTACAGTTATCTCTAATTGTTCCGTAGACTGGTCTAAATTCTTCTTTAAGTTTTTCTAAATTGTTCATATTATTTAGCTTGTTTAAGGTAAACTGCTGTTATTTCACGTAGTAGATCGTTTAGTGAACTTCTGTTGTGAGGATATTTCTTTTTAGCTTGTTTTTGTAGTTCTTCTTTTAGAGGAGTGAAGAATGTAACTCTATTATCTGTTGATTGTTTTTTCATATTAGTTTAATGTTTTTTGTTTAGCTTCATCACGGCCAGCATAGAAGGTTTTCTCAAGGGTTTTGATAAGTATCTTCATCCTAGAGATTCTATTGCTCCAGAACGTCTGTCTTATGCCTTCTTTTGATACTTTCCATGCTTTATTAACTGCTGTATCACTTTTAAAGTTAGGGCGCTTATTAACGAAGAATTCAGCTTCTAGTGTATCTAGTCTTTCGATTAGCCCCATAGCTGTAGAGGAATAGGTTGCTAACTTATTCTGGTAGTCTAGGGCCACATGAGGTATAGTTGTGTTAATCTTATCCTCTAGTAGTCCTGATTCTATTTCAGAGATGAGAGCATTGATTTTAGTTTCTAATTCATTTGCTGGCATATTATTGTTCAAGTGTGTATACACAGTTCTTATCTGGCAATTCTTCTGATTTAATTTTGTGTCCATCTTTTCTTAGATCGTAAATTCTAGCTCCAAGTCTGTAGGTTAGTCTACTTTGAATAGCTGAATAGTTGTCTATTTTACCTTTCTCTACTAGGATAGCCAGTATTCTTTGTTTTTGAGTTATTTTCATATTAAAAGTCTCCTTCATAGACATCAAGTGGAATTTCATCTACTTGGGCCATTGGATGAGGTTTAGAGTAGTTCTCAAAGTCTGCAGTAGTTTGTACCTTGCCTTTAAATTCAAGCATTAAGTCGCTTTTAATTTCTGCTTTGATTCTGTCTTGTGCTAGTTCAAGTGTTGTTACACGGTTAGTTAGTCGTCTAAATTCTTCAGGATTAACACCATCTGTTTTCTTTGGGAATGTAAAGTTCTTGTTTGTGAATCCATTTTCTGTTTTGGTTTCTAGGTTACCTGTTATGGTTGCGCCAGCTTTTAAATCACTAGCTGTTTTACCAAACCAACTAACCCAGCCTTCTTCTACAGTTTCAGCTTTAATAAGCCAATATGGTCCGAATTTTCCAACTAGTTTAGTACCGTCTTTTTTAGAGTCTTTACTAACTGCGTCAGTTTTTAATGTTAATGTTATATTTTCTTTCATAATTAATCTCTTTGTATTATTCTGTTAATTTAATTTTTTTCATATTAGTCTCTATGGATATCGTCTGCTCTGTCACCTCCTGCTTCACGTTTAGATTTAGCTAGGAGACTTTCTACTATCTTGTGTATGTCTTTTTGAGAATACAGCTTGTCTGTTCCTAGTTTGTCTACTTCTTCTATTTCTAGTCCTTGGTTACAAAGTCTTTTGTAGAGTAGTTTTTGTAGGTCTCTTAGTTCTAGTCCTTTAATCGAAATTGGTTCTTTGAGACTATCTTGATACTTTTTTACAGCTAGATTATGATAGTCAAGAACGTCATCTAGATCTTTATAGTCTTTAATAAAGATACTAATGTATCCGTATTGAGTTGTTGGTATTCTTATTTCTGCTTCCATATTAACCTATAAAACTTAGTACTAGTAATTCAAGTATCATGTAAGAGAAGGCCATGAAAGATAGGGTTAATAAGGTGTAGTATCCTACTGTTGCTATTTTCTTAACTGGCTTACCTGACTTTGTACGACCATCAAATATTATATCTGCGAACTTATTGAACTTTTTTGTGTTGTTTATCATTGTATTATTTGTAGTGTGCATGTGTCTGAATTATAGGTGTTCTTAAGCAAACCTTTTTACAGGTGGATTGCATTATTCGGGATTATGTGAGAACCTCGGACACACAATCTTTATTCTGCAATACCCTACAATTCAGACAACTGCACACTATTATTTTTAATTTGTTACTTTTACGTCCCAACCTTCAGACTTCCTATAATCTATAATTTTTTGTACTGTGTCCCAAGTCTTAACGTTTTGGTAGATTCTTTTCTTGTCTCCTTTTGTAGCTACTACAATTATGTTTTCTACTATTGTTCCTGCAAATAGTTCGTCTATTGCTTTTATTTCTTTTTTTGACATATTATTCTTGGATTGAAAAATTTATTCTTTCAAAGTAATATGCTAGGTCTTCGTGTAGGCTCGACCACTCTTCTGTTGTAACATTTGTTCCTTTTTTAAGGAGAAAGTTTTCAACCACGGTCATCATTACTTTTGTTTTTTCAAGAGCTTTTTCTTTGCTAATTTTTATTTCGATTGTGTTCATATATTTATTCAAATGCTAGTTCGTTATCTCTATCATTCTCGTAGTCAGTAGGGTCTGTATAAAATCTTTCAGATTGTTCAGCTTCTTTCGTTGCTAATTGTTCTTCGACTCCGTTAAGGCCAAATATTTCTTTAATCGCTTTTTCATCCTTTTCTAATTTCTCTAATATATTTATCATATTTTTTGATGTAACTTTTGGTTACAAGTATAAGTATAGTCTATGTGGTAGTTTGTGTCAAGTACTGACACAATGTTACACAAGGCTTATGTTGTAAGGCTTATTCAGGATAATACTTAGAAAACCTATATATTATAAGGAATTAGGAGTGATTCGGTTAAACCATTTAATCATTTTTCTAAGTATATTGTGTTCTACTACAAATATATACTGTTTACTTGTGTTGTATCTTTTGGCTATTGAAATATATTTTTCACCTCTATATCTTGAGAGTATTATATCTTTGTTTCTTGCTTTGTTATTCTCCCATGAGAATTTTTCTTTACCTGATCCAAAGTTATCAGGAATATATTCTCTGAAGAATAGGTTTACATGTCTCTTTATTTTACCCCAGTTGGTTAAGTTGTTTTTTGATTTCTTCATTTTTTTGTTTAATTAATTTCTGTAACAAGGCTCCTGGATTTGTCTTCCATTTACTTGCCTTGAGGTAAATATCCACTAGTTCGTCTTTAGTCCATCCTCTTGTTCTTCCACAGATGAACGGAATGGATTTATTTAGTAAGATGGCCATTTGTTCACGTATCTCACTTTCAGGGCTTGTAGGGCCTTTTTGGGGCTTCTGAAGGCGTTCCGGGAAAGGATTTAGGGTTTCATCTATCTCTATTGGTTTGGAATATATAAATAAGGTCTGAGTCATAGATTATTTCTTCTGTAAACTCTTCCTTCTGTCTGCTCTATTTCCTGTTTTTTTAGGTTGTCTGTGGTCAAAAGTTCTTTTTCTTTTTGTGTATGTCATAGTAATTGTTTGTTAATTATTCCAGAACTTATTTACCAAGTAGAAAGTTACAATAAATAAGGGTAGCATATCCGCCCACCAACTTACTGTGTCTTTTGCGTAATGGGCTTGCCATTGTAATGTGAAAGCTATCAGAAAGGCACACGCTATAATTATTTTTTCCATATTTTTAGTATTGTGTTATTTCGAAGTCTTTATATTCTTCTTTTTCTTTTAATTTGTTCGCCACCGCTCGTGCTATGTTGTAATCGTTTACAAAGTATTTCTTATCCAGTAAGAGTTCTTGATTTTCATATACGGCTATACACCAGTCACCGAAGAGCATTTGTTCTATTGCTATTTCTTTCATATTATTACATCGCCTCTAAGAGGTGTTTCCATGTTATTCCTCTTTTAACTCGGACAATAGCATTTTGTGATACGCCACACAATCTTGCTAGTTGCCTTGTTGAGAGGTTTGTTTTTAATATTTCTTGTACTTGTTCTTCCGTTAATAAGTGGCTAGGTTGTCCTTCGCCGTGTGCCATTCTTTTTTGTTTAACAGCGTGTTGAGTGTTTTCTTTGTGAGTAGCCCATTCTAGGTTAGAAACATGGTTGTTAGACCTGTTATTATCTATGTGGTTTACTGTAGGTTTTTTAAGTGGATTTGGTAGAAAGGCTATCGCTACTATTCTGTGAAGAGAATCTCTCAATCTTTTACCATTGTGGGATAGTATAACTTCGGTGTACCTTGTAGGTCTATCATTAGAATAAGAGTATATTGCATTTTTACCCCTACCTTGAGCATGTACAATTCTTTTTATTCTTCCATGCGTACTTACTTGGTGTGAGGTTTCAAGTCCTATAATTGGTTTCCATTTTTCTATCATAAGGTATCTATGAGTTGGCGAATTAGCGCACTCTCTGATAATTTCTTTGTGCTTTTCTTTTGTAACTTCTTATTCTGTTCTTTTGTTATTCTGAATATCTTTTGTATTAGTTTTTCTTTTTTCATGGGCTAATTTAATTTTTCTTTTATATCGTTTTCTTCTAAGTGGTCCCATTCACGTTCGTCTATATCTTTAGTTGAATACATCCACTCGTGATTGGCATCGTTCTTCAATTCACTATCCCACTTGAGAGTTTTCTTTTTCCAACCTAGTGTATACGCTTCTGTAATTTCACTCATAACCCAAGACTCTAATTCGCTATCTTTATCTGCACTTTTTTCGTAATTTTGATAAATGATTATATCTCCTATTTTATATTTTGGTTTTGGATAGTCGTTCATAATTTTTTGTTGTACATCTCTGTACTCATTTAAGTATACACGCTATCGCTATCAGGTCAATACCCACTTATCCACAATTTGTAATAAACTATGTTGAGTTAGGAGGTTTGCATATCAGGATAGAGCAGTTTCATCTTTTCCATATCTACTTTAGCTTTCTCTTTAATCTTTGCCTTACCGAAGTAAGATGGATTACGCTGTGCCCAGTTTCTTTCAAAGAGTGGAGTCATTTCTTTTATCTTTTTAGACTTCTTCTTTTTGACTTTTGCTGGTCCTACATTGTTTATGAAATTTATAGTGTTCTGTATCGCATTGGGTAACTTCAGTTTATGAAAATCCTCGTGGCACTTGTTACACAAAACATAGAGGTCGGTTTCTACATTCTCTTTGTACAGTCTTTCGTAAGTAGCGTGGTGTACATGGTTGCCGTTTTTCTTACATTTTTGGCAGTTGGTTCCTTTGAGTTTGAAAGTCTCCTGCCTCTTAATTTGCCACTCTGAAGAGTTTTGAATGTAGTCCTCGTACTTTTGGTAACTGGTTGGTTTAATCAGCCCTGCCTGTTTACTTTGAGTCTTTCTAAAGTTGTGACTGCTTCCGATTTTCCCTAGAAGGTAGTTTTTGAAAAGGTCAATTTCTTCTCTTTTAAAATTTAAATTTTTGCTCGTTAATATTTCATAAGAAGCAACTATTAGTAAGTTCTTCTCCTTACCTCCATTTATATATTCTTTAAATCTATGTATATGTTTAGTCTTTATCATCTGTTCTTGGTATATATTTCCTTTAGAGAACTTTGAACTCTCCAGCTTCACCCCCTACCCCCATTAGAACTAAATAAATAAGCAAGAGAAAAAACGCTTAATATCTAGCTTGAACGTGGTAGAGAATAAACTGGAAAGCAAGTTCTCAAAAGTATATATTTCCTTCCGAGTCACCCGTCGCTCTTTCCCGTGGCAGTTTTACATATTTCTATGCCCCTTACCGACCTGCCGACTTAGCTTCATCGTTCACACCGTCATTTTAAATTAGTTCTCTATCATCTCCTACTACCTAATTGTAAGTAGAAGTAGGTGATAAAGTACAATTATTTTAAGATGGTACTTTCGTACACTTAGAGTAAATCAAATTTTACTATTTCTGTCAAGTATGATATAAATATATGTACCCTTGTATACAATAGCCAGATTCTTACAAGGGGTCTGGCTATTGTAATGGGACTTACTAACTAATAATATGAAAGAGAAAATTATAACAATTCCAAAAGACTTCTTCAAAGATGCAAAGTACGAATTAAAAGTACCTACGTTTATTTGTTCCTGTGGTGAAGAAGTTTTAGACTGCCCAGAGAACAGATTACAAAGTTTACTTACTAACAATTAACTTATCATAATAGATATGAACTACAAAGTAGAACCAAGTAGCAGGAAAGAAATAAGGGACTTTGTAGAAACTTGGCATTATTCCAAATCTATTAACGGCTTAATGTCGTCCTATTGTTTTAAGTTATTAGATGGGGATAAGATAATTGGGGCTATGATTTATGGTAAACTAGGAATGGCTAATACTTGGAAAAAGTATGGGGAAAAAGAAACAGACGTGATTGAGTTGCGAAGATTATGTTGTGTTGATGATACTTTGAAGAACACCGAGTCATATTTTATAGGGGCGACTCTACGATGGTTGAAACAAAACACAGATATTAAAACCGTTGTGTCTTACGCCGACCCTGAATACGGACACTCTGGGATTATTTACAAAGCCTCTAATTTCAAACTAATTGGGCAAAGCTCGAAAGGGAAAGTAATTCTCTGGAACGGTAAGAAATTCCACGACAAAGCAATTAGAACTATGTACAAAGGTAAACTCAAACCATTCGCTCAGGAATTGAAAAATGCTTTAGAAAAAGGAGACGCAGTATACAAAAATACTCAAGGGAAAAACATTTACACTTATAAACTAAAATAACCCCCCCAGAAGAACTAGGAGGGTAGGGAATAACAAAATAGCACCTATTTCAGGTGCTAGATGTTTTAATTTTTTCTTAAGAAAGGAGTATTTAACCACCATAAAGGAAGTTACTCTAATATAATATACGTACTAACCCAATATTTGTTACAAATGTCAAATTAGATGTCTTTAGACTTGTATACCTTAAACTTGTAGTTAAGATTATCTTTTAACCAAACTTTTTCTAATATCTCTTTTTTCCAACGATAATCATCTCCTTCCATACCTTTTACCTCCTCTAAAGTGTATGTTCCATCTAGTTCATGAACACGAAAATCCACCTTCCAACTCTTATAGCTTATTTTAACCCCCCTAGAATCGTAAAAATATAGGTCTATTTTGCATTGTCTATCCCAACCTGATATAAGTCCCGCCTTTAATCTAAAGTCTAAATTTTGGGCATGTTTTGACTCTAATTTAGAATCGTAAATACTACCGTTATAGGTAGTTTTAATTGCGTGATACTTATTAAAAGACGTAGTACCAAAATTCCACTTACTTCTTGGCTTTTCTTTGTTTACTTTTGCGAGAGCTTGCTCGTAAGTCATTCTTTTTTTCATTATTTATTTTTTTATCGAATCCATTCCATAGGGTTTTAAAATATTCTTCTATGTTAGTGATTATTATTTGTTTGACCATTGTGACAGTATAACA
>OFRG01000696.1_pt1 | contig 11833 bp, 17 predicted proteins | sample 1543071 | NCBI WGS metagenome assembly OFRG01 (sample SAMN07774222, study PRJEB24372) | wastewater metagenome | isolation source: WWTP Verbania (Effluent) | place: Italy: Verbania | collected 2015-12
TAAGTACTGGAATTACGAACTTACACCACAGGAAGAAGAAGAAATAATGGCACACATATGGAAGATAAAAGCCGACCCTAATTTCAAGCCAGTATTAAAAGACGATATTATTCATAATAGAGGAGCGCAGATAAGTTTGAGTTTCATCGGACACACAGCACCAGTACCTATTAAAAGTGAGTTTGACCCTAGTGGTTCATTGCGTAGAAAGTTCCTAGAAAAGTATCCTTTTAAGAGTGATACTATCGAAGTACATATAGCTGGAACAACTTGCCTCGATTATACGAATAAAAACTACACCAAAGGAAAAAACATAGAACGGTTTATCCAAAAGAAGAAATGGGATCCACGAGAGTGTATATATTTCGGTGACGCTCTGTACGAAGGAGGAAACGATGAAACCGTCAAGGGAGTTATAGATACGATACCAGTTACCGACCCGTATGATTTATTAGAAGCATTAAAACGACTTATATGATTCGTGGATTTACTTGTAGCGCATTTGATTTTCTTCACGCTGGCCATGTGGCTATGCTTGAAGAAGCGAAAGAACATTGCCAATGGCTAATAGTTGGATTGCAAACCAATCCACAAATAGACAGACCTGAAAAGAGTAAACCTACGCAATCTACTTTGGAACGCTACATACAGCTAAAGGGTTGCAGATTTGTAGACGAGATTATCCCGTATGACACTGAGGAAGATTTGATAAACCTATTACAAATAGTTAAGCCAGACCTGCGTATACTTGGCGAGGAATATCGTGGTAAACCTTTCACAGGATATGAACTTGATATACCCCTTCATTTCAATAAGCGCCGTCATAGTTATTCATCTAGTAAATTAAGGAAAAAATGATTTCAATCTGTATCCCTACCCATAATATGAAAAACAAGGACTTCTTCCTAAAGAGGCTACTCGATAGTATCCGTATGCAATCCTATCAAGACTACGAGATAGTTATTACTGAAAATGGACTCATGGCAGAGAACACCAACAGTGCGATAAAAAAGGCTAAGGGCGACCTCATAAAGATAATGTATATGGATGATTACTTTTCTCATAAACACGCCTTAAAACGCATTGTAGACGCGTTTAAGGGCAACTGGCTAATCAATGCCTGTGATACTAACCCTAATCCTCATTGGGTAGACGACATTGAGACAGGGAATAATAAACTTGGCTCCCCATCTTGTTTAACGATGAAGAACGGACTAAATATTTATTTTGATGAAAGAATGTCTTGGCTACTAGATTGTGACCTGTATCGAAGATTATATGACCAGTACGGACCTCCTACTATACTCCCAGATATTTGCGTCAATATTGGAGTACACGACGGACAGATGACCAACTTACTAACAAACGAGGAAAAATTATCAGAGCATTATTTAATCAAAGAAAAATATGAAAAGAATTAACTTATTGACCATACAACCTACTTTTGATATACTTAGTATTATGCTAAATAGAAAATGTGAAGTATGTGCTAAAGATTTTCTTGTTTTTCCATATAGAAAAGGAGCAAGATTTTGTGGCATGAAGTGTGTAGCAAAAGGGAGAAACTATAAAGGTGAAAATAATCCTTGTTTTAGGGGAGGAAGGAGGATAAGAAAGGATGGATATATAGATATTCTTACTGAAAATCATCCTCAGTCAAGAGATAACTATGTTTTAGAACACCGTTTAATAATGGAGAAAAAAATTGGAAGATATTTAGAACCATATGAACTTGTCCACCATATAAATGGCATTAAAGATGACAATAAGATAGAAAACTTGCAACTAGTATCACATCAAGAACATGCTCAAATACATCAATGGGGGGTTATAAATAAAGGTAGAAAATTATCAACTAATCATAAAGCCAAAATAGGTATGGCTAATCATTTAATATGGAAAAACAAACAAAACGCATAGATTTGCTCAAACCTACATTCGACCAACAGACAAAAGACGACCTAATCGCTGTGTTAGACAGTGGATGGGTACAGTACGGGCCAAAGACTATAGAGTTTGAGAAGAAGTTTGCTGAGTATGTCGGGGCTAAGTATGCGGTAGCAACTAATTCGGCTACTTCCGCCCTTGATTTATGCTTGCGTGCCTATGATATAAAAGGTGGAGAACTTATAACTCCTGCATTTACTTTCGTGTCTGACGCTATTGTGGGTGAGTGGCACGGTATGGATATAACTTTCTGTGATATAGACCCTGATACATTTACATTGGATCCAAAAAGTCTACGGGTTACAGAAAAAACTAAAGCAATCATTGCCGTAGATTGTCATGGGCGACTTGCCGATATTGACGCTATACGGTACGAGTGCGGAACTAATAAGCCACTCATCATTGAAGACGCCGCTCACGCTATGTATACCCCAGGCGTAGGTAAAGGGGACATAGTTGTTTACTCATTCCAAGCAGTAAAGAGTATGCCAATATTTGATGGAGGTATGATAACAACCAATGACCCAGAGATAGCGGAGCGACTTCGTAAGTTATCATGGCTCGGTATTGAGAAGAAAACTTATGACCGTGTAGACGGTAAAAAGTATACTTGGGACTACGATATTACTAAGGGAGATGGTATCAAAGCATATATGACAGATGTGCAAGCAGTTCTCGGACTTGGGCAACTTCGTAGACTGCCTACCTTACTAGAGAAACGCCAAAAGATACAAGCACGATATAATGAAGCATTTAAAGGACAGAAGTGGTTTAAAGAACCTGTATACTCCGAGACAGTTCAGTATTACACCCCACAGTGGGAAGACCGTGATGGTTTATCAGACTTCTTAGCAGAGAACGGTATACATACATCAGTACACTTCAAGCCATTAAATAAAATGACCTACTGGAAGAAAGCTGAGAAGTATCCACTACCTAATACAGAAGTTTGGCTTAAACTCTTATCTCTACCAGTACACGACGCTCTAACAGAAGAAGAACAAGAACTCATTATCGAGACAGTGTTTGAATACTATGAAAAAAAATCTTAGCAATATAACATTAATAGCACTCACCAGTCCTTACTATGATGTAGAAGGGCATAAGAAGGCTATTGAGAAGTCCTGCGAGGGAATAGAATGGGGGGCTGTAAAGGTTATAGGTGATAGCCGAATCAAAAGTGTAGATGACTGGAACAAGATTATTATTTATGACCTATGGAAGTATGTAGATACCGACTATGCTTTCTTGTTTCATGCAGATGGATATGTTATCAATCCAGAATTATGGCAGGACTCATGGCTAGAATATGACTACATAGGCGCTCCGTGGCCTTTACCTACTGACGACTTCTCGTATCGTGATCCAGAAGGCAACCTTATAAGGGTAGGTAACAGCGTAGGACTACGCAGTCGCAAACTAATGAAACTACCTACAGACTTAAACTTAGAATGGAAGCCTTACTTTGGATATACCCATGAAGACGGATTCCTATGCGTTCATAATCGTAAAGTACTCGAAGATAATGGGTGCAAGTTTGCTCCGTTTGAAGTGGCTTTGAAGTTCGCTAAGGAACATGAGATACCAGAGAATGTCGGATTAACAACTTTTGCTTTTCACTCAGATATATGATTACAGGTAATTTTCACCAAGGAAGTGGTTTAGGAAACCAACTACATAGGTATGTGGCTACAAAAGTGCTTGCACTCGATAAAGGATACGAGCATAGCATGATGTATACCTCAGACGGCTCAGGGAAACCGCTAGGTTTTAAGGGTTCAGATTTTATGAATCTTGATTTCAAAGAAGTAAAAATAGAAGATTTACTATACTATGACGATTTAACTGAGAATCAATACCCTATGAAGTGGAAAGAAAAGAAGATAGTAGAAAATAGTATTGATATACGAGGTTATGACCCAGAGTTTAATTTTATTAATGATGGCACTATTGTAGATGGAGAGTTCCAAGACGAACGCTACTGGAAGCATAGAGAGAAAGAAGTAAATGAATGGCTTAAAGTAGAACCGAGAGACATACCAGATGATGTCTGTGTAATAGGATTTAGAGGTGGGGAGTTCTATGTATTTCCTGATTTAGGATTACCTAAGTCGTACTTTGATGATGGCATGGAATATATGCGAAAAATAAACCCGAATATGAAGTTTGAGATACACACAGACGACCCAGAGCTTGCTAAAGTTTGGTTTAAAAGTTATCCCATAATCCACGACATCGGAATAAATTGGCGTTCAATGCGGTATGCTAAATATGCGATTATAGCTAACTCATCTTTTTATATTCTTCCTCGCTGGCTTAGGAACGGAGTCACAATAGCCCCACGCTACTGGGCGAGGAGGAATATAGGAGTATGGGCTTTACCACAGAATTACTACAGTAGATTCCAGTATATATGAAGTATGTGATTTCAAACTACAATTATGATTGTTCTTGGGTTAAGGACTATACTGATGACTTCTTGATTTATGACCGCAGTGATACTGATGAGTATATTAAGGAGTACTATTCAGATCAGGTTATCAAAGTTGCAAATCTTGGCAATGTAGATTTCGACAAACTAAGTTATATTTGTGAGAACTATTGGAGCTTGCCAGATGTTTTTGTCCTTACTAAAGGAAATCTATTCAATTACATGAGCAAGAGAGAGTTTAATAAGGTTAAGAATAATGACTTCTTCACTCCATTGCTAACTAAAAAGCATATTACATACGAGCCAATATGTCGGTATAACAATGGAATATATGAAGAAATAAACAACTCATGGTACGCTCCACAATTCCCTAGAAAGTACTACACTTACAATGATTGGGCTAAGGAGTTAGGGCTTCCAACTCCTGACTACTTGCAGTTTGCTCCAGGAGGGAACTACATAGTAACTAGAGAAGTTATACACAGGTGGCCTTTAGAGTTCTATGCTAAAATAAGAGATATGCTTCCCTACACACAACTACCTTGTGAAGCTCAATATATGGAGAGGACTTACTATACTTTATGGTCATAGATGTAATTACATACAATGGAGAAGTAGATCTCTTAGAGATTCGATTAAATATACTACACCAATATGTAGACAAGTTTATAATAGTAGAGTTTACAGAAACTTTTATTGGTAAGCCCAAAAAAATAAGTTTTATGAATGAAGATTCATGGCGAGTTATACGAAACCCTAAATGGTCTAAAAAAGTAAGTCTTTATCTACAGAAGCCAGAAGATTGGCTCAAATATAAAGAACTCGCAGAGAGTAGCCCCAATACTAAAGGAGCCGAGCATTGGAAGCAAGAGTTCATGCAAAAAGAGAGTATTAAGGATTGTATCGTTCGCAAGCACCAACCTTTCAATGATGATGACATTGTATTTATAGGTGACTGTGATGAGATATGGGACCCTGAAATACTAAAAGGATATACTGGAACTCCTTGCAAACTCTCATTACGAGTATATACATACTACTTAAATAATCGTTCTAGTGAGAAGTTTTATGGGACATTTCTTAGTCCTTATGGTTACATCAAAGATAAATGTTTGAATCATCTAAGAACAAATGCGTATAGATGTGAGCCATATTTTTATGATGGCTGGCACTTCACATCTATGGCACACCAGTTACATCAAAAACTTGAAGACTCCTATACAGAAGATAGTTATGCTACACCAGAAGTAATGGCTAACTTGTATCGGAATATAGAATCAAATAAGGATTTCTTAGGTCGTGATTTTACATACAAAGTGGACGAGTCTGACTGGCCTCCGTGGCTCAAAGAGAACCGTGAAAAATTTGCACATCTTTTAAAATAACTATATAATATAAACATGAAAATATATAAACTACTACTCAAAGAAATAAAACAGGATGAAAAATGGCCTGGTTATGAAGACAAAGAAGCCGTTAAAATAGGAAAAGTTGCTTTTAACTTTAAAGGCAAGACTGATGATACTGATTTCGATCTAAAGAAGGGCGACGAGGTCTATTATCAATATGGTACACCTGCTAAGATAGATGGCGAGGACTATGTACTAGTATCACTAACTTCACTTATATGTCAAAAATAATAACACTGGGCGAGCAAGCAAAACAAAAAGCAGGAATTGATAAGGTGGTGAATCTTATGAAGATTACCATTGGGCCACGAGGCAAGAATGTATCCCTATCTAATAGCGACACAGTCAATGACGGCCGTCGTATTGCAGAAGATGTGATACTCAAAGACCCACTAGAGAATAAAGGGGCTACTCGTGTACGCAATCTAGTTCGTAAAATATCTAGTGATGTTGGTGGTGGCCGTACAGCGTCCGCTATTCTATTGCAATCACTCACAACTGTGGGTATGAACCTACTAAATAAAGGGTTTAATTTCAACGAAATAAAAAAAGGAATGAACCTAGCAGTCAAGGACATACACGAACAGCTAGATAAAATGGCGCAGCCAGTTAAAGGTAAACTAAAGCAAATAGCTACTATCTCAACAGAGAGCGAGGAACTAGGTAAGGTAATTGCTGAGACAATGGAGAAGATAGGCGCTGATGGAATTGTAACTGTAGAGCAGTCTAACTCATTTGGTATAACTAGCGAGATAGCCGAGGGACTAGAGTTTGATAAGGGATACATAAGCCCATACATGGTCACAAATGAGCGCTTAGAAGCAGAATACAAGAATATCCCTGTGTTTATATCAGAGCGCAAGATTTCATTCTTCAAAGAAATACAACCAATAATGGACTCTCTAGTAAGTAAGGGCGAGAAGGACTTGCTTATTATCGCAGAGGATTTAGAAGGCGAGGCACTCAATGTGTGCGTACTTGCTAAGTTAAAAGGTCATTTCAATGTACTGGCTATAAAAACTCCAGGTATAGGCGACACTAAGAAGTTTACACTTGAAGACCTATCAGCACTAACAGGGGCAGAGATAGCAACAGAACACAAACAACAGGTAAAACTAGGCGTGGCTAAGAAGGTGGTATCTAAAAAGGACTCTACTATCATAGTAGGAGGAAATACTAAGGAATGGATCACAACGCTAAAAACACGCAAGGAACTAACAGATAATGTATGGGAGAAAGACCAATTCAACGAACGCATTGCTAAACTTACTAATGGAATAGCAGTTATAAAGGTAGGGGCAAGCAGTGAAGATGAGGTTAAATATCTAAAACTAAAGATAGAGGACGGTGTAAATGAGTGTAAACGAGCATTAGAGGAAGGTGTGGTAGTGGGTGGCGATGTGGCATTTATACAAGCGGTCACAAATATGGGAAGAACTGAACTCTCAGGAGAAGTAGCATTAGGTTATAAGATTGTACTGAAGTCTATTGAAGCACCATTAAGACATATAGTACTCAATGGTGATGGTCAACCAGATGTGGTAATAAATGAGATAAAGAAATCAAATAACTTGACAACTGGCTACAATTCATTAGATAATAAGATAGTAGAGGATATGTATAAGGAAGGTATAATTGACGCAATAAAGGTAACCAAGACTGTACTCAAATATGCGGTCGATGAGGCAGTACTATTCCTAAGTCTAGGGGGGGATATAAGCGAAAAATTATTAGATAATAAATAATTTTATGAGTAAACACGAACCATATTTAACAGAATTGTATCATAGTGTAATGTCATTCTATGTTAATGCACACGTGCCTAGAAACATAGATGATGTAAAGGGAGAATGGATTATAAGTGCTGATGAGAAGTTAGCATTTGAGAAGGTTTTAGATGTATTAGTAGATTGTGGAGCAAATAAAGATATAACAGAACAAAAAGATGAGAAATAAAATAGTAAGTAAATCAATGGCAGAGAAGTTATTTAATAGAGGGGATGTATCAGAAGAATTAAAAGATGACTAGAATTATAAACAAAATTGAATATACTGAAGAAGCATTCACTAACAATATGAGAAGTATGTTTAATGCTATGAAAATATATAATTACGAGTTAGATTGGGAAACCTTTAAGAAAAAATATAATATAATAGAAGAAGTTACAGATGGACTACTATATCGTTAAAACTAAAGATAGTAATTTATACACTGCGTATACAGAACAGGAACTAGCAGATACTCTAGTGATGAATAATTCCGATGAGTTTGTCGCCGTTCATTGTAAAGAAAGTGAAGAAGGACCAATGTATGTATTAAATGCGCCTGATGGAATACCGCTTGGTGTATTCCCTAACAAGACTGAAGCAGATAAAGGGTACAATATAGCAAAAGAAATGTATCCAGATAGAGATTATAAGTTAGTAGGAATTGAAACTAAATAATATGAAAATGAGACCAACAGTAGGGAAAGCAAACAAAGCACAGATAGTAAAGAATGTTAAAAGTATCGTTAGTAAGGTTAAGAGTAAGTTTAAGAAGAAATAGGATGGCAGATATAGGAAGACCAACCTTAATGACAGAAGAGACACTCAATAAACTAGAGGAGATATTTGCGTTAGGTGGAACAGATAAAGAGGCTTGTTTTTACGCAGGAATATCTCATCAAACACTCTATAACTACCAGAAAGATAATCATGAGTTTGTTGAGCGAAAAGAGGCATTAAAGGAAACCCCTATATTAAAGGCTAGGAGAACAGTTGTAGAATCTCTTAAAGACCCTAATCACGCATTTAGATATTTAGAAAAGAAGAGGAGAGATGAGTTCGGTAACTCATTGGATATAACAACAGACGGGCAACCTATGATAATCAGATTAAATGAATGAAGTAAATGAAATTAAATGGACTGATTTCTGTAAGTTCTTCCCTAAACAGTTAGAAGCCCTAGAGGCGAGTAAGCGTTTTAAATATGTGCTATTCGGTGGATCAGTGGGTTCAGGTAAATCATACTGGATACGCTGGAGTGTTATATGGTGGTTAATGGAATACTATGCTAAGTACGGTATCAAAGGAATAAGAGCAGGAGTATTCTGTGAAGACTATCCATCACTCAATGACCGTCACCTCACTAAAGTAAAGTTTGAGTTCCCATTATGGCTGGGTAAGTTTAATGAAGCAAAGCATGAGTTTACCCTAGCCCCTGAGTATGGTTCAGGGATTATTGCATTTAGAAACCTAGACGACCCAAGTAAATACCTCTCGGTTGAGTTTGCTGTTATAGCCATAGATGAGATAAACCGTAACCCAAAGACGACATTTGATATGCTACGTTCTCGTCACCGCTGGCCAGGGATTAAGGACACTAAGTTTATAGCAGGATGTAACCCACTCGGTGAAGCATGGGTAAAGAACATGTGGGTCAAAAGACTATTCCCACCAGATGAGAAAGAGCAATATGAGTTCGTGTATGTACCAGCATTGCCTACAGATAACCCACACTTGCCAGTAGAGTATTATAAGTCGCTTGAATCATTGCCAGAAATGCAACGCAAAGCGTATCTCGAAGGTAATTGGGACGCATTTGATGAGGGAATGGACCCTAAAGGATATTTGCGATTGATAAATGACCGAGAGTTACAGGCTACATTCGTAGGTAGTGCAGAACACTCAGGATATAAGATATTAGGCGTAGACCCAGCAGCAGGTGGCGACGCTAGTGCTATTGTGCTTAAATCAGGCAACCTACAAGAGATATTATTCAATCAGAAACTACAGAACACTATGGACTTAGTGGGTGTGATAATGGACTTGTATCGTAAGCATAGCGCTGACTATATCGTGGTAGATAAGACAGGTATAGGACAAGGAGTATATGATAGATTAAAAGAAATGGACTATCCTGTTCGTGGAGTATCATTCGGGGAGAAATCCGAGGACGAACAATTCGGTAATCTAAAGGCCGAGTGGCATTGGCGTGAGCGTAAATGGCTCATAGGTGGAGGCAAGCTAATGCAGAACCATGGATGGAATGAGTTTGAAATAGTAAAGTACAAGAATAAGGACGGTAAGATTATAATACAACCCAAAGAGGAATTATTTAGAGAAGGAATTATGAGTCCTAACTGTGTGGACGCAGCAGTGCTTACAATGGCTATAGAAGACCGTTCAATTAAGACAGCAAAGTTCTTAAAACAGAATAGAGGACGACCATTTCATGACGGAATGAAAGATGTGTGGGACGGATCTTCATCACGAGTGATAGATAAATGGTAGAAAAACTTGACAATAGTTTTACATAAGAAGATAATATAATTATGGAAACTAAACAATTTGAAGTCTTGGAAGAAAATGCAATAGATTCCCCAGTCAAAGACATTAAGTGGTATGGTAAAGAAGACAGCACTGACGAGAAAATAATGCATGACCAAGGCACAGGTAAGCCAATCGTCATCAGATTGTTTGAGTTTAAGTTCCCTCCTACATTAGAAACATTACCAACTAAAGAACAAATACTAACGCCAGAGTATATAAAACAAGTCCAAACATTGCTTTGGGCTGATTCTTTGCGTTTAGTTATGGAACCTAGAGTAGTAATAGACAAGGAGGGATGTAAGATATTCGCACCTTGTGAGGCACGGACAGGGGCGAACTTTATTGATGAACCTAAAACTATACAAGAGTGGATAAAGTAAAAATTAGAGCATCTCAATATGAGGAATCATTCCAATTCCTTCAGGCTCGTAAAAAAAGGCAGGCCGAGCAACTGAAACTATTGGTGAATCTTCAGAAAGGAGATCAGAATATAGCCTCAACCTTATTGCTAACACTGTTCAATAGGGTGCTTTCATCGTTATATGACGACAAACTACAGGTAAAGTTCCTGCCTTCACAGGGAATAAACCAAGACCAGATAAATGCCTATAATATACTGGCTCAATCAGACTACTTAGAGATGGGTAAAGCTAAACTAGACTACGACTGGTGCTGGGATACGCTATTTTATGGCCGTGGATACATGGAAACACTACGCTTTGACAAGAAGCGCAAGATAATGCAACCACATGTCATAAACCCATTGGTATTTGGCTATGACCCTATATCAAGTGAACCACAAGAGTGGAGATACTACTGGAAATGGATTACAAAGAACAAGTGGGAGATAAATAAACTAATAAAATCAGGCAAGATTAAGGGTATAAAGAGCGCTGAGGAGATACCAAGCGGTGTAGACCCATATCTATGGGAGTATAAGACCATTGTAGACCAAGCCCGTGACGCTATCCTTCCAAGCCCAGACCCAGGCACACTCGACATATTCCAGATACTAGAGTTCTATGACTATGATGAACAGGGCAATCGTTGTGTATCATGGATTGATAAGAACTTCTCCATGGAACTCATGCACGAGGAACTAGACCTAGATGACGGCGAGGATGGTGCGTCTAAATGGCCTATTGTAGTTAAAGAATCATACAGACAGCCACACTCATCAGTCCCATTCTCTATTGCTGACTTACTAGACGACAAACACCGAGCTAAGAGCGTGCTGTTGAATCTTGCATTTATAGCAGCTAAAGACGAGGCAAACCCTCTATACTGGTACAACGAGAATGTTACAGATGTAACTCAATTCCTATCACGCCAAATCAATCAGCACATTCCACTCGAAGGTAATGCAATCGGTGACGCTAGTGTGGGGCCAATCAATAAGGCTCACGCAATGTCTCCAGAGCTTATAAACTTCATTAGAGTACTAGAGAGCGAAGCAGAGGAGCCTATGGGTGCAGGTAAGCCTATGCAATCAACTGGTGCAAGTAGTTCAGGCAACACAGCAACTCAGGCGGCTATTGACCAACAACTAAACGACATGGCTCAGTCACTCCTTTCCAAGGTTCTACAATTCGGCGAGAGTGAGTTCTGGTCACACTGGTTCCACAGATATGCAAAGCACGCAGAGGCGCTAGGTTCTAAGATGGCTAATATCGTAGGCATAAAGGGTGTAGACACTACTGAGGTAGACCTAAGCGTGTTCAGCACTAACTAT
>OFRG01000698.1_pt1 | contig 11822 bp, 8 predicted proteins | sample 1543071 | NCBI WGS metagenome assembly OFRG01 (sample SAMN07774222, study PRJEB24372) | wastewater metagenome | isolation source: WWTP Verbania (Effluent) | place: Italy: Verbania | collected 2015-12
GAAAACAATATTAATTTATACAGTGGGCGGCAACAAGTACCAATTACTCCTTTATATGGGGATACGAACTTGCTAAATATTTAAGATGAAATGAGCGAACAAAAACACAAATTTCTTTATACTGAGGAAGGGAAAAGTTGGCTAGAAGATAATTATGTTAATGGGCCATATTCGGCGAAAGATATAGTTGCACAATTTCAATTAGCTTACCCGAATATAGTTTATCGGGCATTGAAACATCATGGTTTTGCACGTAAAAATAAATCAGAGGCTCAAGCTTCTTGGTTAGAAAAGAACCCTGAGAAACATCCAACAGCAGGCAAAGAACAATCTGTAGCAGTTAAGAAAAAGATTGGGTCGGCAGTACATGAGAGTTGGCATCAACTTTCTCCAGAAATTGTACAAAGTCGCATTGACAGGGGTCGAGAACAATGGTATAATATACCTGAAGACAAACGTAAACAGATGTTGGAAAAATCTCACATTGCATTAAGAGAAACAGCTAAGAGCGGCTCGAAATTTGAGAAATATTTATTATCAGCCCTTATCTCAAAACAATATAAGGTACAACCACATCGTAAATTCTTATTTCCTAATTCGGAAATGTCAGTTGACTGTTTTCTGCCTTTAGAAAGCGTAGCAATTGAGCAGAATGGTCCATCTCATTATCTGCCAGTATGGGGTGAGGAAAGATTGGAAAAAACTATATCTCGTGATATGCTTAAAGTACAGCAGTTACTTGGTCAAGGTTATAGTGTTATTTCAATTAAAAACGAACAAGGTTATCATAGCAAAACTATTATGGAAAAAACTGCAAACGCCTTACTCAAATTAATCCCGCAAGTGGCTAATCAAAATATACATGTGGAACTAGTTGTTACAGACTTATTATAAATTCAAGGGGAAGAATGTCGAAAGAAATAGTACCTAACACAGAAATTTTGGAAGGGATTGAAGCAGAAGAAAATCCCATGATTGATAAGGTTATGTTGGCGGCTACTGCTCCTGATAAAACTATTCCGGGGCGGTTAGATGTTGAGTGGTCTGATTGGTTAATGAAGCAATTTGATAAGTCAGAATTAGTTGTTAAAGATAAACAGCGATTTCCGCGAGTGCATGGGCTACGACGTTTAGCCCAAAAATTTGTGGGTGAAATTGTAGAAAGTACAACGAGGTGCGCCTCACCTGCTAGTTGTTTATCTAATGGCGGAATTGATTTAACCAGCTTTATCTACAAAATTACTTTTAAAAAGCACGATTCTGAAGATTTAGTTACATACTCTGATGCAGCTGATGTCTATTATTACAGTGAAAAATCATGTAATGCCGATGCTGCGTTTGCTAGATTCCCTTCGGCTTTAGCTACCACAAGAGCAGAAGCTAGAGCTTTAAGAAAAGCGCTGGGTCTGACTACTTGCTCAGCAGAAGAACTAGCTCCAAACTTGGCCCCAAATACTAGTATTGTTGAAAAGAAGGAAAGGGTCGTAGAGGTAGATGAGGAAGTGCCCGCTCTTATTGATGCTGGCCAAATCCACTTTATTAAAACAAAATGTGCGGCGGTAGATATCCATCCTTGGAAGTTTTTAAATTCTGGCACACAAAAATACAAAGTTCTAAAAGACATTCCATTCATTGAGGCTCAGAAGTTTTGTAAGATATTGGGAGATATGTTGCGCTCAAAAAATAATAAGGGAACTTATGTAGCAGAATACGCGGCAACAAATAATGTAGATTTAGGTAAATTCAGTTCAACTTGGGATACCGACATTCAGACGCCATGAGGCTAAAAGGAGATTTAAAAATGAGAGTACGTGTAGAAGTAACAAAAAATGATATTCGTAGAGGCCGTTGTGGTGATTGTTCCAATTGCCCAATTGCTAGGGCAGTCAAGCGTGCTACTAAAATACAAAATGTTAACGTAGATGAAGATAGCATTAGCATAAGCAACGATGGACAATCATTATATATTGATTCCTCACAAAAATGCACTCGATTCGTGCAAAAATTTGATAGCGGTGAAAAGGTCAAACCAATTGTGTTTTTAATTAATGTCCCAAAAGCAATTTTAACCAAGTAATTTAGAAAGGAAAGAATGTCCACAGAAGTTCAAAATCCTCCACAGAAAGTAAGTTTACGTTCACAGTATACCTTGTTCAAAGCCAAGAAGACCGGAGACGGCGCTGCTTCTTCATGGGTCATGCGAGATGATAAGGATGGTAGTCGTCAACTATATCTAGAAATGGCCCGTCAAAATGGTGAAATGAACGCCAATGGCAATGCCACCTTCGATTGGAAAAAGTTCGATAAGGCCACTGAAAGTTTTCTAGGCGGTTCTATCTCAGCTAAGTTAGGTCTTCCAGATGTTGGCGATATCTTGCTAGTTCTAAATGGTGTTAAGAAAGCAGCTGGCTTTGAAGGTAAGGGCCTCTTCCACAAGAATGCAAATGGTAGCACTACTATCAATTTCGCCACTTGGGAAAAAGATAATGCCCTATTAGGCTTCACTGTGCGAGTTGCTAGTAAACGCTCAGATAATAACAATGAAGTGGTTAGTATTAGTCATGCCATTTCTCTTGCAGAAGCTGAGTGTTTGAGAGTGTTGCTCAATCATAGTGTTTTACAGATGTGTAATTGGTAATCTCAGTCGGCGATGGCCTAAATACAGCCCTCTATATGGGGGCTTGAGGATATAAAATGCTCAGCGAAGTTATAGTAACAAAAGAACAATTGTTAGCAAAGTTGAAGGAAAATTTAGCCGCTCATAAGACAATCGCTCAAGAGGCGCGAGAAGGCTATATTAAGAAAACTCAGGAAGTACTACAGAAGAAATTGGATGAGGCTAAGGAAGGTAAATTTGTACACTTATCTTTCAATCTGCCTGAACCTCAAGACCATTCTAAAGAATATGAACAAACCATTATAATGGTCGAATGGGATAATCGAGTAGAATTAACTCTTACTCAACACGAATTCAAATCTTATATTTTAGATGAGTGGACTTGGGATAGAAATTCTTTGGTGACTAATGCCATCTATTCTGGGCGAGCGGCTTCTGGTTGCTCCATGAAAGGTTATATGTAAGAATATTCAAGTATCAACTCAAACGGAAACTCCCCTAGTAATTTATCATTTCTGATTATTAGGGGAAATTCCCATTCATGTTTAGCACTCAATTCACTATCTTCCAATTCAATAGTTTCAAATAATTCAGGTTCAGAACGTATTCGCACATTAGCAATTTGCACTGGAAATTCAATCTCAGGTTGAAGTGGGGCGTTTAAAAATGACACAAGAGAAAGTAGGATGGGGCCACTCAACTCAATTTGAGTCTTTGCCCACCCCGCATATATTTTTCCTGTGACACTATTGAATTTAAAAGTGTTGATGTCGATTCCATTAGCGGAAAATTTTATATTGTGTTTTAACATTTTAATATCCTGGAGTATAATCTGTAACGATACCACCTTTTGTTGTAAAAGACCCAGTCACACCGCTAGGCCCAGCAGGTGTGTCTATAGTATAACTTTTACCATTGTATGTATTTCCATCTGCTTGATATATAGAATAACAACAATCAGTATAATTACCACCTTGCACACTATATAAGAACAATGAACCTTTAAATACTCCACTACTATCTGGAGATATTAATTGCATAGCTGTACTATAAGAAGAAGGTCCAACACCAATACTAAATATTTGTTGATATGTATCTCCTCCACCAAATATATTACCATATTCAGCTAATCTAGTAGATACCGCGCCAGACCCAATAATAATAGCCCCATACTCATTATTACCAAATGAATCAGGATAATTCTTAAAAAAGGTTTTAACTCCACGTATTGTCTGGTCAAAATTGGTTACTAAACCCCTATTAGTATAAGGACTAGCAGTGGGCATATTAAAAATTGTAGTGCCACCAGTTGTTGAAATATTAAAATCAGTGCCAGTAATCCCACTTTGTAATAACTGAGCAGCAGTAGTATCTCCATTAATAGAAGTAATACCAGCAGAACCACCATTTCCTGCACCTAATAAATACCACTTATTACTATTAGCAACATATCCCATCATAACACTAGTACCACTAGCAATAGTAGAAGTAGTAGGATTGTAAGTATTAAGAAATGCCCTTGTATTGGTGCTATCTTTTTGAATTTCTACTGAACCAGATGCTAACGACCCAATAGAAATACGTGTAATACCTTTCAACACATCATGGACACTCCACACCTTTCTTTCTTCATCCCATAATGGGTCTAATGGGCCAACCTTCCAATTTTGGTAATTTGTTAAATAATCAGCATTTGTTGGTGTTCTGGACCCTGTCAGGTCATATCCCCAGCCCGCTATTACTAATGGGCCTCGCAAACCAAATACTCGCTTAGGAATACCTGAACCCCCAGGAGTGCCCGTATACGTGTAATCATTTAAATCCTGATAAGTATCATTACCCTTAGTATATTGTTTACTAGTAAATCCATTAGAAGAGTCTTTCCAAGGAGAAAGTGTAGAGGCGTTTTGAACTCCTGAATCAAGATGTATTCCTGTGGGCATATTTTGAGTGGGCATGTATACTCCACTCTGGAAAATAGCATAAGGATTAATGATTTGGTCCCAAGTACCAATTGCTGTGGCGTTATACCCTGATGGGTCTTGAGGAATTAAACCTAAACTTTCCGCATAAGTAGTAGTCGAAACTACTGGGAAAATTTCACCACTTGGTCCTATTACTCCCTTTGCTACAATAGTATTATTGGGCGACCGCACATTGATTGCTGCGGGCATCTGATTTATCATATTGGTGGCACCTTGGGCTTCTGATGCTGATATAGCATTAAGTCCTACTAGGCGCGAACGAGATTTTAATTCTGCATTAGCTTTGGTATTAGCCACATTCAATTTTTGGAATCTATCTACATTATACTTACCAAGTTGACCATATCGTGGTACGTATGTCTCAAATCGATAAGTAGTAGTAACTCCTTCTGCACCAAAATTAATACCGATATTAGTAATATTAGGTCCATTGGTCTCAATAATATCGCCAATATTATAAGCAGGATAACCATCTACTTCGACATATCCAGTTTCAATAACCTGAATTTGGCTAACACCTTGAGCAGCTTTAGCATTTCCAGCCAAATCTAAGTTAGTAAATCCACCATAATTCCAAGGCACCAGAGAACTATCCTGTTCATATACGACACGCCCAGTTGCCCCCTGCGCGTACCAAGGACCATAAGTGCGTACATTGGACTTAAATGGAATCTCGAAGCCACTAGGAAGACGTGGGGCAGGATGAATAACAAATGGTATACTTCCGCCCTGCTGATTAGAAATTAGTTGTTGTAATACTTGATTTCCTCTGTTAGTAATAGTACCACCAGAAGCTTGAAAGAAAATACCTGTTGCCACATATAATGGCCCAATGATACCTGAAACTCCAACTACACTATCTGGATAATCATAAATTGGGTCTACTTCAGCAACGACTAAAGGATTTCCGCCCGTATCAAAGTATACTTGATTAGCTATTCTTGTCTTAACATAAGTAGTGTTTGTACCTGAAGGAGAAAGTGTATTAGCGAGATTAATACGAGATAGGTCTGCATTATATGAATTGTAGCGGGCATAGGCTACATATCGCCCATCCTGAGTTTGGAATAAATCTGAAGCATAAGCTGGCAATCCTAATAGGTCATTGGTTACATCTGTAGCATCAACCCAACCACCATCTGCCACTTCATCTGATACAGAAATAACGCCCGTATCAGTATCAGTTTTGCGCAGAATACCTGGAACGCTTACTACGAATTTTTTGCCATAATAGTCTTTAGCATACTTATAAAGAGCGTCATAAACTAAACGCATTCTCCATTGCCCCGCAACAGCAAGTTGCCCTCTAGTCGCAGCTTGTATTTCAGTAATACGTGCGGCATTAGCATTAACTACGTTATTGGGTATATTTGGGCCAGCAGCAGGCGGTTGAATATTTTGCGCTTGCGCAGATAAATTAACCTGCAAAAACATTGTTGGATTAGAAATACGTAAATAATTAAACCAACTCGTAAATGTATCGCGGTGTCCACCCAAGCCAAGCAAAATCTGCAATTCCAAATCATTAGTTTGCCAAGTTACACTGCCAGTAATTGATGCAATTTCTGGCACATAAAGATTATATAAGGAAACGGGGGTAGAATAGATTTGAGTATTTGTGGGAGCATAAAATACAGCGTGCTTACTACCAGCACTTCCATATAAAATATCTCCATTATTATCAAAACCCCAGAATGGATATGTATCTGTTACCCCTTTCTTTACTAATTGATGAATATCTCCACCAATCATAAATACAGAAGTTGTCTCATCTCTTTCTTCCAAACCATCACTACTACGAATAACTTGGCCAGCGAAAGTAGTAGCCAACATGGTGCCAATCGTACCCAATGGATAGGCATTCGCGCGAGGCACTGTATGCAAAGTAATTTGAAAAACATTTAAAGTGATGAAATAATCATAATTTGCTGCATCACAACAAACTTGAATAAACTCCATAATCGACATACCGTGTCCGCGCCCACCCACTCTAAAGTAGGAAGGAAGTGGGGGCAAATCAGTTAAATCCAATGAATAAGTTTGACCTCTATAGGTGATTGGGCCACCATAAGCACCATACGCCCCATTACAAATCGTTAAAATTCCATCTCGCACCAATTCCCACGGCATACCACTATCATTAAGTTGTGAAACCCCATATCCAGTATTTTCATAATATCCAAACACATTGAATAAATTATAGATACCAGTAGTGGGTAAATAGTAATCTGATGTAATAACTTTAGATTGGTCTAAAAGATGTCGTGGGTCAGTGATACGAACTTGATATGTAGGATAACCTCCCCTATCTCTATCTACTGTATACTTAGTCATTAACCCATTAAAAGCAAATGAACCCAAAGTAAAATAAACGGGGGTGCCCACAGTAACAGGAGTAAAACTATCTCCGTTGCTTGGGTCATCTACTAGTGTGACTTCTAATGAACTACCTTGTCCACCCCAACCAATAGATGTAGAAACCTTAGTTGGACTAGAACCTAACAGACTTGGTCTTGTAAATGGCATGTCCTATTCTTCCTTTTTTAAAATCTTCAATTAATTCGTATAAGTGAAAGTAGTGTTCCTAGAATACTTTCCTGTCGCCTCTGACCAACTTTCGCTATCTCTACTTTTTCCTACGTAGGTAGCAATTGGCATTAATCCTGAAACTAACACATTTGTATCGGGTTTAGTTGGCGCAAATATTTGCGTTCTAGCGGGAAATACCGCCTCAACACTAATAGTTTTTCTAGCAGCTGTTTGACTCTGAATACTTTGGAGTAATGGTCCTGCCGCTCGCCCTAAAATGCCAATTTCCGCAAACAAATCACAAGCATATTCAAAATTAACAGAAATACTCTCCATTGTCGCCCCAGACAATACAGGGGTCTTTCTATTATCATAACTAACATTATAATTGATTACGCCAGTTATTGGATTCAATGAAGTAGTACTATTAAGTGCAACTGGATTTAATAAAACGCCAGCTGTACCAGAAGCTCTTTGAAGAAAAGAACTTACAGTTGCTAAATATTTACCATTTGCATTAGTATATTTGCTAGAGATTAATGCGCGAGATGACCCGTTCCTTACTTCAAACCCCTCAATTTTTCCTTTCAAATCTACTTGTGTAAATCCAGCATTATCAGTCTTAACATCTATATCATAGGTATCACTAGCAGGATATCCACCCATCGGATTAAATGCAATCCAACTTTCTCCAACGCTAAAAGTGCCATTTGCTACATTCAAATTTTGAGTTCTTAAATAGTTATATCCAGATAAGCCAGTATCATTCAAAACCCCTGTAGCTTTAAGTATCGTCATATTGATACCAAGCCCAAGTTTATTTAATACATAGCTTTGTGCATATTCCCAAGGTTGATAATCTTGTGTGCCAGAAGAAGAATAGTAGGTCTTGCCCTTAGCGGATAATTGGCGCGAATATCGATATGTGCCTACGTTTTCATCTAGGACTTCTAAATTCCAAGCATCTTCGGCGTTTTCTACGTGATAGGTCGTTAAATCCGTATTCCCTTCAACTAAGGCGACCCCACCAACATATAGAGTTTCTGCCTCTAAAGTGATACGATAATCAGATAATTGTGCCCAAGAAGTTTGACCTCCGCCCTTTGGAAATTGAATATTCTTTACGCGAGGATTACAAGTAAGAGTAGCGCCACTATCGTAACCTTGTACATAAAATTGTTTACCATCATTAGTAAATAAATCTTGCAGGGCTTTTTGCTTCTTAAGCATGCTAGTAAGATAGCCATCAGCAGTTACAGTTTCCTCAGTAGGAGTTGCTGCAATAGCCCACGATGTTCCACTAGAAGTAGGACTTCCCCTATTAGGTAGAAACTTTCCCTCTAGTGTAATCTGATAACCCTTACCCACCTTTTTTCCATTACCTAATTCATTATATAGGCGTTCAATACTAAGAAAACCACCTGGGGTAATTTGATAACCATCATATGCAATCATGAGAGAAGTTCCTCTTAATTCGGGGGTTTAAGGGGGTGTCCCCATTATGCTAAATCTGGAAACTTATCCTTAATAAATTTATTCAATTCATCTTTAGTTGTGCTTACAGCCAAATCTTTAAACTCTGGTTCCAGTGTCGCAAATACATCTGCACCATTATGTGTAACATTAACATTATGGGTAGCAGTCATTGTTATAGTGTGAGGGAACGCCTTCATAGCTTCTACTAATTCCTGATTCTGTTGTGAGAAGGAAAGTAAGGCAGTAGATAAATTACCGGATTCTGAGGAAAACTTCAATAGGGCCGAAGTTAACTCAGGGTTTGCTAGCGCCCCTGCTACGCCTGTGCCGCCAGTATTACCTACTAATCCACCTTCGGCAAAACGTTGAATTTGAGCTAAATTCTGTGGGCCGATACTACGAGTAGCCCCCGCAGACATAACGTATTCGCCATTAGATAGATAGGCGGGAATAGTATCAGTACCGCTTGGACCATCAACGTGACCGCCTGTGGCAAAGCGTCGAGTTCTCAAATTATTCAATAATAAGTTATTGGGGCTACCGAATAATGGCTGTTGAGTTAAAAATCTACGGTTGATTGACGCAAGAGTGCCTAAGCCCGAAGCTTGGCTTTGACGTTGTCCGAATCCTAGTTGACCACCGAATGCCCCTCCAAATGCTCCACTCGTTTGAGTTTGCCCAAGTAGTTGTTGACGAAGCAAGTTTTGATTAGCTAAAGATTGATAATTCCGTGCGGCTCCTACTGCTCCAATTTGATTAATATCATTTTGAAAACCCAGTGGATTAAACTGACCACGAAAACCTCTTAATTCATTACGGTCATTATTATCTCTATCTCTTTGATTATTTAGAGCTAATTCATCATCAATATCTAATTGACCCACACTACGACGACGGGCATTCTCGACTTCCCTAAATCTAACTCTAGCTTCATCTGCTGGATTAATAGCGAGTCTTTCTTCTCTTGCTGCACGTATTTCTTCTTGTTCCAATACAAGATTTGACACGCCTCGTAATGGGCCATTTCTTTCATATCCAGACTGTCTTCTACGAGCGGCATCTCTTTCTGCTACTTGAAGACGAATACCTTCTGGGTCATATTCTGGACTATTTTCAGAAATACGATTAACAACATCTGGGGCTAAATTAAGATTGGGTACTCTAGATAACGCTCCAATATTACCTAATTGACGACGAATACGCGCGTCTCGTTCATTAACTTCATCTTGAATTTCACCACCATCAGCGCGATATACAACTTGTTTACGAGTATTAACATCATAGACTCCGCCACTAGAATTATCGCGACTATAATACCCAGCCACAGTAGGAGTTACTTCAAAAGGAGTTCGCCCACCCACATCAATATAATTAGGATTATTAGCTCTCGTTGCTGCCGCCCTTCTTTCTTCTTCACGACGAGCATCTACTTCTGCATAAACTGCCCCACCAATTGGACGATATAAAGTCTTATTAATTGGTCCCTTCAAATTATTAATATGCTCTAATAATTCACGGTTTGCCGCAGTACTAGCTGCATTAACAACCATTTCGCCAGGAGTTAACATGGCAGGAACGGTGTCAGTCCCTTTGGGTTGAAACATTCCATTACTAGCGTAAACCATACCACCAGTCGCAAAACCAGAAAATGCTGCGCCCAATGCAGAACCTGGACCCAATAATGATATACCAATATCGCTTAAAGATGGAATACGTAATGGAGTATTGATAATATCACTTAAGCTAGTACTACCACTTTCTATACGTCCAATTCCACCACCACCTGATAATGGTATGCCAGCTAATGGAGGAACTGCACTAGGTCCACTAGGACTATAAACTTCTGTAGATGGACGACTAAACAAACCACCAGTTGTAGCTCGTTGAGTTTGACCATAAGTATTAATAGCTTGAGTTAACGTGCGCAAAGCTTCAGTATTTGCAGTTAATTGAACTTCTCTCACATCATTACTAGTAGCCTGAATCAAATCAGCCATTACACGATTGGCCTGAGCCTGTTCTTCGGTCAATGAACGCATTTGCCCAATGAGAGCATCTTGGGCCGCATTAAGTGGATTCGTTATATTCGTGCCAATTGTACCTTGTAAACGAGCATTGGCCTCATCACGTAAACTACGATTTCCTTCTGGAAAAGACCCCTGAACATCTGCAAATTGGTCCGCATATCTCAAATAAGATTGTTGTCCTGGCAAACCTAATTGATTAAAAGCGGTTTGACGATTACGTTCATTACCCTGGCTATTAATATATTGGGAAATGCTTGAACCAAATGCTGTTTCAGCCCTATCCTCATCTGAACCAAGAATTAAACGACGTTGCCCTTCAATACGAGAACTTCTTTCACGAGAGTTTTGTGCTAATTGTTCATTAACAAATGCTACCCGTTGTGTTGAATTCTCATAAATACGTAAGACATCGATAACACTTCTTAATTGAGCATCAAATCTATTAACAGTTTCTGAACGAACTTGTGGAGATAAATTATTATTATCTTGAGCGGCCCGTCTAGCCGCAATAGCTTGTGTTCCAATAGCACCAATATCTTGTAATGAAGTTCTGTCGTTTACCCCAACTGGACGACCTAATTCATTTATTCTAGAATAAAATCCAGCATTTACTTGTCTATCTGTTAAATTATTCAAATCATTACCAGCACCACCAAATTGTCTAATTGATGTCTGTTGTGCAGCAGTTCTTGCAAAATCAGCCTCTATATCAGCTGCTCTACTAATATGTTCAACGCGTTGTTTATATAAATCAAGAATACGTTGTTGCAAACCAATTTGTTGATTGATAATACGTTCTTGAATAGTAGCTAATTCAACTAATGGAGCTTGATTTTTAGCCAATGTTTGTTGTACTAATTCTTCACGGGCAACACCACTATTATAAAAATGTTGCGGATTTTGCGATGAACCCGCAGTAAGACTAGCCACAAAATTTCTAACAATACGAGCTTCTTGAGAATTGGTATCATTATCAGCAATGCCTACGGCTCTACGAGTTCTCTGCTCTAATTCTGGATTAGTACCATTTTCAGGTGTGTTATTAACATATCTACGTAATAAATCTGGGGCCACAGTAGCTAAACGACCTGATAGTAAACCAGATGCTCGTAAAGTATCTCCAACTGGACCTAAACCGCCAGTCACCCCTTGAACTGCATTGCGATAATCAGGTGTATCTAATGGGCG
>OFRG01000699.1_pt1 | contig 11814 bp, 8 predicted proteins | sample 1543071 | NCBI WGS metagenome assembly OFRG01 (sample SAMN07774222, study PRJEB24372) | wastewater metagenome | isolation source: WWTP Verbania (Effluent) | place: Italy: Verbania | collected 2015-12
GGAATGAATGTTTCTCGCCTCAACTTCTCGCACGGGAGCCACGATGACCACGAGAAGCTTTTCGATGCGGTGCGCGCAGCTTCGAAGAAACTCAAGACCCCAGTCGCTATCCTCCAAGATTTATCGGGCCCAAAAATCCGAATTGGAGATTTTGATACAGAAAAAGTAAAATTGAAGAAAGGGGAGACAATTATTCTTACTACAGAAAAAATTATCGGAAATGTCGAGAAGGTAAGCGTTTCGTATTCTCGCTTGCCAAAGGAGGTAAAAGTCGGAGGACATGTTCTGCTCGATGATGGGAAGGTCCGCCTCTTGGTTTCTAAAATTCATGGAGAAGAAATTCACTGTAAGATTTTAGCTGGAGGAGAAATTCGTGGCCGCCGCGGGGTCAATGTCCCGGGTGCAAATCTCTCTATCAGCTCACTCACAGAAAAAGATAAAAAAGATCTCGTCTTCGGACTCAAAAAGGGTGTCGATTTCATGGCGCTTTCTTTCGTGCGGTCTCCGAGTGATGTGCGTGAGCTCCGCAAGCTCATCGGCAATCACAATGTCGGTATTATTTCGAAGATCGAAACACAAGAAGCGGTGGAAGCCATTGATGAAATCTTGAAAGAATCAGATGGCATCATGGTCGCCCGCGGAGACTTGGCAGTAGAAATTCCTGCAGAAGAAGTGCCGGTCGCGCAGAAGATGATTATCAAAAAATGTAATGAAGCAGGGAAGCCGGTCATCACCGCGACACAGATGCTCGAGTCGATGATCACGACTCCGGTACCGACACGTGCAGAGGTAAACGATGTTGCCAACGCCATTCTCGACGGTACGGATGCGGTGATGCTTTCGGCAGAGACGGCAGTAGGGGAGCATCCGGTACTTGCTATAGAGACAATGGCACGCGTCGCAGAAAGTATCGAAGGAAGTGATATCTATCACGAAGGAGTCTCTCGATTCAAGCGACACCCGCAAAATATTACCGACTCTGTTTCGGCAGCGGTGGTAAAGACGGCATACAATACGGGAGCAAAAGCTATCGTCGCTTTCTCTGAGCTTGGCACGACGGCGCGAATGATCTCACGCTACAAGCCGACACATCCGATTCTTGTCCTTACGCCAGTCGAGCACACATTTCAGCGCTCGGTGCTTTCATTCGGCTGCACGCCAAAAATTGTTGAGCCAATAAAAGATGTGAACGAGGCTACCACAATGGCACGTAAAATGCTCATCCACGAAGGGATGGCAAAAAAGGGCGACATATTTATTATCGCCGCCGGAGTACCGTTTGGAAAAAGTGGCGGGACGAATATGCTGCTTACCCAGGTGGTGTAAGCATTCCCTTGCAAAGCTCCGAGAAAATCATATAATGCACCTATTATGACCAAGATGCGCTTGTGGGCAGTATTTCTTCTTCTCGTTGGAATCGGAATCGGATACTTCGATTACGCGACAGAGACGAGCCCGTTCAATAAATTTCCGAAGATAGAAAATTTCCCCGTTCGCCTCGGACTCGACCTCCAGGGTGGTACGCACCTCGTGTATAAAGCTGACACATCTGCACTTCCTGCGGGAGATGTGAGTGATTCCATGGCAGCACTTCGTGACGTCATTGAGCGTCGCGTGAATATGTTTGGTGTAGCTGAGCCGGTGGTGCAGGTAGAAGAATCAAGCTTCCTCGCTGGTGCGGGTGCGGGCGAAGAGCGGCTTATCGTCGAGCTTCCGGGTCTCACCGATACCGACCAAGCTATCAGGATGATCGGGCAGACTCCGGTCCTTGAATTTAAAACCGAGCGTGCGAGTGCTGAGCGTGATCAAATCCTCGCCGCGATAAAGAAGGCGCAAGAAGCGCAGGCTTCCGGAGTGGTGGGAGCTATCGACCCGCTTGCTTTTGAAGATCCCGATTTTATCAGGACTGCTTTGACAGGTCGCTACTTGGAGAAGGCTATCCTTGAATTTGATCCAAATATCGGTTCGCCACAAATATCACTTGCATTTAATGATGCTGGCGCGGAGCTTTTCGGACAAATCACAAAAGAGAATGTTGGGAAAAGAATTGCTATCTATTTGGATGGTGCGGTAATTTCGGCGCCTGTCGTACGTGAGGAGATCACTGGAGGCAAAGCGCAGATTACCGGTGACTTCAAAATTGACGAAGCGAAACAGCTTGTGGGTCGCTTGAATGCCGGAGCACTCCCTGTGCCTATTACTATGCTTTCTGCGCAGACCATCGGCGCATCGCTCGGCGAAGAAGCATACCAAAAAGTCACTCACGCAGGTATCATTGGTTTTGTTGTCGTTATTCTTTTCCTCATCCTCTGGTATCGCTTGCCGGGAATTCTCGCCGGTCTGGCGCTCTCGGTGTATGTGGCTATCATGCTTGCACTCTTTAAACTTATTCCGGTCACGCTCACCTCTGCCGGTATCGCTGGTTTCATCCTCTCTATCGGCATGGCAGTGGATGCGAACATCCTTATCTTTGAGCGCATGAAAGAAGAGCTTCGAAAAGGCCGTACGGCATATGATGCAGTGGAGGAAGGTTTCGCTCGTGCATGGTTTTCTATTCGCGACAGTAATCTTTCGTCGATCATCTCATCCGTCATCCTCTTTTGGTTCGGTACTTCTATGGTACAAGGTTTTGCCCTCACGCTCGGTATCGGTGTGATCGTCTCGATGTTTACGGCACTCACGGTCACGCGTACTTTCCTCCTTGCGCTCGGCGTAGCGGGATCTGGTCGCGGAGTGAAGTTCTTATTCGGTAGCGGAATAAAATAACAGATCATGTTTATCATCAAATACAAAAACTTCTTCATTGGAATTTCTGTCGTGCTCATGATAGCGAGCGTGGCGGCAGTACTGGTGTGGGGCATTCGATACGGTATCGATTTCACCGGTGGAAGTATCACGGAAGTAGAATTTTCGGCAAACACGAGCACAGTGACCGCGACGAGTACCGCTCCCACCACCACACCAGTAGCCGTAGCCTCCACCCGTCCAGAAATCGAAGAATTAAAATCTGTACTCTCTCCTCTTTCTACCAGCACTGCAGAGACCATCATCCAGCCGACAGGAGAGAAGGGCTATATCATTCGATCGAAGCATCTTTCTGAAGGAGATCACGCAAAAGTTATTTCCGCACTTTCTCTTGGTGGCAAATGGAATGTTACTGAAAAACGTTTCAATACCATCGGCCCGGTGGTGGGTGAAGAGCTCCGCAACAAAGCTTGGGTTTCTATCTTTGCGGTCATGCTTGCCATTGTGCTTTTCGTTGCTTTCGTATTCCGAAAAGTTTCTCACCCGGTCCCTTCTTGGCAGTTCGGTATCATTACCCTCATTGCGCTTTTCCACGACGTGGTCGTCCCGGTGGGAGTGATCGCCGCATTGGGTCACTTTACCGGAGCGGAAGTCGATGTACTCTTCGTGACAGCGCTTCTCACGGTGCTCGGGTTTTCTGTGCACGATACTATCGTCGTGTTCGACCGAGTGCGCGAAAATCTCAAGCTCAAAGTTTCGAATGATTTTTCTGAGACGGTTGGCAAATCACTCCAGCAAACTTTCGTCCGTTCCGTTAATACCTCACTTACTGTAATACTGGTACTTATAGCATTGCTTATCCTTGGTCCGGCCTCTATCCACCTCTTCTCCCTCATGCTTCTTGTGGGTATCATTGCCGGTGTCTACTCGTCCATCTTCCTCGCAAGCCCTTTGCTTGTTGTCGCTGAAAAAATACGAAGAGGGAAGTAGGAGAACATGGTCAAGCGTTTTTTTAAAATCTTTCACCGCGAATTTAACGGCATGAATGAGGCCGCGTATCTTCTCGGTATCTTCGCTCTCCTCTCTCAAATACTCGGAATATTCCGCGACCGCCTGCTTGCGAATATTTTCGGCGCGTCGCTTGAGCTCGACATCTATTACGCCGCTTTCCGAATCCCTGATTTTCTTTTCGTCTCTCTGGCCTCTCTCGCTGGAGCGTACGTCCTCATACCATTCCTGATTCGAAAAAAAGAAGAGGGGGCGGAAGCGGCAAAAGAATTTCTCTCGGGTGTTTTCACGGCACTGTTTTCTGTGATGGCAGTGGTAGCTCTCGTGCTCTTTATCGCGATGCCATACCTCACGCCACTCATTGCCCCGGGGTTTCCTGATGCAGCCCGTGAGCAATTTATCTTTCTTTCACGGCTTCTTCTTGTCTCCCCGTTTCTTCTCGGTTTTTCAAATCTTCTCGGAAGCATCACACAGTCGTCAAAAAAGTTTTTCGTTTTCGCGGTGAGTCCGGTACTCTACAACCTTGGGATTATCCTCGGCATACTTTTTGTTTCTCCTGCGTATGGTGTACGAGGTATTGCCGTGGGGGTTATTCTCGGTGCGTTTCTTCACCTTGCGATTCAGCTCCCCGCTGTCCTTCGAGAAGGGCTTCTTCCTCGCTTTGGGAAAGTGCGGATGAGTGAAATCATTCCCGTGTTTGCGACTTCGCTTCCTCGCACACTCGCACTCTCGGCAAGCTACCTCGCTATCCTCATCCTCTCCGCGCTCGCTTCGCTTATTTCCGCTGGCTCAATTTCAATATTTCAGTTTGCGTTCAATCTCCAGTCGGTGCCACTTTCTATTATCGGCGTTTCGTATTCTGTCGCCGCATTTCCCACACTCGCGCGCGCCTTCGGGGCAGGGGACATGCAAAAATTCTTCGAGCATATTTCTACCGCCGTGCGCCACGTCATCTTCTGGTCTATTCCGGTGGTGTTTCTTTTTGTCGTCTTGCGTGCGCAAATCGTGCGCGTGATCTTGGGCTCCGGTGAGTTTAACTGGGACCACACTCGCCTCACCGCCGCGTGCCTCGCGCTCTTTGTGGTTTCGCTTTTGGCGCAAAATATTGTGCTCTTATTTGCTCGCGGATATTATGCGGCGGGCAACACAAAACGCCCGGTCTATATCAATGTCGCCTCCTCCGCGGTGGCGGTGCTTTTGGGATTTTCTTTTTTTTCCATGTTTCAATCTTCCGCATTCTTCCGTAACACCCTCGAGGCCATTCTCCGCATTGAGGGAATACCGGGGAGCCTCGTCACCGTACTTCCGCTCGCGTTTACTTGTGGCATGGTGCTGAACGCCGTACTTCTCTGGAAATTTTTTCAAAAAGATTTTGGGTACTTTGCGCCAAAAATTCTCCGCTCGCTTCTTCAAAGCATTGTGGCTTCTTCTACTCTCGCATTTGTTGCGTGGGTATTTCTCCAAATTTTTGCGAATGTTTTCGATCTCGATACCTTCATGGGGATTTTTCTCCAGGGCTTTCTCTCGGGCATTTTGGGTATCGCCGCACTCATCATTTCGCTCTACTTTATGAAGAATCCAGAGCTCACCGACACTCTCGCCGTACTGAGCCACAAGTTCTGGAAAATCCGCCCCGTCGCCCCCGAGCAGGAGAAGCTGTAGGGAATCCAAAAAGTTTGACTTATTTAATACAATATGTTAGTATAGAAGTGAGCAATTTCGCTCTTTGATTTGGAAAGAGGACACGCCATGAACAATGGTGCAAAATCTCGAGACCCGAGCTTTAAGCAACTTGGGTCACTCGCTGGGTTTATGGTCGATTTTTTGGGGAGCATCCTCAATTTCGACCAGGTGTCGTACTGGCTTAGCCACAAGACCGAACTCAAACAAAAACTCCGTGAGGTGTTTTCGTTGGTAGGGGTGGATGAGTTTATAGCCCTTCATGAGGAGTGGCAAAAATTCTACAAGGAATATTTCAACTGGGATGTTGACTTCAGTATGGTTGTCATTCCGCCGAGACCCACGATCGGGGAGTGGCGGTTGCTCATTATCGCCCGTGGCATGACGAACAACAAGATGTTCGAGAGGTGTGAGCAGTTGTTTAAATGCTGGAGGTACACGGACGACCTTAACACCGCAGTGCCGACCAACGCGAGAACACCCACGAGTCACTATGCGGTTTGGGTCTTGGACGGTGTCGAGCCGGACGCCGAGTTTCTTGGCAAGTCCACTCGAGAGGCAGACCCCCATATGGAAATTGGAGAGACTCTCCTAGAGAGGTTGACACACGGTCTCAGGCACTATACTGAGACCGGTGAGCACCTGGATAAAACTGGACTCACTTTTTGCTCCGGTTCTCGCGATTCCGCCGGCGACGTGCCCAGCGTGAACTGGAATCCGGGCAATGCCGGGATGCGCGTGGGTTGGTACGGTGTGGACGGCTCGCACGGCAGGTGCGGTATCCGCAGAGCAGTTTCCGCTTAGTCCTTTTTTCTTTTTCTCTTTTCTGTATTTTCCCACAGCTTGCTTTGCAGGTTGTGGGAATTTTTTATATGCTTGGAATAACTCGGCTGAAAAGCTAATCTGCTAAAACAGATGATAGTTTGCCGAAAATTGAAACTGCTTGTGAATATCTTCGCATAGATCATGAAAATACGTTTTGATGCGGCACATTTCCCGTGGCTGCGGGCAACACAGGGTTCTTTGAAAAAAGAACGGCGGTGATACGGATGGATATTCACAAAAGGACGGTTCTCGCAATTCCGACGGCAACGTGCCCAACGTGAACTGGAATCCGGACAATGCCAAGATGCACGTGAATTGGTACAGTGTGGACAACTCGAACAGCAAGTACGGTATCCGCAGAGAAGTTTCAGCGCATCAATCCGCCGAATGTGACGTTGGCGGATTTTGTGTGAGATATCGTATCCACCCATTTATCATTTTTGATATTTCTACAAGTTCTGATTGTATTTGGATGTAGGATTTTTCATGGATAATTTTCATCTCATATTCCAAGCGGACGAGATGTTTGAGTTTCTCCGTTATAAGTCGTGCCCGTTCAAGCCTTTCAATTTTTCGTATTTTTGAGAGAAGAGCCGCGCTTATAATCTCGTCAAAAAGTTGTAAACCCATTTCCTCAATATGTCGGTGGATGCCAAGTTTGTCGCGCTTTGAGAGTGTGTTGCCAGTAATATAAAAAAACGAGTATACTTTCTTTACACTATGGAAAATAGGGATATCAAAATTCGTGAGGGGGGGGGCTCATCTGGGAATGCTTTTTCTGCATACAGTAAGTGTACCAAATCTTCTCTCGGCATGGAATGAATTCAAAAGAGGCAAACGAAAGAAGCGTGACGTGGCAGATTTCGAATTTCACCTCGAAGATCAAATCTTTTCTCTTCATCGAGAACTTGTTTCAAAAACATATACACACGATTCGTACGATAGTTTCTTTGTGTCTGATCCAAAACGTCGGCATATTCACAAAGCAAGCGTGCGAGACAGGGTGCTTCATCAAGCAGTATTTCGTGCACTCTACCTGATTTTCGATAAGCATTTTATTTACGACTCTTATTCTTCGCGGATCGGAAAGGGAACTCATGCTGGAGTGGAGAGACTTGCGATTGCGTGCCAGAAAGTAACAGAAAACTGGCGTAAGCCGACATATGTCTTGAAGTGTGATGTCCGTAAGTTTTTTGATTCAATCGACCATAATATTTTGAGGGAGTTACTCTCAAGAAAAATAACTGACCCAGAGATGCTCTGGCTTCTCGATATCATTCTGGCGAGTTTTGAAAAAGAGAAAGGTTGTGGAAAGGGCTTACCCCTCGGGAATGTTACAAGCCAGCTTTTTGCGAATGTGTACCTCAACGAACTCGACCAGTTTGCAAAACATGTACTCAAAGCGCAACACTATTTCCGATATTGTGACGACTTCGTGATTACTCATTCCGACAGAATATTTCTTGAGAAAGCACTCGAAAGAATTAGGGTCTTTTTGTCAGAAAATCTTTGTCTCGAGCTTCATCCGGACAAGGTTGAAATCAGGAAAATACGGCAAGGCGTCGACTTTCTTGGGTATGTAATTTTACCCCGCGTAAAAGTAATACGTACGAGTACAAAGCGTCGGATTTTAAAAAAGACTAAAGTAGTAGGGCAGGACTTTCAGAGTGGAAAAATAAGCGAGGAAATGCTGGAAGGTATTATCGCGTCATACATGGGAGTGTTCTCGCATTGTCGAAGTGGTGGAGTGAAAAAGAGTATCATGAAAGTCATCAAGAGGGATGGTCTCAACCCTTACTGGCGTTAAGTCTTCCGAGGAAGAAAAAGATGGACAGGTTGCTCCGGGTGCGGGTAAGCACTGGCATATTTTTGAGATAATTGCGAAGCTGTAGGGCCTTGTTTTACAGCCTTTTTTGCCCCCTCCTCAAATATTTGACAGCAAATTTCTTTCGTATATACTAGAGCGTATTCAGTTATGTTAAAGAAAGTAATCCCTAAATGAGGTGATACTAAAGCTGTAATAAGCTTCTGGGTCGCCTCGTACGGCGATTTTTTCGTAAAGGTTGAACGGATACGAACTTTGACATCTTACATTCTGCCGCAACTATCTAGACTTTAGGGTCTTTTCGTCGGTTGCAGGCAGGCGCCCCGCAAGCAGAGCGGGGCAAAGCAGGAAAATGATTTATGTCCCAGCGGTGGGACCAATGAATCAACAAACGTGATTTTTAACTTTCCTAATAGGAAATTAAGAGCATATGGTGGATGCCTTGACTCTAAGAGGCGATGAAGGACGTAGCAGGCGGCGATACGCTTCGGGGAGGTGCCTAGCAACCTTTGATCCGGAGATTTCCGAATGGGGAAACCCTATCTGGTAAAACCAGATAACTCTGCGCAAGCGGAGAGTACACCCGGGGAAGTAAAACATTTCAGTACCCGGAGGAAAAGAGAACAATATTGAGCTTTCTGATTGTGGAGATACTTCGGTGTCTCTACGATCAGGAGCTCTTGTCATTCCCTGAGTAGCGGCGAGCGAAAAGGGAGAAGCCCAAACTTGTCGTGCTTGCACGATGAGGGTTGTAGGACGGAGATTCGAGTATTCTCGGAAGAGTTACAAAATATGTTGTTAGCCGAAGTTGCTGGAAAGCAACACCAAAGGAGGTAATAGTCCTGTAGGCGAAAATTACATATCTCTTCAGTCTCCGAACCTGAGTACAGCAGGACACGAATAGCCTGCTGGAATCCGCCAGCACTAACTGGCAAGGCTAAATACTCTTAGAGATCGATAGTGAACAAGTACCGTGAGGGAAAGGTGAAAAGAACCCCGATGAGGGGAGTGAAATAGATCCTGAAACCATATGCTTACAAGGAGTCGGAGCGGTTGTCGTAAGATGACCGTCACGGCGTGCCTATTGAAGAATGAGCCAACGAGTTTTGGCATGCGGCTGGCTAAGAGCCTTTAAAGCTCGGAGCCATAGCGAAAGCGAGTGTTAATAGCGCGAACAAAAGTCGTACGTCAAAGACCCGAAGCCAGATGATCTACCCATGAGCAGGGTGAACCTTCTCGAAAGAGGAGGGGAGGCCCGAACCGGTAAGCCGTTCAACACTTTCGGATGACTTGTGGGTCGGAGTGAAAAGCTAATCGAATCTGGTAATAGCTGGTTTTCTCCGAAATAGCTTTTGGGCTAGCGTCGCGTGTTCCTACTGGGGGTAGAGCACTGGATGGTCTCGACAGGGAGCAATCTCGCGAGACCAATCAAACTCCGAATACCAGTAGTTAGAATGCGGCAGTTAGACTCTGGGGGCGAAGCTCCAGTGGTCAAAAGGGAAACAGCCCGGACCTCCAATTAAGGTCCCAAAATCTATGCTCAGTGCAAGTAAGGAGGTGATATTTCTCGGACAGTGAGGAGGTTGGCTTAGAAGCAGCCATCCTTTAAAGAAAGCGTAACAGCTCACTCACTCAGAGATTTCGCACCGAAGATGATCGGGGCTTAAGCATAGTACCGAAATTGAGGACTGGATGTCGCTTCGGTGACATCCAGTGGTAGGAGAATATTCCATTCTGCTGTGAAGCCAAAGGGGTGACCCATGGTGGAGCGTATGGAAGAAAGAATGTTGGCACAAGTAACCGCAACGCGGGTGAGAGCCCCGCGCGCCGAAATACCAAGGTTTCCTGGGCGATGATGATCAGCCCAGGGTTAGTCGGGCCTAAGCCGATGGCGAAAGCCGCAGGCGATGGACACATGGTTAATATTCCATGACTTCCGTGTATTGCGATGGAGTGACGAAGGGTAGTATGTCTCGCATATTATTGGATTTATGTTCGTGTCGTGAGGACGCTCTTTAGGCAAATCCGGAGAGCTCACTTTAATGTGGATTCCAAGCGAAGCGGAAACTCTGCGGGCAACCGCGGGGGATGAGACAAAGCACGCTTCCGAGAAAAACTTCTAAGCATAAATACATGGGAACCGTACCGCAAACCGACACAGGTGGTAGGGTCGAGAAGACCAAGGCGAACGAGTGAGAGGTCTCCAAGGAACTCGGCAAAAAAGCGGCCGTAAGTTCGCAATAAGGCCTCCCTAAGCCGCAAGGTTTAGGGCGCAGCGAAAGATTCCCTGGCAACTGTTTACCAAAAACACAGCTCCCTGCAAACTCGCAAGAGGAAGTATAGGGGGTGACGCCTGACCAATGCCCGAAGGTCAAATATCGGTGGTGGTATGGAGCAATCTGTACTGCTGGCTGATATAAGCCCGGGTCAATGTCGGCGATAACTATAATCGTCCTAAGGTAGCGCAATTCCTTGTCTGGTAAGTTCAGACGTGCACGAATGGCGTAATGACTGGGGAACTGTCTCGGAGACTCGCTCGGTGAAAATACAGTGCCGGTGAAGATGCCGGCTACCTGCAGTTAGACGAAAAGACCCCAGAAGCTTTACTACAACTTGATATTGGGTATGTTTTAGCACTGCGTAGAATAGATGGGAGGATTTGAAGCAAGGGTTTCGGTTCTTGTGGATCCAACAGTGAAATACCATTCTTTGCGGAGGCATATTCTAACCCGGACGGCAAAACCGTTCAGAGACAGTATCTGGTGGGTAGTTTTAGTGGGGCGCTATCCTCCTAAAAAGTAACGGAGGAGCCCAAAGGTCAGCTAGGCGCGAATGGAAACCGTGCCGATAGTGTATAGGCATAAGCTGGCTTCACTGCAAGAGGTACATCTCGAGCAGCTGCGAAAGCAGGGCTAAGTGAACCGACCATACGCATTAGATGCGGTGGAAGATTAACGGATAAAAGTTACTCTGGGGATAACAGGCTAGTTCCGCCCAAGAGTTCATATCGACGGCGGAGTTCGGCACCTCGATGTCGGCTCAACACATCCCGGGGGTGGAGAAGCTCCCAAGGGTATGGCTGTTCGCCATTTAAAGTGTTACGCGAGCTGGGTTCAGACCGTTCAATTCATGAAATGAATATTTCGTGGAGTGGACAGTCTGAGCCCCATCGAAAAAAGTTAAAATTTTTGTCTATAGAAAGTAATAATAAAAGAGATAGAATCAATCACATCACGGCGGTCATACAGAGAAATTTGTATGGCAATAAGTTGACTCATATCGGTGAAGTCCAGAATTTATTTTTGGATAATACCGAGGGAAGTGTAAAAACACCCGTAGAGAACTAAACGTCAACGACCCACACTCACGAAAGTGAACGGGTTAAGCTCTAGTCCAATGCACTTGGTAACAAGTGGTAACATGCGTGAGACAGGTTGGTCTCCTATCTACTGCAGGCGTTGATTCTTGAGAAGCTTCATTCCTAGTACGAGAGGACCGGAATGAACTGACCTCTGGTCTGGGGGCTGTACCGCCAGGTGCATCGCCCCGTAGCTATGTCGGGAACGGATAACCTCTGAAAGCATCTAAGAGGGAAACCGCCTTCAAGATTAAGAATCGTTATAGGGCCCTAAGAGATTATTAGGTGATAGGCTTTAGGTGCACGCACAGCAATGTGCTCAGCCGAGAAGTACTAATGCCCCGATTCCTATTAGGAAAGTTGAAAATCACAC
>OFRG01000701.1_pt1 | contig 11788 bp, 7 predicted proteins | sample 1543071 | NCBI WGS metagenome assembly OFRG01 (sample SAMN07774222, study PRJEB24372) | wastewater metagenome | isolation source: WWTP Verbania (Effluent) | place: Italy: Verbania | collected 2015-12
TATTATAGCATAGATATACACTATTTGTCAAGCCCATACCCTATATGTAAATAGGTTGATAAATAAGGATATATTAGCAACTATAAATAAGTGCTGAAAAAGAGTATAATGGGAGTTATTAAAAAAATAATTTAATTAACCTATGAATAATCCATTCCAAAATGCAATGCTACAGCTCGATCGAGCAACAAAGGTCAAACAATTTCCTAAAGAATTCTTATCGAGACTACACCAACCAAACCGCGAGATAAGAATTGCAATACCAGTGACTATGGATGATGGAAGTCTTTCAATTTTTGAAGGCTACCGAGTTCAATACAACAATGCTCGTGGACCATACAAAGGCGGCATCAGATATCATCAAGATACAGACATAAGCGAAGTAAAAGCTCTTGCGTTTTGGATGGCTCTAAAGTGCGCAGTCGCAAATATTCCTATGGGTGGTGGTAAGGGTGGGATCACAGTTGACCCTAAAAAGCTATCGAAGACTGAACTAGAAAGACTGTCTCGTGGGTGGATCAAACTTATGGCTCCAGTTATTGGCCCCCAAGTTGATGTCCCAGCACCTGACGTAAACACTACTCCAGAAATAATGTCCTGGATGGTAGATGAATATTCAAAAATTACAGGCGACAAAACTAATGCAGTAATTACTGGAAAACCAATCGAAGTTGGTGGGTCAGAAGGTAGAGGTCCTGCAACAGGGCTTGGAGGATTTTATGTTTTCGATGTAATTCGTAAAAAGATGGCAATGCCTGACTCATGTAAAGTCGTAATCCAAGGCTTTGGTAATGTAGGTGGCAACGCAGCACAAATACTAACGGATCATGGACACAAAATCATAGCATTGTCTGATTCTAAAGGTGCAATTCTAAAAGAGGACGGGATCGATATAAAACTTTTGAATGATTACAAAAAAGAAAACGGCCAAATAGCAGGGTTTCCTGGATCAAAAATAATAACGAATGAAGAGTTGTTACTTTTAGAATGTGACGTTCTTGTGCCTGCTGCACTCGAAAACCAGATTACTGAAAGTAACGCAAAAGACATAAAAGCAAAACTCGTACTTGAACTTGCAAATGGTCCAACAACCCCAGAAGGAGACGACATACTTTATTCTCGCAACATCCCTGTAATACCAGATATCCTAGCCAACGCTGGAGGAGTAACAGTTTCGACATTTGAGTGGGAACAAAATCTAAAAGGAGAACATTGGACTGAAGCCGATGTATTTACAAAACTTCAAAAAATCATGGAAGAGGAAACTGAGATAATATTTGCGAAATCTAGCGAATTAAAAACAGACATACGTCGAGCTGCATTTATAGTTGCACTTGAACGCATCGAAAAAGCTACCATCTAATATGAGTAAGATATCTTCCAAAAAATCGGTTAGACTGCCGACTCATATTTCACCGATTAAATACGATCTAAAACTCAAACCAGATCTGGAAGCCTTTACATTTGAAGGACGAGAAGTCATAGAGATAAAAATAAGTAAACCTTTAAAAGAAATAACTTTACACAGTAAAGACATAAAAATAGAGACTGCTGAAATAATTTATCGAGGCGTAAATGAGTTCGCAAAAATAAATTATAATGAGAAAAATGAAACTGTCACTTTTATATTTAAAAAAAATATACCAAAAGGTAAAGTTAAGCTTATTGTAAACTTTGGAGGGATCATAAATGATAGTCTTCGTGGTTTCTATAAAAGTACTTATACTTTAGCTGGAAAAACAGAGCACCTGGTTACTACCCAATTTGAAGCTACAGATGCACGTCGTGCTTTCCCATGTTTTGACGAACCAGACAAGAAAGCTATTTTTAATGTTTCTTTAGTTATACCAGGTGATAAGACAGCCATATCAAACACATTACCAATACATGTAGAAGAACATGAAGCGGGATATAAAATAGTAAAATTCTCTCCTACACCAATAATGTCTACTTATTTGCTTGCTTTTATTATAGGCGACTTTGAATACATTGAGGGTTGGACTAAAGATAGGAAAACTCAAGTTAGAGTATTTACAACTAAAGGAAAAACCCACCAAGCAAAGTTTGCTCTTGAAGTTGCTATAAAATCACTTGAATTCTATAACAAATATTTTGATATCCCCTATCCACTCCCAATTCTTGACCTGATTGCAATTCCTGATTTTGAAAGTGCAGCAATGGAAAACTGGGGAGCTGTAACATTTAGAGAAACTGCTTTGCTTGTGGATGAAGAGCATACCTCCCTTTCCAACAAACAGTGGGTTGCTATTGTAATAGCTCATGAGATAGCTCATCAGTGGTTTGGAAATTTGGTTACGATGCATTGGTGGACAGACTTGTGGCTAAATGAAGGTTTTGCTTCATATATGGAAAATCTTTGTGTTGATCATATGTTCCCAGATTGGGATGTTTGGGATCTTTATGTCGCTGATAGATATGCAGTAGCATTAAAACTTGATTCACTAGCAAATTCTCATCCAATCGAAGTAGAAGTTCACCACCCAGATGAAATTAGTGAGATATTTGATATGGTTTCTTATGCAAAAGGCTCAGCTGCAATTAGAATGGTAGCAGAATATATAGGAGATAAAAATTTTAGAGATGGACTACGACATTATTTAAAAAAGCATAGTTACAAAAATACGAAAACTACTGATTTGTGGAGTTCATTTGAGAAAATAAGTAAAAAACCAGTCAAAAAAATGATGCAAAACTGGACCAAAGAAACTGGCTACCCTATTATATCTTTATTTAAAAAAGGAGAATATTTTGAAATAAGACAGGACAGATTTCTATCTAGTCGTATTTCCTCAAAGAAAATAAAAGAAAAAACAATCTGGCAAGTCCCTATAAAATATCAGAATGACCATAATGATAGTTCAATACTTTTAACTAAAAAAACTCAGAAAATAAAATCAAATTATATTGGCAAATTAAATATCGGGGAGGGATCTTTTATCCGAACTTGCTATAGTAAAGAAATTTTAAAAGATTTAGGTGAAAAAATATCTACTAAAAAGATGCCAATTAAAGATAGGCTTGGTCTTGCTCGAGATATATTTGCAATGGCTGAAGCTGGATACATAAAAACAGAAGATGCGTTAGAATTTTCTCTTTACTACAAAAATGAAGATGAGTATATAGTATGGTCAGAACTAGCTTCTGGTATAAACAAACTCTATAGAGTGATAAGTAGTGAAAAATTTGAAGATAAATACAAATCATATGCCTTATCATTATTTAGTCCTTTGGCCGAAAAAATAGGATTTGGAGCAAAGAAAGATGAAAAATATTCAACACCATTTTTAAGAAATTTGGCTATTGCAAATTCTGCATCATATGGAGATAAAAAAATAATTAAAAAAGCAGAAGATATTTTTAAAAACAGAAAGAAAAATCCTATCAGGGCTGACATACGCTCAACTATTTATGGAATAATATCAGCCAACGGTGGAGAAAAAGAGTGGAGGGAATTTGTTAAACTATACAAAAATGAATCTTTCCATGAAGAAAAAGATCGTATAGGATATGCTCTCACTCGCTTTAAAGACAAAAAGATCTTGGAGATGACACTTAGATTTGCTTTGTCAGATCATGTAAAAAATCAAGACGCTCCTTTTATGATTGCCCAAGTTTGGCAAAATGTAAGAGGTAGAGATATCGCTTGGAAATTTGTAAAGAAAAATTGGAAAGAGATAGTAGGGCGTTATGGTAAGGGTGGATTCGTATCTAGGCTTCTATCGCCACTTGAGGGTCACATAAACACTAACGATGTGATTGATGCAAAAAAATTCTTCAAGAAAAATGTAGCCCCAGGTGCAGACAGAACTCTTGAGCAAGTATATGAGCGTATATACTCAAACGCAGCTTGGCTAAAAGCCGATAAAGATTCAATAAAAAAGTGGTTAGATAAGAATTATTAAACTATTTAATAAAAGTTTTCCTATGGAGAACGGTTTGGCCGTGCTTTTTTATTGCTTCGTAGTGGGCTTTGGTGCCATAACCAACATGGTTTTGAAATCCATATTCTGGATACTCTTTAGCATATTCATACATCAAACTGTCACGGGAAACTTTAGCTACAATTGAAGCACAAGAAATAACTGGATGAAGCTCATCCCCTTTTATTATTGTCTCTTGGTAAATAAATTCTTCAGGTGCTTTTAAACCGCCATCAAGGAAAAGTTTATATTGAGCAGGATCATAAAAATCTTTTGTCGCGCCGGAGCCCCCGTTAGAGAGGGTTAAGCGCGAAAGATTTTTATGATCCTGCGAAATTATTTTATCCAAAGAAGTCCTTAACGCTTTTTTTATAGATGGGACAATACCTGCTTTATCTATCCACTCAGCACCGACAATCGATACAGAAAAATCACAATTTCCTCTATCTTTTTCTTTTTTAAGATATTCAAACCATTTCTCTCGCTGTTTTTTCGTTAGTTTTTTTGAGTCTTTCAATTTTGTTTTGGTTTCCTCTATCCCATTTGTAATTAGTAATTCGTAATTCGTAATTGCACATACAAATGAGCATACTGCAACAGGACCTGCAATTGGCCCACGCCCTACTTCGTCTATGCCAATAATAAAACTTGATTTCATAAGACAAGTATAGCAAAATATGTCATTTTTAAAGCGTATGGTGTTCTGTTATAATACCCCCATGGATTCTAAGTTTATACATCTGCACACCCATAGCCATTACTCTCTCCTTGATGGACTATCGAAAATTGAACAAATTGTAAAAATAGCTAAAGAAAGCAAGATGCCAGCTATCGCTCTTACTGATCACGGAAGCATGTATGGGGCTATTGAGTTTTATAAAGAATGTAAAAAAGCAGGAATTAAGCCTATTATAGGATGTGAACTATACATGGCTGAACGCACAAGATTTGATAAAGAGCCAGGTATAGACAACAAAAGATATCATCTTATACTTCTTGCTAAAAATAAAATTGGTTACAAAAATCTTATGAAAATTGTAACTAAGACAAATCTTGAAGGTTATTACTATAAACCTCGTGCAGATTTTGATTTACTCCGAGAAAATAGTGAGGGAATTATTGCACTTTCTGGTTGCATGGGCGGGATGCTTTCACGATCTATCCTTGCTGGGAATAACGAAAAGGCAGAGGAATTGGTTAAAATCCACCAGGATATTTTTGGTAAAGAAAATTATTTCATAGAAATTCAATCACACCCTCACATAGAAAAAGACAGAGAATTGAGAGAGAAACTGGTAGCTCTTGGTGAAAAACTTGATGTCAAGGTCGTTGCAACTCAGGATTCACATTACCCTTGCAAAGATGACCATGAAGCTCATCATACACTTCTACAAGTAAACACCGGTGCAGATGGAAAAGATTCTAGTAAATTTGAATTTTCAGAAGATGATTTTTCTCTTATAAATGAAAAAACTGCCAAAGAGTATTTCAAAGATTCAGTTACTGCGGTAGAAAATACTCTAATAGTTTCTAATATGTGCGAAGATTATGATCTTGAACTTGGCCATGCATACTTCCCTGACTTCCCAATAGAAAAAGGTACTACTGCTGATAAAGTCCTAAGAGATTTAGCATATAAAGGATTTGAATTTAGAGGTCTTCCTCAGTCAGATGAATACAAGGATAGATTAGAATACGAGCTAAAAATTATAGCTCAAAAAGGGTACCCGACATATTTCCTAGTTGTTGGTGATTTATTACGCCATGCCAGAGAAAACGGAATATTAACAAATATCAGAGGTTCGGTTGCTGGATCACTCACTACATACCTTTTAGGCGTAACAAATGTAGATCCTCTAGAATATGAACTTCCTTTTGAAAGATTTTTGAATCCTGAGCGTCCATCACTACCAGATATAGATATGGATTTTGCTGATAATAGACGAGATGAAATCATTACATATGTTAAACAAAAATATGGAGAAGATAAAGTCGCTCAAGTTGGTACATTTGGAACTATGATGGCAAAAGGTTCGGTGCGCGACGTTGCCCGAGCTCTTGGTTACCCTTATAACATTGGGGATAGGATATCTACTATGATTCCGCTTGGTTCACAAGGTATGCCTATGACGATTGATCACGCAATGGAAATAGTACCTGAATTAAAAGAAGCTTACGAAAAAGAACCGGATACTAAAAAAATTATTGACCTAGCAAAGAAAATGGAGGGTTGTGTGCGACACATTTCAGTTCACGCAGCCGGTGTAGTTATAGCACCGAGACCTCTTTATGAATTCTCCCCTATTCAATACGATCCTAAAGGTGGAAATATAATCACTCAGTATGATATGTATAGTATTGAAGATGCTGGATTACCAAAATTCGACTTTCTTGGTATTAGAAATCTTGCCATACTCGCAGATGCAGTAAAATTAGTAAAGGCAATTCACAACAAAGATGTCGATCTTGATCGTATTCCACTTGATGATAAGAAAACTTTTTCTATGCTTGCTCGAGGAGAGACTATGGGATTGTTTCAATTAAATGGTTCAGGAATAACACATTTTCTAAAAGAACTGAGAGCAAACAGTATCCACGACATTAATGCTATGGTTGCACTGTATCGCCCAGGACCTATGCAATTTATACCTTTATACATAGAAAGAAAGCACAACCCAAGATTGGTAAAATATCTCGATCCTGCCTTAGAGCCTATCCTTAAAAAAACTTACGGGGTATTAGTGTACCAAGACGATCTTTTAATGATTGCTATTAAGATTGCTGGGTATAGTTGGGGTGAAGCAGACAAATTCCGAAAGGCTGTTGGTAAGAAAATTCCTGAGGAAATGGCAGAGCAAAAAGACAAATTTATTAATGGATGCATAGAAAATAGTAAGTGGCCACTAAAGAAAGCAACTGAACTTTGGAATCAGATCGAACCTTTTGCGGCATATGGTTTTAACAAAGCTCACTCAGCAAGTTATGGGCGTGTTGCTTATCAAACTGCTTATATGAAAGCAAATTTCCCTGTCGAGTATATGAGCGCGATTATGACAGCAGAATCTGGCGATATTGAAAAAGTAGCTGAAATTGTACATGAATGTGAAAAGATGGGTATAAATGTTCTACCTCCAAATATAAATGAGAGTTTTGGTGGATTTACTGTAATAGTAGGAAGCGATAAGGAAAAAGGGAGGGCTATCAGATTTGGTTTATATACAATAAAAAACTTAGGGACTGATATAGCTGACTCTATAATCGAAGAGCGAAAGATAGGAGGCGAATTTAAATCTCTTACCGATTTCTTTGAGAGAATAAACCATAAAAATCTTAATAAAAAATCCGTAGAAGCTCTAGCTTGCTCAGGAGCTATGGATGAGCTAGGTGATCGTAATACAATTATCGGTAATCTTGAAATATTGCTTAATTTTAATAAAGAAATGAAGGGAGTAGAATCTCAAGATTCATTATTTGGGGAAATAGGAGGAATAGAAACTAAGTTAACCCTAGAACCAAAAACACCAGCAACACAAAATGAGAAACTGGCTTGGGAGAAAGATCTACTTGGTTTATATATCTCTGGTCACCCACTTGATCAATATAAAGAAAAAATTGAGAAATTTGGAACACTGATAAAAAAAATACAAGAAGAGGTAAAAGTTGGTATGCCCGTAACCGTGGCTTGTATTATTGATGATATAAGAATAGTAACCACAAAAAGAAATGATCAAATGGCTTTTATAAAGCTCTCGGATTTCAGTGGCTCAACTGAGGCTGTTGTTTTTTCTAAGCTGTATACAACAACAAGAGATGTTCTAATAAAAGATAATATTGTCGCGATTCAAGCTAAAGTAACTGAACGCAACGGCGAAAAGAGCCTGATGGTTGAGAGTCTAAAAAAGATATAGAAACAAAAAATCCCCTTTCGGGGATTTTTTGTTAAACTATTTCTTCCTCGTCATCGATCATTTTCATGATTCTTATGACCTTACTTGTATAAGTAGGAATAACTGAGTTATATTTTCTAAGAATTTGAGTAGTGTTTTTACCTTCATAATGATGAGCGGTATTTTCATTATTACCACCAAGACTTGCTGAAACCTTTTCAATAGCATCATCAACAGATTTAAAATCTATCTTACATGAGCCATAGCCAAGGAAACTATTAGTTGCTTTTTTACAGGCATGACGACCAAAAGTCGATTCAACTCCTGAAATAGCAACCAATAAACGCCAGTCGATATCATTTTTTTCTGCTTCTAAAACGAATTTCTTACCGTAACCTTTGAGAGGTGAATTGTAAGATTCAAGTAGGGTATCAATTTCTTTAGCACGCTCCTCTAGTATCTTATCTTCTTCCGTGGTTATCGTAGGAGATTCAGATACGTTTTGATTGATAGTTACAGTCGTGTTTGGGAGAGGCGCAATCCCAGTAACAGGTGTTGTTATTGCGAGCATCGGAATAGCAACAAATGACTGTAAAAACTTTATAATTGTCTTTTTATTCATAATCAGCAGTTTTGCTCTGCCAAACCAATAGAGGGACTTTCATTTACTAAGGGTGATAGATTGGCCCTTAAAGTAAAAAGCCCATAATATATCATCAGGATGACAACATATATTGGACCTTTTACTATAGTATCACACTAGGATCTAAAAGTCAATACTTACACCACATTTTTGACTCTCGTCAAACATAAAATACCCTTATATTATAAGGGTATTTTATGTTTTCTTATTTGACAAGAGAAGGTAAAATATTGGATAATAAGCCCTAAAAACAAGGTTTTTTCAGAAATTTTGACAAGATTAAACATATATACTATAAAAACACTTATAAAATAAGGATTTAGCAGTTTTTTATTTGCCGTGGCAATTTTTATATTTCTTGCCAGATCCACAGTGACAAGGATCATTGCGACCTATTTTCGGATCTTTTTTTGGAGTAGAAGGTATATTACCAGTCTCATCTGATGAACTTAAAACAAGAGATGGACGACTCTCTATTACCTCGACAGGGCCTGTTTGCTCGATGTTCATGGTCTTTATCAGGGATGTTACTTGTTCTTTGAACATAGCTTCCATATTCCTGAACAATCTAAGTCCTTCTTTCTTATATTCAATCAAAGGCTCACGCTGACCGTAGGCACGTAAATTAACAGAACTTCTGGTATATTCCATTGTCTCAAGATGTTCTACCCAAAGGGTATCCGTAGTATACAGGGCTATTCTTCTAACAGTGTCAAAAAATGCTATATCTCCTACTTTAGCTCTTTTTTCATTAACAGCCTCCCTTAAATCTGGGTATTCTAAATAAAGACCTTCTAAAAAATTGTTTAGATCTTCATAAGTTCCAGCGAGCATTGTTCTACGACGTTCATAGACCACTTTTCTTTGGTGGTTCATAACATTGTCATACTCAAGTGTATGTTTTCGCGAATCAAAGTGAAAGCCTTCAATTTTAGCCTGAGCACTTTCAAGTGTTTTTGATATAAATCTATTATCAATGGGCTGATCTTCTGGTATACCAAATCGTCCCATCATATTCTTTATACGATCAGATCCGAAAATACGCATCAAGTCATCTTCAAGAGATACATAAAATTGGGTTGTCCCAGGATCACCCTGACGGCCCGAACGTCCTCTTAGCTGGTTATCAATACGACGTGCTTCATGGCGCTCAGTACCAAGAACAAACAATCCGCCTAATGCTTTTACCTCTTCGTAGTGTTTAGCGTCAAATGGTACTCCCCCTAATTTTATATCAACTCCGCGACCTGCCATATTGGTAGCAACTGTAACTGCACCGAGGCGTCCTGCATTTGCAATTATCTCTCCTTCTCTTTCGTGATTTTTAGCGTTAAGGACTGTATGAGGCACTCCAGCAGAAGTTAGATATGCAGATAGTAATTCGTTTTTTTCAATTGATACGGTACCAATTAAGACCGGCTGGCCAATATCGTGTAATTCTTTTACCCTATTTGCAACGGCTTCTAGTTTACCTTTTTCGGTCTGATATATAAGGTCATTATGATCTTTTCTGTTTATTTGTTTATGAGTAGGTATGACTACTACATCAAGACCATACACTTTCAAAAATTCTTCCTTGGAAGTTTCAGCTGTTCCGGTCATGCCTGATAGTTTTTCGTAAAATCTAAAATAATTTTGGAACGTTATAGAAGCTACAGCGCGAGTTTCTTTTTCAATCTTTACACCTTCTTTGGCCTCAATAGCTTGATGCAAACCTTCACTCCAGCGTCTACCAGGTTGAAGGCGTCCAGTAAATGAATCTACAATTATAACTTCACCATCTTTAACTACGTAATCTTTATTGTTTTCATATAGAGCACGAGCACGAACGGCAGTTTCTAAATGATGGACATATTTAATACCTTTCTCTGTATAAATATTAGAAATTCCAAGTAAGTTCTCAGATTTAGTTATACCTTGATCAGTTAGTGATATTGCTCGGAGCTTCTCATCAACTGTATAATCTTCTTCTTTCTTTAATTGTTTAGAAATATCAGCAAAAGTATAATATAGATCCTCTGAATCTTCAGCTTGGGAAGATATTATGAGAGGCGTGCGAGACTCGTCAATTAAGATAGAATCAACCTCGTCAACAATAGCATAGTGATGCCCTTTTTGAACAACTTCACCAAGGGAATTTACAAGATTATCTCGCAAGAAGTCAAAACCAAACTCATTGTTTGTTCCATAGGTTATATCACATGCATAAGCTTCAGCACGAGAACAGGGTCTTAGAAATTCATACATTACTTTAAACGAACTTAAGTCTTCAATACCCTCTTCTTCAGGAGTTTTATGTGATGGATCAAATATATAAGAAGTATTTTGTGAATTTACCACACTAACTGAGAGCCCCAACATTGAATAAACTGGCCCCATCCAAACAGCGTCACGACGTGAAAGATAATCATTTACAGTAACAACGTGTACACCTTTAGAAGTTAGAGCATTTAAATATGCAGGACTAGTTGCAACTAAAGTTTTACCTTCTCCAGTTCTCATCTCAGCAATACTTCCTTTGTGTAGAGCTATACCTCCAACAAGTTGAACATCGTAGTGACGTTCATTTCTTGTCCGTGAAGCAACTTCACGAACTAAAGCAAAAGCTTCTGGTAAAATATCGTCTAGAGTTGATCCAGATGAAAGCCTTGCTTTTAATTCGATAGTTTTTTGTACAAAATCTTCATCCTTTAACTCTTTTACTTTTGGTTCAAGTTCATTGATTTTACGAATTAAGGGTTGCCATTTCTTAGTAGCTCCACTACCCCCTCCTTCAAATATAGTCTTAAATATGCTCATAGAATCGTATTTTAGCATAAAAAGAAAATCCCCGATAGAGAGGGGATTTTCTTTTTACTAAAAGGCTAGATTACTTTTTCTTTCCTTTCTTTGTAGCTTTTTTCTTAGCTTTTTTAGCTGGTTTCTTTGCTACCTTTTTCTTAGCTTTCTTTTTTGCTGCCATATATTTTAAAAAAATTATTTTTAAAAGATGTATGATTTCACGACCTTACAAAATTTAAAAAAACTTTGTAAAAAAATTAATCACACTCATGCTTATATTATCTAACATATACACTACAACTGCAATGCATTTTACAATAAAAGTGTGGATAACTTTTGATTTTAATTTTTGAGAAAAATATTTAAAAAAATAATTTTGAAAAACAGTCTTATTGGAAAGATGGATAACCTTTTTTAATTTTAGATTTCTACACTTCCCTTTGAGGAGAAATCCCTAATTGAGAAAAAGGTAGATTTTTGCTATGCTTGCTTCGTAAACAGAGGAAGCCAAAAATATACAGTAACCCAATATGGTG
>OFRG01000702.1_pt1 | contig 11782 bp, 20 predicted proteins | sample 1543071 | NCBI WGS metagenome assembly OFRG01 (sample SAMN07774222, study PRJEB24372) | wastewater metagenome | isolation source: WWTP Verbania (Effluent) | place: Italy: Verbania | collected 2015-12
CTCGACCGAACCGCGCCCCTGACTGCCGACCTCTCCAAGATGGTCAACCTCGACGCGCCCGCCAGTACCAAGGGCTTCGAGCGGACGCTCAAGGAGATCAACGGAGAACTGAAGACGCTCCCCGACATCACGGCAAAGGCCGTCGACGTGATGGAGGCCTTTTACGCCGCCGCCAACGACGCGGGCTCTGGCGTCGACCAGATGTTCAACGGCCTCAAGAACCGTGACTGGATGAGCGGCGTGGCAGGCCTGCTGCGGGCCGCCAAGGCCGTGCAAGACGCGTTCGGCAAGAACGGCACGAACAAGACGACCGCCGGCAAGATCGGAGCCATTGCTGGGATCGCCGATGGCATTGGCCAGGCGGTTGGCGGCACGGCGGGGTCGGTGCTGTCGGGCGCGGCTGGCGGGGCGATGGGTGGCGTTTCTCTGGCCCTGGCGCTCGGCGGCCCGGTCGGCTGGATCGCGGCGGCCGGCGCCGCCATCGGCGGTCTGTTCGGTCTCTTCGGGTCCAATTCCAAGAAGCAGGCTGAAAAGGAAGCCGCGCGCCAAGCCGCCGCCGAGAAGGAGGCGCAGCGTCAGGCCGACATCGCCAACCAGCGCCGCGAGATCGAGCTCAACATCGTCGCCCTGTCCGGCGACGCGGTCGCGACCCTGGCCGCCCAGCGCGAGGCCGAACTCGCCGGCATCGACGAGAGCAACAAGGCCCTCGCGCGCCAAATGTACGCGCTGCAGGACGCCAAGAAGATCACCGACGAGCGCACGGCGCTGGAGGTCCGCTACATGCAGGCCACGGGCGACGAGGCGGGCATCCTGGCGAAGGCGCGGGCCGAGGAGATCAAGGGCATCGACGCCACGAACCGGGCGCTGCTCGATCTGGTCTACGCCCAGGAGGACTATGCGGGCCGCCTCGCGGGCGCCAAGACCGACCTGGCCGCCGCCTATGAGCGCGAAGCCGCGGCGATCCAGACCACCCAGGACAAGTTCGCGGGCCTCGCCAAGACCCTTCGCGAGTTCGGCGACAGCCTCGACCCGGCGAACCAGGCCGGCGGCGGCTCCTACGGGGCGGCCAGGTTCAAGTTCCTCAAGACTGCCTCCGGTACGGACGCGGAATCTCTCGCGGGCATCCCCGATGCTGGCCGCGCCTTCATTGCCGCATCAGCCGCCAACTCGCGGACCCTGCTGGCTTTCCAGCGCGACGTCGCCACGGTGCGCAACGCAACGCGGGCCGCCGAAAACAGCGCCATGAGCCAGGCCAGCATCGCCGAGCAGCAACTTGCGGGTATCAAGGCCCAGGTCTCAGGCCTGATCACCCTCAACGATAGTGTTCTGAGCCTGCCAGCGGCCATTGCGGCGCTCCTGGCTGTCCAGGCGACCGCCCCGACCGCAACGCCCGCCAGCGTCGCGCCTACAGGCCCCAGCGCCACGTCCCCGAACTGGACCTCGTATCTCAACCGCTATGCGGACGTCATGGCCTGGGCGCAGTCGGGCCACGGCGACCCCACCAAGCCCATCGACGGCCAGACGTTGGAGGACCGGGCGAAATATCACTACTACAACAGCGGCATGACCGAGGGCCGCACGCCCTTCGCCACCGGTGGCTCTTTCACCGTCGGCGGCATGGGCGGCGTCGATAGCCAAAACTTTGGCCCGATTGCGCTCAGCCCGGGCGAGGTCGTCAACGTCCGGCGGCCTGGCGCGGCGAATGACGAAGACATGGCCGGGGCCCTGTCGGCGCTCGCCGCCGAGGTCGCCGCCCTGCGTCAGGATGTCCGCGCCGGCAACGCCAACACCAAGAAGACCGCCGACATCCTGACCCGCGTCACGCCCAACGGCGACACGCTGCTGACCGAGGCTGCCTGATGCGCGTGATCCCGCCACTGACGATCACCGACGCGATGCTCACATCGAGCACCTGCGCCGAGCCCCATGCTACCGAGGCCGCTTACAACCCCGCGACGGCCTACGCGATCGGCGACAGGGTGATCCTAGGCTCCCCAACTTCGACGGTGACCATCACCATCGCGGCGCCGGCGGTCGTGTCCTGGGCGACGCATGGGCAGGCGGACGGAACGCCTGTCGTCTTCACCACCACGGTAGCGCTGCCGACCGGACTGATCGCGGGGCGGGTCTATTACGTGGTCAACGCCGCGGCCGGGACGTTCCAAGTCGCCGAGACGCCGGGCGGGGCGCCGATCATCACGACGGGCTCGCAGTCGGGGACGCATACCGCCAAGACCCAGGTGCACCGGCTGTTCGAGAGCCTCGTCGGATCGAACACCGGCAACTACCCGACCCTGGAAGCCTCCGCGGACAAGTGGGCCGACATCGGGCCCTCCAACAAGTGGGCCATGTTCGACCTGCTGCGGAACACAGGAACGACCCAGGCCTCGCCGCTGACCGTCGTCCTGACGCCCGGTCAGCGCGTCGACAGCCTGGCCCTGGTGGGCCTCGTGGCGGACTCCGTCACGGTCAGCGTCTCGGTCTCGGCGGTCGAGGTCTATTCGCAGACCATCAACCTGAGCACCCGCAACGTCCTCAACTGGTACGACTATTTCTTCGCGCCCTTCACTTTCCGCACCGCGCTCGCGCTGTTTGACCTGTCGCCCTACGTCAACGGGGTCATCACCGTCACCATGACGAGGGCGGCCGGCGCCGTCACCTGCGGGGGCCTGATCACCGGGCTCTCCACCTATCTGGGGATCACCCTCGGCCAGGCGCTGTCCGATGCGCTGAACTTCTCGCGCATCGAGCGCGACGACTTCGGCAACACCACCCTCGTGCCCCGCCGCTCCGTGCCCAAGGCGAGCCTGCAGATCCTTTGCGACAAGGCCAACGTCAACGCCGCGCGCGCTGTTCGGGACGCCCTGAGCGGGGCTCCGGCGCTGTGGTCGGGCCTGGACGACGCCGACGACGGGTTCTTCGAGGCGGTGCTGATCCTGGGCATCCACAAGGCCTTCGGCATCACCATGGATCAGCCCGCGCCGGACTACGCCACCATCTCGCTCGAGCTTGAGGAGGTCTAGATGACCATTCCGTCCCTGACCCCCGTCTCGACCCCTCCGAGCACCAGCGATCCGACCAACTTCTCGACGCGCGGCGATGACTTCCTCGGCGATCTGCCGCTGCTGCAGACCGAGATAAACGCCATGGTGGCGGCCACCAACCTGGCCGTCGCCGAGGTCGATGCGGACAAGACCGCTGCGGCCGCATCAGCCTCGACGGCTGCCGCCGCCGCCAGCGCCGCGGTCAACGCGCCGGGAACCAATGGCACATCCACGACCAGTCTCGCCGTCGGGACGGGATCGAAGTCCCTGACCACGCAGACCGGCAAGGCGTGGGTCGTCGGGCAGTCGGTGAGCCTAGCCAGCGCCGCGGGGCCCACGAACCGGATGACGGGCATCATCACCGCCTACAACAGCGGGACCGGAGCGATGGACGTGCTGGTCTCGACCACTTCGGGGTCCGGAACACACGCCGATTGGGTGATCGGCCTGACCGCGGTGTCATCCATCGCCGGCCGCCATGCGATCTGGATCCCGGCCACGGCGATGATCCCGCGCACCACCAACGGCGCCAGCATCGGGACCGTCGAGACCACTACCAACAAGGTGATGGTCAAGACCCTCGATCACGACGCCTCGACCGTCGAATACGCCCAGTTCGCGGTGCGGATGCCCAAGTCGTGGGACCGGGGAACGATCACGGCGGTCTTCGTCTGGTCCCATGCGGCGACCGCGACCAACTTCGGCGTCGAGTGGTTGCTCCGCGCTCTGGCCATCGGGAACGGTGACGCCTGCGACGCGGCTTTTGGTAGCTGGATGGGGGTTCCTGACACGGGCGGAACCACGGACGCACTCTATCTCAGCGACGAAACTGGCCCAGTTACGGCCGCCGGTTCGCCGCAGTCAGAAGATTGGGTGGTCTTCGAGATCGCGCGGGAAGTCACCAATGGCCTAGACACCCTGGCCGTCGACGCCCGCCTGCACGGGGTCACCCTCTACATCACCACAGACGCGGAGAATGACGCGTGACCGATTTCGCCCTAGTCCGCGGCGGCGAGATCGTCCGCGTCCAGACCTTCCCCGATGGCGAGGAGCCGCCGGCCCTCGCAGTGAACAAGGGGGCCTGGCTCCCCATCGTCGAGGAGACGGCGGGCTTCGACCCCGCGACCCAGGTTCAAGAGCCGGTCACCGCCACGATCGAGGCCGAGCGCGTGGTCATGGCCGCGCCGGTGCGCGACAAGACCGGCGACGAGATCGAGGCGATGCGCGCCGAGAAGGTCGCAGCCATCAAGGCCCAGGCCAGCCAGCGAATCCTCGCGCTCTATCCAGCCTGGCGGCAAGCCAACATGACCGCCCGGGCCATCGAACTCATCAGCCTGCGCATGGACGGCGACCTATCCGAAGGCGAGACGGCCGAGCAGGATGGTCTCCGGGCCGCGTTCGCCGCCATCAAGGCGATTCGCCAGATCAGCAACGAACTTGAGGCCGAGGTCCCGGCCGATGCGGCGGGCATTCACGCGTTCGACCCCGCCGAGGGCTGGGGCTGATGCTTCGGCTCAACGCCCTGACTGGGTTCGGTGTGCGGCCTGATGTCGTGGTCGACTATCTTGTCGTCGCGGGCGGCGGCGGCGGCGGGATTGAGTTTTCGGGCCGGCCGGGTGGCGGCGCCGGCGCCGGGGGTCTGCTGTCCGGGGCGGCCGTGGTTCCGGTCGGCGCTCACGCCGTTGTGGTTGGAGCCGGCGGCCTGGGGGGCGTTCGGGCGCCGGGCGGCAACTCGTCCTTCGGTGCAATTGCGGTCGCCATAGGCGGCGGCCAGGGTGGCGATGAGCTCAACGGCCTCTCGGGCGCCGGAGGCGCGGGCGGCTCTGGAGGCGGCGCGCCTCAAAACGGCGGGCCATCCGGTATCGGAACCGTCGGCCAAGGCAACGATGGCGGCGGCGGCGCTGGGGTTACCAACGGCTATGGCGGCGGCGGCGCGGGTGGCGCAGCGACCACCAACGCGGGCGGGCCGGGCGTGTCTTCCAGCATCTCAGGAAGCCCCGCCACCTACGCCGTCGGCGGCGCGGGCGGTAGCGGTGTGGACGGCGGACCCAACACCGGCAACGGTGGCGGCGGAGAGGGCGGCTCCCCGGGTGACGGCGGATCAGGCGTCGTGATCATCCGCTACCCGACTGGCGCGGCTTCGGCCACCGGCGGCACGATCACGACGTCAGGCGGCTACACCATCCACACCTTCACGACCGACGGGACCTTCACCGTCCTCTAGGCGCCTCGCATCGGAGACCTGAACCAATGGCGACCCTTCACATCAACCTCTGCCGCGTCGCTGGCCGCGCTGACACCGGCATGACCCTTCCTGTCCCGAGCTCGATCGCCGCGGGAGCCGACACCGTTACGCCGAGCGGCACCTCGGCTGTGTCCTCCCTTGAGGCCTCGGCGCGCGATGTCTGGACTGTGACCGCCATGGGAGGCAACGCCTGGCTGAAGTTCGGCACCGGCACCCCGCTCGCCGCATCCGACGACGGCTGGCTGATCCTCGACGGCCAGACCCGCGACTTCGCCGCCATGACGGCCGGCGAGAAGATCGCCTACATGACGGCTACCTGATGCCGGGCCTGTCTCTCGGCCTGGGCCTGGGCCTCACCCGAAACAAGGGTGTGGGGGCTCCCGCCGAACCCGCCGTTCTCCTCGAAACCGGTGACGACCTGCTGCTTGAAAGCGGCGAACCCCTACTGCTGGAGGCCTGATCATGGCTGGAACCAAAGTTTCCGTGCTGACCGCTGGAGCCGCGCTAGGCGGAACCGAGGCGATCCCCGCCGTCCAGAGCGCCGCCACGGTCAAGATCACGGCGGCTCAGATCAAGACGTTCACCTCGGCGTCTCCCACCCTAGTCACTCCGGTGCTGGGGGTGGCGACGGGTACGTCACTGGCGGTGACGGGCTCGCTAACTAGTAGCGCGGGGATTATCGGAGGAAACTCCGGGTACGTTACCTCGTATTTTGACATGCCCTTCGGCGGCGCGGATTTTCAAATCCAATCGTCGGCGTACGCTGGGGGAAATCCTCAGTTGCACATCAAATCGACGGGCATCTCCGGGTGGTCGAGCGGTAATGCGAGCGCCGCTCTCGACACCGGCCTCTCCCGCATCTCCGCTGGCGTCATCGGCGTCGGCACGGGGGCTCAGGGGTCGGTTGCTGGGCGTCTCGATCTCGCCACCATGAACGTGGCGGGCGGCGCGTTTGGCGGGGACGGCAACTGGTGGAGCGGCAACAACCTAAACATAAGGGGAACTACCCAACTCAGTTTCGGCGCTGCCGACGTTATCCTAACGAGAGGCGGTGTCGCTACTCTTCAACACGGCAACTTCGACGCAGCTTCCCCGGTCGCCCAGACGATCAAGTTCCAATCGGTCGTAGCCGGGACCACGAACACCGCTGGTGTGGACTCCTCCTACTACGGCTCGGCGGGAACCGGGACCGGCGCTGGTGGCGCGTTCAAGTGGTACACTTCTCCCGCAGGCTCGACGGGTTCCACGCAGAACGCCGGTGCTCTGGCCATGCAGCTTACGTCTGCGGGCCACTTGTTGGTGGGAAATCCTGCTGCGGGCTTTTCTAACACTGGCATCAACGCACTGGGCATGAACCTCGGTACGGCCTCGACCGCACCCCCTGCCGGCGAACAGATCGGCTTCTATAAGACGAATATTAAAGTCGGCGCGTTTGAGATGGGCGTTCGCCTTAAGAACAACGACACCTTCAATTACGAGTGGAGTTCCACTTCGGTCTACTCTGGGGCGTCGGACACCAACCTCTCCCGCATCTCCGCTGGCAACATCGGAGTTGGCACGGGCGCTCAGGGGTCGACTGCTGGTACTCTACAGCTTGCCGGGGTAGCCAACCTGACGGGCGCGCTCACCCTCCGCCACGGCAACACCGACGACGTTCGCATTCAGAACTACACCGCCGCCAATCCGCGCCTAGGCTTCTACACCAGCGGCACCACGAACAACGGCGTCATCGAGACCACGGCGGACGGGGTGTTCACCATCTCGAATGGGGCGCGAACGGACTTCAGTCTGCTTCGTTTCGGCGGCACCACGTCCAGTTTCCCGGCCCTGAAGCGCAGCACTACCAGCCTGCAAGCCCGCCTTGCCGACGACAGCGCCTTCACCGCCATCCAAGGCAAGCTGACCACGGACACCGCCTACACCGCAGGCGACCCCACCACGACCGGATACCTCCTCGTCTACGACAGCACGGGCACGGCTTACCGCGTCCCGGCCCTACTCAACTAACGGACCCCCATGACCCAAGACGACAAGAACCTGCTGATCCAGCTTTCGCAACTCGGCATCCAGAAGCTGGCCCAAGACGCCAGCCGCGCCCTCGACGCCGTGACCGTGGACGAGCCGGAAGCCCCCGCCGAACCCCAAGAGGACGCGACCCATGACGAAGCGTAGCTACACCACCACCCCCGAGACCGACGCCGCCCTGCAAGCCGGTCTGGACGATCACAACGCCCGGCTGGGCTCCGTCCCCAACCCCGATCAGATCATGGAGGAGGGGGCCGAGGTCGAGATGATCCCGCACCCCGCCGCCCTGGCCGACGCCTCCGCGTTCTTCGTCCATCTGGTGGACAGCCAGATGGCGCAGATCGTCGCGCAATATGGCAAGACCGTGAACGCCGACGCCGACAAGGTGGAAGCCGCCCTGGCCGAAGCCGATCCCGAAGTTCAGGCCGCGTTCGCCAAGCTGCGCGCGGCGGCCCTCGCCTAACCGATGCGCCAGCTACCCGTCCGCGTGGTCTGGTGGCTGGCCGTCCTGTTCAGCCTCGGCATCTGGGTTGGCCTGGTCCTCGGGGTCAAGACCCTGGCCGATGTTGGTTGGGGTCTGGCCTCTCGGATCAACCGGGAGGTCAACAGCGCGTCCCACGGGCCGGACGACAACTGCGTCACCTTCTCCAACGCCAAGCTGGCCGCCCTGATCGCCGCCGGGGCCGATCCCCGCGATGTCAGGACGGAGGTTGTGCGGGTCCGCGTTGGCCCGCTGCGGCGCTTCCATCAGGTGGTGGTCGCCCGCGTCGATGGCCGGGAGGTGGTGCTGGACAGCCTCACCCCGGCCATCTGGCCGCTGACGACGTACCTGCACGCTAACCGGCCTCTGGCGCGTCGATAGACCCCCACACCCCTACTCAAATTGTGGGCTCCAACATAGTCCGCCCGACGGTGCTGTAACACCGCCGGGCGCGGCCTTCGGGCAGTGAGTCCCTAGACCGACCTCGCGCGAGGCGTCGGCCAGGGACCACGAAAGCTGAGCCATGAAAACCCCCATCAACAGCCGGACGGAGTGAGACGCCCGTGGCAGACCTGATCCCACCCGACCCGCCGCTGGCCGCCGCAGCGGCGAAGCTGCTGACCTTCGCGCCGGGCTTCGCTGGCGCTGTGCTGTCGCTGGCCTTCGTGGAAACCCTGACGGCGCGTGGTCGGGTTGTCACTGTGATGGTGGGCCTTGCGTCGGCGGCGTTTATCGCGCCGGCCCTGGCGGACGGCGCGGACCTGATCTGGCCTGGCGCCATGCCGGAGTCGGTTCGGTCGGCGATCCAGTTCCTTGTCGCCCTATGCGCGATGGGCTGCATCCCGCCGCTGCTGGGTTGGCTGAGGAAGATCGCGGGCGATCCGCTCTCGCTCCTCAAGGTCCGGTTCGGCCCGCAAGGAGAACCGAAATGATCGCCGTGATCTGCGCCATGCTGGGGGGCGCCATCATCCTGACCGTCGTGGCCGTGGCCGTATTGGGCTGGGCGGGGCTGGTTCCGACAGGTCAGAGGGCCGGGCTGTACATTCTTGCGGCTGGGCTGCTGTGGGCTGGCCCTGGCCGGTTCCTGTCCACCCCTGGTCCTGGGCTGGGGGACCTGCTGTTCCTGGCGGGGATCGGCACGCTGCTGGTGTCGATCTATGGCCGGGCTTTGATCGCGCACATCGAGGGGATGGACGGGCGGCAGGATGGCCGGCTGTGGCCGTTTTCCTGATCACCACCACCACGACAACCGCTGTCAGCCCTGGAGCGACGCAATGACCTGGCGCTATGATCAATCGTCCGGCGAACTAACCCGCAACGGCAAGTTCGTCTCGCGCGGCTACTCCGGCCACCAGCTCGGGAAAAACAACCCCGGACTAGAGGGCAAGGTCGCCACGGGCCCGCTTCCGCGCGGCATGTGGAAGATCGGCGGACCTCCGTACAATTCCGCCAACGTCGGCCCCTACGCCCTCCACCTGTCCCCGGTAGGGCATGACGCTCACGGTCGGTCGGCCTTCAAGATCCACGGCGATAGCGCCAGGGCGCCGGGAACCGCGTCGAAGGGATGTCTCATTTTCCCCCGCAACGTCCGCGAGGCGATCTGGGCCAGCGGAGACCGTGACCTTGAGGTGGTGGAGTGACCGACCCCTTCGCCGCCTACATGCTCACCATCTGCGCCGGGTGTGTTCTGCTGTTTGCTGGGCTGGCTTGGCTGGGGTTCCGTAAGTGAGCGTGACAGCCGCCCAATGGTTTAGCCGCGTTGCCCTGCTGGACGACGGCACGACGGTTCCGATCACCAACCTGCTGGATGAGTTCGGCGACGAAACGGACGATCCAGACGAAGCGGTGACGTTCGTTGCAGGCGACGGTGAGCGCTGGTTCTCGGGTCTGTGCGCCGACTATGACGAGGTGACCATCCAATGATCCCGCTCTCATGGCGTCTAGGCGCGCTGGGGGCCCTCCTGGCGGCTGTTGTGGGCGTCTGGCTCTACATGGGCCACCTGAAGCGTGAAGCCTCTCAGGCGCGCTCTGAGGCGGTCGCGGCACGGGCTCAAGCCGACATCAACGCCGAGGGGACGCGACAGGTCGAGAAGGTCTTCCGATCCGAAACCATCATCCGCGAAAAAGCCAATGGAGCTATCCATGAGATCCAATCCGCGCCCGGTTCCGAAACCCCCGTTCCGCCTGATGTTCTCGACGCTTGGAGCCGTGGGATTGACGGCGTGCGGGACGGTTACGCCGCAAGCCCAACTGAACATCCCCAGCCTGCTTCGTGAGCATTGCCCGCTGGCGAACAAGGTGGGCGTGACCTCCATCGGGGATCTCGGATCATTCAGCATCCGGCAGGATGAGGCCACCATCAACTGTGATGCTCGCCGGGCTGCTGTCGTGGAGATGATCGACAAGGCGCAGGAGAAGCCTAAGCGGAAGTGGTGGCGTTTCGGCAAGCCCGACGACGGCTAGAGTGACCTCCCGACCATATCGTTGGCGTCAACGAAATGGTCTCCACACCCCTAGCGTTGAGCCTCACCGGCTCCGCTTACCAGCCCCTCGGTTTAGGCCGGGGGGCTTTTTCGTTGCGCCAAGATCGCAGCTTCAGCCGCCGCGTCCTTTGACCCGTGGATGTCCTTCATGGCGTCCAGCGCGTCGCGGGCTTCGGGGGAAAGCCACAGCGTCACCTTCTTGAGCCCGGCGGCTTCGCGCTTGGCGTGGTAGGAGGCGGACGCCCGGCGGCGCGCGTCGGTGTTCATGCTCTGGGCCTGGATCGCGGACTGGATCGCCATATTCGGGGATTCGCCGGTTTCGGCCACGTAGTCCGCAAGAGCCGCGCTGTCGGTCTGCGAGAGCTTCACGGTGATCTCAGTGAACTCGGGCGGCATGAACGGCGCCAGAGCGTCTTGCATGATCGGGTGCAGGTTGGGGTCAGACATTGGGCTCTCCGTGTCGGCGGCGCCCCAGGTGGGTGGCCTGCCATTGGTAGGGGCGAGGGTCGGGCAGCATGTCCACCATGCCAGCGTCGTAAAGCTCGCGCAGCGCCGGGCGGTTTTCATCCGTCACCGCGTCGTTCATCAGGGGCGCCGCTCCGATCTCGCAGAGCAGCGCCCGAGCCGCCGGACTCATGCCGCCAGCAGGAATTGCGTGGTGACGCGGGCGGCAAACTCGAACTCGCTGTCGCTGTGATTCATGCCGCACTCGATGCAGTGATCCATCAGCTCGTTCTGAGCGCGGATGCAGCGGTTGGCATGGGCCACCGTGCCGTCGTCGGTGGCGTCGAGGCGGTTGTAGTGATCGAGGAGCGACATCAGGCGCTCAAGCTTGGCGACGGACTTGGTGATGGTGCGGGTCATGTCGGGCGCTCCCAGGTGGCGATTTGCGAGGCGGCAGCGGTGCGCTGCATGAACAGTTCGAAGGCGTCGGGCTGCGCCTCAACGCCATCGGCCAGACGGAGGGCGTCGAGCTTCACGGTGCTGTCGATCAGGTCGCAGACCAGGGCGCTGTAAGCGGAATGCTTGCGGAACCCGGCGCGGAAGGCGGCGGCCATCGCAGCGCGAGCGAAGGGCTGGGCGCGGAAGACGCGGGCGGCGTCGGGATTGAACTCGGCCATCAGGTCGGCGGCTTCGTTGATGTTCGCGGCGTTGGTCATGTGCTTGCTCCCGGCTGTTGATGTGAATATGCCAGCACATCATGGGACGTGCAAGCATATAATACATGTCAGCACATATTTTCTTGGGCAGGTATCGCGCCCAAAGGTCAGCCCCCTTGAGGATTTCGCGAGCGGTGAAGGCCATCACGCCGCCTCCATCGACTGGGCGACGATCTGGCAGAAATATTGGGCGAGCGGCGCGTTGACCGTCAGTTCGTAGCGCATCGCGGCTTGAGCGATGCCCGACTTGCTGGCGAAGACTTCCAGGGCGACTTGGCCGGGGACGGTTTCGATCAGGGCGAGGAAGTCTTGCATTTCGGTAGCTCCGGTTGACTGCGTGGCGA
>OFRG01000706.1_pt1 | contig 11736 bp, 15 predicted proteins | sample 1543071 | NCBI WGS metagenome assembly OFRG01 (sample SAMN07774222, study PRJEB24372) | wastewater metagenome | isolation source: WWTP Verbania (Effluent) | place: Italy: Verbania | collected 2015-12
AGCTGGTAGGACGTAGCTGGTAGACTGCAGTAGTTTTCACTACAAGCTACAAGCTATTTCCTACAAGCTAATTTATTACTTCTTCTTAGGAGCAGGTGTGGCAGCTGCAGCCAGCTTAGACTTTTCTGCGGTAGCAGAAGCAGCCGCTTGCTCTTTAGCCATTTTTCCACCATGACGAATGAATTTTCGTGTTGGAGAAAACTCTCCGAGTTTATGCCCAACCATATTTTCTGTAACTGACACGGCGATATGCTGGCGCCCATTATGGACAAGAAAAGTTAAACCAACCATTTCTGGAGAAATACTTGAAGACCGTGACCAGGTTTTAATCTGATCACCACTTTTAGCTTTAGAAACTTTCTTCTGCAGCTTTTCGTCTATGAATGGTCCTTTTTTTAAACTTCGTGACATATGTATTAGCTGATAGCTGGTAGGACGTAGCTGGTAGACTGCAGTTTTTACTACAAGCTACAAGCTATTTCCTACAAGCTAATTTATTATTTCTTCTTAGCTCTTCGTTTAACAATTAAATGCTGACTGTATTTCTTTGGCTTTCTAGTCTTTACACCAAGAGCATGTTTACCCCAAGGAGTTTTTGGATATTTAAGTCCAATTGGGTTTCTACCTTCACCACCACCATGAGGGTGATCCACCGGGTTCATTACTTTACCGCGGACTTGTGGACGCCAACCCATATGACGCTTGCGACCAGCTTTACCAATTCGGACGTTCATCCAGTCGCTGTTTGCAAGTTGGCCAATAGAAGCCATAACTGTATCTCTGACTTTTCGAATTTCTCCGCTAGGCATTTTTAGTAATGCATATCCAGCTTCAACAGTTTGTAGTATACAGTAACTTCCAGCACTACGAGCAATACGGCCGCCGCGTCCTGCAATTAGTTCTATATCATGAATTAAAGTACCAACTGGGATATTAACTAAAGCCAAACGGTTCCCTGCAGCAATTTCAGCATTCTCACCTGCCATTACTGTAGTTCCAACTTTCATACCCTGAGCTGCTAGAACGTAGCGCTTCACGCCATCTTTATAAGCAACCAAACAAATAAATGCGGTGCGAGTTGGATCGTATTCCAAGCTTTTAACTACACCTGGGATACCGAGTCTGTCGCTTCGATCAAAATCTACCATGCGCACTTTTTTGCGAGCGCCACCACCACGATGACGAACCGTAATTTTACCGGAATTATTACGACCGGCTTGCTTACGCTTGGACATGATTAAAGACTTTAGTGTCTTTTCTCGTTTATCGAGAACTGAGTAATCAGTAACACTACTCTTTCTTCGTCCTGGTGATGTTGGTTTATAAACTTTGACCATATAATTAGCTAGTAGCTGGTAGGACCTAGCTGGTAGACTGCAGCTTTCTACAAGCTACAAGCTATTTCCTACAAGCTATTTTTATGCGGCTTCCACCGTTTCAATCTTTTTACTATCTTTAGTTAAAGTGACAATCGCTTTCTTATAATTAGACATTTTACCAGAAGTTTTACCATAACGGCGAAGTTTTCCTTCTGAGCAAATCATATTCACTGTTGCAACCTTAACGCCAAACTGAGATTCTACAGCCTTACGAACAGAAATCTTATTTGTAGAAGGAGAGACCTTAAATATATATTTATTCAAAGCCACCATCTTATTGGCCTTTTCAGAAAGCCGAGGCAACAGTACCAACTGGGCTTGACCCCGGATGATGCTGACTGTTTCTGTATTTGGTTGTGTCTGTTCTTCGGACATATATTATTTCTTTGTGCTAGTAGTAGAAACCGGTTTTACGGACTTTGCAACTCTTAAATAAGTCTTTTCAATAACTGGCAAGCTATCTTTTAGCACTACCATAGTATCTGCATTTAAAACATCATAGACATTTAAACTAGAAGCCAAAGTTGGGTTCATGCCCGGAATGTTTCGAGAAACACGGGAGAGAATTTCATCTTTCTTTGGCATCAAGAAAATTTGCTTTTTTCCAAAACCTTCAACTTTAGAACGGAAGCCAGAGAGCATCTTTACAAACTCTTTAGTCTTTGGTGCAGACAGAGTCATGGAGTCAACAACAATAAATTTACCGTCTCGGGCTTTTTCAGAAAGGGACATAAACAAAGCTTTGGTCTTAGCTTTTTTATTCATTTTAAGTTCCCAATTGCGGTCGCTAGTTGGACCGAAGGAAACACCACCGTGGCGCCAAATTGGACCACGAGTAGAACCTGCGCGAGCACGTCCTGTACCCTTTTGCTTCCAAGGCTTTTTTCCACCACCGCTAACTTGGCCGCGATTCTTAGTATTAGCCAAACCTTTACGGGCGTTAGACTGCTGGATTCGAACTGCTTCAGCAAGCAAATGCACACTTAACTTAACTTCAAATATAGCAGGCGAAATTGTAATATCGCCAACTACTTCTGCATTCTGATTGTAAACTGGAATTTTCATTATATAAATAGTACCTAGTACTTGGTACTTAGTACTTAGTAGCTGGCTCCTAGATGTTCTTTCTAGGTACCAAGTACTAGGTACTAAGTACTAAAATATTACTTCTTCTTCTTATCTTCCTTTTCAACAACAGTCTTTACTAATGGTTTGACTTTGCCACTCGAGATAATTCTGACTACTCCGTTTCGAGTTCCAGGAACTGCACCACGGACGGTCATTAAACCTCGTGCGACATCTACTTCTACCACTTGTAAATTCTTAACTGTAACTTGCTGAGTTCCCATATGTCCTGGCATACGTCTACCTTTAATAACATGCTGAGGGAAACGTTGACCAATGGAACCAAGACTACGTGGACGGTTATGTCCATGACTTGCTGGAAAACCTTTAAATCCATGGCGCTTCATTGCTCCTGCAAAACCACGCCCTTTCATGTTCCCAATAGCGTCTACTAATTCGCCTACCTGGAAACCAGAAACATCCATCTTTTTACCCAATTCATATTCACTTGGGTTTTCAACACGGAATTCAGAAAGTAAAGAAAATTTTTCCCCTTTTAAATGGCCACTAACAGCTTTACTCAAGGTCTTGCTACCACCAATGCTCTTACCTACTCCAACTTGTACTGCAGAATATTTGTCTTTGCCAGTGGCTTCTTTAACTTGCGTGACTACCATTGGAGAAACTTTTAGTACAGTAACAGGAATAACTTCGCCGCCTTCGGTGAAGTGTGTGCTCATGTTCAGTTTTTTGGCAAGAATAAAGTTCATATTGGGCTAGTTACTTAGTGCCTTGTTCCTAGTGCCTAGTCCCGCTTTGCGGGATTACTAGGAACCAACGACAAGGAACCAGGAACTTACTTAAATAAAAAATGGGCATGCGCCCATTCATCACAATCAAACAAAATCGAAACGATCTTTATGACTTGATAAATGGTTATCTGGAACCAAAAGCGAATTATACTTTTTAGAACCAGAACGCACTTATACTATATATTTAACTCATTTTAATCTCTACATCAACACCTGCGGGTAAATTCAGATTTGTCAGGGAATCCATGGTTTTTGGGGTAGCGCCGGTAATTTCGATCATACGCTTATGAATGCGCATCTCGAACTGTTCCCGACTATCTTTGTGCACAAAGGTGGAGCGCAAGACTGTAAACTTGCTCTTTTCAGTTGGCAAGGGTACAGGACCTGAGATTTGTGCGCCACTTCGCTTAGCTGTATCGACAATTTGCTTTGCGCTTTGGTCGATAAGCTTGTGGTCGTATGCACGAATCTTGATACGAATCTTTGGCTGTGTTGCTACCTTTTCCATGGAAATAGGCTGTCTTTGGTAAAGAGATTAATGAATTTATGGCTTAATTAAGCCTCAAAAATAAAGGCTAAACAAACTTATTAGCCATATCGATTATTTTAAACGATTTTTGCACTTATGTCAAATGATTTGCCTAGTACTTGGTACTGAGTACTAAGTACTAAGTGAGAAAAACTAATATTTGACAAATTCTTAGTAAAACTGCATAGTATAGGGCTACCTTTTGTCCAAAAGGATAGCTCCACGTAAGTGGAACTCTGAAGATAAGGAGACCCTTTAATGGATACGAATCCCAAGGAGCTTCGATCCTTTTCCGAGCTTTTGCTACTCGGCCTGCTCACCGAACAGGTGAGGAATCTCGTCGTCGACCTCAAACGCAAGACCGGCCGTACGGTCAAGGCGGCCATGGGGAAAAATGAATCTCTGTACGATGGTGAGCAGATGATTCTTCAGCTTTTCTACTTGATCAGAGAAGCCGTCGACCATGTCGAAGAGCAGATGCTCGATGAGGTGCGTAGCAAGAACAAGTCCTCGGAGGGCTAATGTATCAGGGCAACCCGGAGTAAAGCTGACTACCCCCGCAACGCGGGGCCGCAGCGGATAAGAATCCGGACACCCCCTGACACACGAAAACCCGACGCGCGCCTCTGACGTCGCGCCGGGTTTTTCTTTTTTATATAACAAATTTCTTTGAAAAAAAACAACGAGCCGTGCAAAATCTGTCTTTCGACAGAGTTTGCACGGCTTTACGGGTGTTTGGGGGCTTGGGCCTAACAAGCCGGCGCGTGGTGGAAGTCCGCATATTGAGCACGAAACTCCTGGACCATGTGGTCCATCAAAAAGAAAATTCCGTCTATGAGCTCTAACAAACCCTGGTTCTTCCAGTCCAGAGATTCAGCAATGATGCGCTGAGAACCACTCTTGATGCGCAGTTCCATCGACAGTTCGCTTTTCAGAGATCTGTCGCTTCTAGCCATGGCTGAACCGTCTGCCCAGCGATACACTAGAATGAATAGGCACTCTCTAGCGCCGTACTCCGTGACGAGCTTCCGGGCGTTGGTGTAGACGGCGTGCGAGACGTCGCGCGGCTCAAAGGGATTTGCTACATCCTCTTCAAGGACAAAGAGGAAGATATCGACACGACCCTTGTCGTGGGAGAAATGACTGGCTCCCAGAATCCGATCAACACCGTTGTTATCGGTAAGGTCAAGCAGCCATGGCTGCAAAACCTCGTACCCGCCAAGGCGCGGATCTAACAACGCAGACATAAAAGAAGCGTGTCGCTCTCTTAACCACACAGGCTGCAAAGTAATGCCCATGGCCCTTACCTCCTTCTAGACTAAAGCGGTATTAGTATAGAAATAAAGATAATTTGAGTCAACGGCTACTTTTTCGAGTCTGATTTCCAAAATCTAACGGAACAATCTTAAATAGAGGCTTTGATTGCTTAACCACAATAAAAACCTGCCCTTGGCTTACAGCCTTGGCATAAAATGCCACATTCTCCCTCAGTTCCTTAAGTCCAATTATCGTTTCCATATTTTTCCTTTCATGATTCTTAATTCCTAATTCTTGATTCTGGCTCTGCCCTGTCGCACAAATAAAGATTACCTTTAGTTTAACTTTAGATAACCCTAAAAATCAAGCAAAGTTATCCCCTCCCCTGTGCATAACTCACAAGCAAAACAAAAGACTCCCCTTTCGGGGAGTCTTTTTAAATCTCTAGATTTACTTGGTAATTTTGACTACAACTCCGGCGCCGACTGTTCGGCCACCTTCACGAATAGCGAATTTGCCTTTTTCTTCCAAAGCAACTGGAGTGATAAGTTTGACGGTAACTTTTACAGTATCACCAGGCATAACCATTTCCTGGCCTTCTGGCAAAATCATTTCACCAGTCACGTCGGTTGTGCGGATGTAGAACTGAGGCTTATAACCTTTGAAGAATGGAGTATGACGTCCACCTTCTTCTTTGGTCAAAATATAGCACTCAGCTTCAAAATCTGTATGTGGAGTAATAGAACCTGGCTTAGAGAGGACCTGGCCACGTTCGACTTCGTCTTTTTTAGTACCACGCAAGAGAAGTCCTGCGTTGTCACCAGCCATACCGCTGTCGAGCTGTTTGTTGAACATTTCAATACCAGTAACAACAGTCTTTGCAGTTGGACGAATACCAACGATTTCAACTTCTTCATTGATCTTGATTTCACCACGTTCGATACGACCAGTAACCACGGTGCCACGACCTTCAATAGAGAAGATATCTTCGATAGGCATCAAGAATGGTTTGTCAGTTTCGCGAACTGGATCTGGAATAAAATTATCCAAAGCTTCAACTAATTTGGTAATGGATGGTTCGCCCAATTCAGATTGGTCGCCTTCCAAAGCTTTCAAAGCAGAACCACGGATAATTGGAGTGTCTTTACCTGGGAATTCGTACTTGGTTAACAAGTCGCGAATTTCTTCTTCAACAAGGTCAAGCAATTCAGCGTCTTGAACCATATCGCACTTGTTCATGTAAACCACAATGTGAGGCACACCAACTTGGCGAGCTAACAAAATGTGTTCACGGGTCTGAGGCATAGGACCATCAGATGCTGAAACCACCAAGATTGCGCCGTCCATTTGGGCAGCACCAGTGATCATGTTTTTGATGTAGTCAGCGTGACCTGGACAGTCAACGTGCGCATAGTGGCGCTTTTCTGACTCATATTCAGCATGAGAGGTATTAATAGTAATACCACGGGCTTTTTCTTCTGGGGCATTGTCAATCTGGTCATAGGCTTTAGCCTTAGAGTGACCGGACTTGGCAAGCACCGTTGTAATAGCCGCAGTGAGGGTGGTCTTACCATGGTCAACGTGACCAATGGTACCAACGTTCACATGGGTCTTGGAACGATCGAACTTTTCTGCCATTTTTTGGTTCCTTTTTTATCTCTTAATCATAAAGAGATAAAGTACCCGAGATCCCCAACGCGCTGTGCCTTATGGTCAAGGAGCAGTGCGATGAGTCTCTCTTTTTTTCCTCGAATAAGGAATCCAGGGTATTAATTAATAAATGAAAAACACGAAAGATAAAAGAATCTTGTGCCAAATTATTCTACCTATTCTGAAGCGTTGTGTCAAGTGCTGGATGCTTCCAGCGTCATTCTGAGTCCACGTTAGTGACGAAGAATCCAAAGTCTTCTATTTAATAGATCCCTCGCCCCTTCGTGGGCTCGGGATGACGCCAGTTGCAAAACCAAATTGGCCTAGACTTCTATATTTTCATCAACTGGGCTGTCGAAATTAAAACTTGGATCTATCACCTCTTCACGCATATCAACTCTAGGTACATGAATTTGAGAAACTGGATTTGCACGCTCTTCACGACGCTCCAGACGTTGCTCCCTTTTATCCAAAGCTTCTTCTCTGTCTTCACGTAACTGCGCTTCAGTAATTTGCCGATTTATCTTCTCGACGTCGTCTACCTGCTTATGAAGCTTACCAATTACTAGCGCTTGATAAGATTCTACTGACATAATTACCAGTTTTGCGTCACCTTTTTCGTCCATGACAAAAAACTTACCGCCGTCTATTTCTGAAAGTTTAATTATGTCTTCTAAGTTGGCCATTTGAAAGCTTGTAGGAATTAGCTGGTAGCTTGTAGGTTAGAAATCATAGTATTGAGCATACGCATGATCTCATCTAACAATTTATTAGCTATTAAATAATCTGTGTTCTGATTTAAAGATAATCGCTTTGCAATTTCGAGTTGAGTTTCCAATTCTGCCCCTGAACCAAATGCGATAATAAGAAACTGTCGAAAATCCTTTTTGGTTCCGCGCCTTCTTCCTTCAGCTATATTCGAAGGGATAGAAACAACGCATCGTCGCATCTGGGAGGTAAGTCCATAGATTTCTGTTTTAGGAAACTGATCAGTAAGCTTGTAAATTTCAACAACAAGTTCCATGGACTTTTGCCAAACAATCAGATCTTTATGACTTTCTAGTTTCATGTAATTGGTTTCCTACAAGCTACTACCTACCAGCTACAAGCTAATTACATTCCCTTACGAACGTTGATACCTTGTCGGGACTCGATAATTTTTTCAGCAATATTCTTTGGCACTTCAGCGTAGTGGTCAAATTCCATAGTATAGTTTGCTTGTCCTTGTGTCATAGAACGAAGTGAGGTTGCATAACCAAACATTTCAGAGAGAGGCACAAAAGCGTCGATAATCTTTAAGTGCAAGCGGTCTGTCATTTCATTAATCTGAGCACGCTTACTGTTAAGGTCACCAATAACATCTCCCATGTTGGTCTCTGGCGTGGTAACTTCCACTTTCATTACAGGTTCAAGAATAATTGGGATAGCTTTTTTCACCACATTTTGCAAACACTTCGAAGCAGCAATTTTGAAAGCCATTTCTGAAGAGTCAACTTCATGGTAACTACCGTCGAACAAAGCAACACTAAAGTCAACGAGCGGATAACCGGCAATAACACCATTGGCAGCCGATTCCTGAATACCTTTGTCGATTGGTTTGATATATTCTTTTGGAATAACACCACCAACAATCTCGTCTATAAAGGTGTAACCTTTACCACGTTCTTGTGGTTCAATGCGCAAGTAAACATGCCCATATTGACCACGACCACCACTCTGACGAATATATTTTTCTTCAGCTTCTGCTTTACCTTTAATAGTTTCTTTGTAAGCCACTTGTGGGTTACCAACATTGGCTTCAACTTTAAATTCACGCTTCATACGGTCAACTAAAATTTCCAAATGAAGCTCACCCATTCCGGCAATAATAGTTTGTTGAGTTTCTTCGTTTGAGGAAATTTTGAAAGTTGGATCTTCTTCAGCCAATTTTTGCAAAGCAATACCCATTTTTTCTTGGTCTGCTTTAGTTTTTGGTTCAATGGCCTGAGAAATAACTGGGTCAGCAAACTTAATTCTTTCAAGTTGCATTGGCTTGTCGACATCGCAGAGAGTATCACCAGTAAAAGTGTCCTTTGGTCCGACAAGAGCGACAATGTCACCAGCAAAAACTTCTTTAACTTCGTCGCGCTGGTCTGCACGCATACGCACCACACGGCCAACACGTTCTTTGTTGCCACTTCGGGCGTTTAAAATATAACCGCCAGTTTCAAGTTTTCCAGAATACACACGGAAGAACGCAAGGCGTCCCACAAAAGGATCTGTCGCAATTTTAAAAGCTAAAGCAGTAAACGGTTCTTCGTCTGTTGGTTGACGCACTATTTCTTCACCAGTTTTTAGATCTACTCCCTTAACTGGACCGCGGTCACCTGGGCTTGGCAAAAAGTTTACTACCGCGTCAAGCATCATTTGCACAATAATTCCACGGTTGTCTCCACCAATAACTGGGAAAAAGCTTCCCGACTGAGTGGCTTTACGAATGGTAGAAAGCAATTCTTCTTCAGTTAAAGTTTCGCCATTAAGATATTTTTCCATCATAACGTCGTCATGCTCGACAACTTTCTCAATAAGCTTATGGCGCCATTCTTTTGCTAAATCTACCATGTCAGCTGGGACTTCACCAACAGTAAATTCCTTGTCTGTAAAATCTTTATAGGTGTAGGCTTTCATTTGAACAAGATCGACAACTCCACAAATATCTTTTTCAAATCCAATTGGAATTTGAATAGGCATAGCGTTTGGAGACAAGCGCGCATGAATAGACTGAAGTGACTTAAAGAAGTCCCCACCAGTTTGGTTAATCTTGTTAATAGAACAAACACGTGGCACGTTGTATTTGTCGGCTTGGCGCCACACAGTCTCGCTTTGGGGTTCAACACCCATTTTACCGTCGAACACCGTGACAGCACCGTCTAGGACGCGCAAAGACCTCTCTACTTCTACAGTAAAGTCTACGTGGCCAGGGGTATCGATAATATTAATTTTGTAAACTGTGTCTGGAGCAAGTTTGACGTGGCGTGGTGTCCAGTAACAAGTTACGGCAGCAGACGTGATAGTAATACCACGTTCGCGCTCTTGTTCCATCCAGTCGGTAACAGTTTCACCATCGTGAACCGCACCAATTTTGTGAACCATGCCAGTATTAAACAACACACCTTCTGTAGTGGTGGTTTTACCGGCGTCGATGTGCGCAATAATTCCAATATTGCGCGTTACTTCAATGGGATATTCTCGGGGCATAAATTTATTTATTAGTAAGTAGTACTTAGTACTGAGTACCTAGTACTGTAAACTTTTAGTGTTTTATCTGCGGTTAAAACGAGCGAAGTGAGCAAAGGCTTTGTTAGCTTCGGCCATTCTGTGAGTATCGTCGCGCTTTTTAATTGCAGATCCTACTTTATTATAGGCGTCTATAATTTCCAAAGCGAGCTTTTGAGCCATAGGCATACCTTTGCGAGCATTTGCAGCGGCAATCAGCCATTTCATACCAAGAGCTGTTCTGCGAGGCTCCACGACTTCCATTGGAACCTGGTAGTTAGAGCCACCAATTCGGCGACCTTTAATTTCAACTTGTGGAGAAATATTTTTCAAAGCTTGCTCAAAAACTTGACGACTATCTTTATAGCCTTCGGTATCTTTAAGCTTGTCTTCAACAACGTCGAGAGCTGTATAGAAGATTTTCTGAGCAACAGTTTTTTTGCCACGTTCCATAATATAATTTACAAACTTGGCATATTTAACATTACCAAACTTTGGGTCTGGATTTGGAGTATGTTTATCGTAACTTCGTGTTCTTCGGGGCATAGTGTTTCAAAATTTCTAATATCTAAATTCTAATTCCTAATCAATTTCCAATGACGATGCCACTAGATATTAGGTCTTAGTAATTAGAAATTGCTATTTAGCTCTCTTGGTTCCGTATTTGCTACGGCTTCGTTTGCGCCCGTCGACTCCGAGCGTGTCTAATTTTCCACGAACAATGTGATAACGGACACCAGGTAAATCTTTTACACGGCCACCGCGAATCATAACCACACTGTGTTCTTGTAGGTTGTGACCAACACCAGGAATATATGCTAAGACTTCCATTCCATTGGTAAGTTTAACCTTCGCAACTTTACGCAAAGCCGAGTTTGGCTTTTTTGGTGTAGTTGTATAAACCTTCAAACAAACCCCGCGCATAAATGGAGCGCCGGTTTTGATGAACAGGATTTTGTTCTTAATTAAGTTCACGCGACGTTGCAACGCCGGAGAAGCACTTTTGGCTTTAAGAGGCTTTCTCCCCTTTCGAACCAATTGGTTAACTGTAGGCACAGTATTGTCCTTTCTACATTATTAGTCTTATAGGACCACCTTGGCCCTACATGACTGATTAATTTCCAAATAAAAAACTGACAAAAGTCAGTACTTTTGCTTCACAAGTTTGGTACCACGTCTTGGTGACGCGCCCGTCTGTCGACGGATCTCCAGAAGTCTGTTGGAGGTACTTCCCAATCTTGCGACTAATAATTGGTGTGTATCCGTCTCTGAAATCCAGAGCCGAGATGACTTCTTATTTAGTTAAGGTAATTATACTGTTTTATTTAAAGAATGTCAATCACTCTCATTTCTGAAAATTCTCACCCATTTCGGATACCCAGATGCCGCAGCTGCAAAAATTTTTAACTGTTTACGCTGTTCATAACTTAAGTCGTCATACCTATCAACTCCCAATAATGTTTTTCCTAAACTCTCATGATAATCTCGACGCAAGCGGTCAGAAGACATTACCTTATAGTCAGCAAACTGATGCCCTCCTGATTCTGAAGCAATAACTATTTGCATATATTTAAAACAAGTGTCCATTATTCTGTCGTATACAGGAGTACCATATCTTAAAGGTATTTTATTTTCTGTAGAAACATCAAATCCGGCTTCTAATAAAGCTTCGTATATAGGGTTATCAGTTTCGTTATCTATCGAAAAACCTTTAGCATCTACTTTTTCAGCTTCTTTTCTTAAATTATCCAAATCGGGGTTAAATCCAGGTGCTGCTTCTGGTGGCATA
>OFRG01000709.1_pt1 | contig 11704 bp, 16 predicted proteins | sample 1543071 | NCBI WGS metagenome assembly OFRG01 (sample SAMN07774222, study PRJEB24372) | wastewater metagenome | isolation source: WWTP Verbania (Effluent) | place: Italy: Verbania | collected 2015-12
TGCACCAGCGCGTTGGGCTGACCCGGCACCTTCTTGCCACGCATATCGACGGTGCCGTCAACTGTGGCATAGGGCTGCTTGCCGGCGTCCAGCGCGTCGAGGTCGGCCAGGGTCTTGGCGCTGGCGTTGTAGCTCAGTGCGCTGGCGAACGTAGCGGCGCCCACGCCTAGGCCCTTGGTCTGCTCGATGCCGCCCTTCAAATCCTTGAACAGCTGGCTTCCGGTGACCAGGCCACCGTAGTTGCTCTTCTCGTTTTCGGCGGCATCAGGGTCCATCGGCACGGGCTCTTGCCTGCGCTCGGCGCGCGAGTCGATCCGCTTCTGCACCGACTTTGCTGGGGCGTCCTGGGTGCGGTCATCGAACGCATTGAACTGCTTGGCGCGCGCTCCTGCGATCAGGCCGGCAACGCCGCGCTGGGCCTGCAGACTCTCGCGCTTTTGCAGGTCACCGCTGTCAAATTCTGCATTGATAGCGTCACGGACTTCAGGACGCACCGGCAGGTTACCGGTCTTGCCAGGCGGCAGCACAACGTCCTTCAAGACCGACTGATAAGGCTTCTTGCCAACGGACACGCCATCGGCAGACTGGTCGATCGGTGCGCCGCCGGTGGGGTTGCCCATGGCATCAAACGCGGTGTCTTCGACACGAGCGTTTTTGGGCGCATCAAGTTGGCCGGTGAACGGTACGAATGTGGGCGCGGATTTCTGCTCCACATCCCCGCCGTCAAGCTCCCCGTCAAATGCAACAAAGGTCGGCATCACTGCTCCAGTACTCGTTGACCGTTCGGGAGTTGATAGACGGCTTTGCCATTGCTGGTGCCGATCTGCTTTGCGCCGGCCGGCAGTGCGGTCAATGGCGCGGGCGCCGGTGTAGCTTTGGGAGCGACAGGTACCTCGCCTTCCTTGGCCATCCCGTACTTGACGCGCAAGGTCTGGTAGTCCTGCTCAATGGGCTTGCGGCGCTCTTCAATTTCGGCAACGGCGGCTTTGTACTCTATGGCCCTGGCGGCCTTTTCATCTGGCCCCATATCTTTGATTTCGGCCTGGTACACCTGACGGATCGACGCCAGTTCAGCAGCCAAGTCCTTGCGCCGGCTGTCCACGACTTCCATGGCGCGATCTTTCGGGTCTTTGGCGCCGGCCGCAGTGACGCGCGCCATCAGCAGAGCCATGCGGTTGTCGGACTGGCGCGCCGACTCAGCCAAGCGGTCATCCGCGCGGTTGTTTCGGCCCTCTTCCTTCTGCTGCTCAAACAGCGCCTTGTAGAGCAAAGCGTCATCCTTGCGGCCGGCTTCCTTGGCCTTGAGCAAGTCCACATCGCCCGTACCGGCGCCGGCCTGGATCTTGACGTTCAGCAGTTCCTCGGGCGTCAACTTGTTCGCGTCGAGCTCTTCCGGCAGCACATCGTCCTTGGTCAGCGTGCCGGGTGCATTGCCGTAGCCGCGGTTGAGCTTGTCCATCTGCGCTTGCAGGATCAGCGGGGCCGCGGCCTCGTTGATGCGAGACACTTGGCCGGTGCGCTGCTGGTCGGCCGTGGAGACCGCCAGGGCGTTCTTGAACCGCTCAAGGCTGATGGCCTTCTGTTCGGCCAGATCGGCGCTGGCCTTGGCCTCTTCCATCACATCCCATTTCTTTTGCTGCGCCTTGGCCATGTCAACGACTTGCTCGCCAGCGCCGCTCAATGCTCCAAGAATGATTGACATCACACTGCTCCTTGAGGTTGTGCCGCTGCTCCCGCGATGATGCCGCCAGGGGCGGGCGCTGCCGGCGGCTGCGCACCGGGCATCTTGTTGCCGGCCTTGTTCAGAATGCCCTGCAGTTTGTCGGGCGTCACGCCGAACAACTGCAGCACGCTGCTGCCCATCTCCTGCGTGCACTGCGCCAGGAATTCGGGCGTGATCTTGACCTTGCCGACTTCCTCCAGAATGCCCAAGCCCTCGCACATCAGCACGGTGGCTGCGGGGATGGCGGCTTCCATGGGCATCGTTCCCTTGGACTGGTTGAAGAGGATGCCCAGCAACTTGGCGGTGCCAGCGCCCACCAGTTCAGCCGGGTCGCCCGGGCCGTTCAGCTGGTTCAAGATCATTTCGTGCATCTTCGGCTCGTCCATCACGATGGTGCCGGCTTTGACGATGCGCTGGAAGGCGTTCATCTTGTCCGGTGGCACCTTGGCCACGATGGCCTGTTGCGTCTTCTGCAGCAGTGGGTTGGTGGTCTTGCCGATCATGCTTTGGCCCTCGCGTTGGAAATGATGCCGGGAGTGAATGTCGGTCCCCAGTTCGCCACCGAGTTGCCGAACCCGGCCTGCTGCTGCTTGAGCGCCAGCTGCTGCTGGCCCAGGGAATACTGGCGGTCAGCCTCGTAGGCTTTGCTCATGCCGGACAGGGCGCCGCCGCCCAGCTGCGCAGCAGCGGTCAAGAGCTTGTCGTTCTTCTTGGCGAAGTCCAGGAAGTTGGTGAAGAAATTGCCGCTGGTCTGCGGGGCGCCAGCCGTGCTTGCCGCGCCAGTAATCAGCTGCCTGTTCTGGCCGAGGGTGCCGTCGTAGGGGTTGGCAGCGGTCTGTGTGTCGGCTGGTGTGGTGACCTGGGTTGCATCGGCCGCCTGTGGCGCACCGACTTCCATGCGATCGCCAGGGCCCCACGCATCAGATGCCGTGGTCGTTGCCGGGGTTGCCTGCGTGCCAACTTGCATGATTGGAGACTGGCCGGCCGACTGCAGCTGGCCAAGGTCTTGCGCTTGAACTGCAGGCGTGCCAACAGGCATCGTGGTCGCCCCTTCGGCACCGTTGACCATGGTCGTGCTGGCGTCATTGGCCACCGTGCCAACGCTGGCTGCATCAGCCCCGTTGACCGGCACCGCGGCGCCCGTCACTTCCGCAGCAGTTGCCCCGGCCGCACCAGCAGCGCCGGACACCATGCTTCCCACGCCACCCACCAGACCCATCACTGCGCCGATCTTCGTCAGATCCTTGCTGCCGGTCACCGCGCCCACTACGGTCATCACCGTGCCGACTGATGCGATGGTGGTCATCACCATTGCCGCTGAAACCGCTTCGCCAGCGGCCAGGGCAACAATTGCTGGAAATGCCATGTCTGTTCTCCTAGATGAATTTGCCGAGCAGCACTTGCTCGGTCTGATAGCCCATGCACTCAAGAATGCGCTGCAGCTGGTTGCTGGTCTTGGCCGCGAAGGAAATGTGCTGCGCACCCATGATCTTGAGGCTGGTCTCGCAGTACCGGATCAAACGCACACCCACTGAGCCGCGCACCTCGGGCACCACGAACAGCACATCGTTGGTCGCCAGACGCACGTTCATGCTGTGCATGTGCGGCTGCAGGTAGAAGGCGCTGTAGCCCACCAACTTGCCATCCGCGCGCGCGGTGAAGATGGCCAGCATGTCGGCTTGCTCGAGCGCGGCGTACTGGTTCCACCACGGATCCAGCGGCGCCTTGTCCTTGTCCAAGGCCAGTTCGGCATGGTGCATCTCAAGCAGCGGCACAACCTCGTCAATGAGGTCGTACAGGGTTTCGCGCTGCAAGGTCAGCATGGCTTACGGCACGTTGGTGCGGTCGGGGGCCGTCGTGGGCGCGGGAGTCGGGCCTGGGGTGGTGGTCGGCGCCGGCGCGGCAGTCGGGCCAAAGTTCAGCAGCGAAGTGAGGTCCAGGCCCGACACACCCTGCAGCACGCCCAATTGCAACTTCACGCTGTCCCAGACGTTCTGGGTCGCCTTCGTCTTCGTGTCAGCGTCCATGGTCGTGGACATCTGAATGTTGTTGAGCGCCTGCATCGCCGTGTTGAAAGCCTGCGCAGCCTGCTGGTTGGTCTGCAGCAGCTTCTGGTTGTCCAGTTGCATCTGCTGCACCACCTTCTGGTTGTCGGCGCTCAGGTTGGCGGTGTACTTGCTGGTGTCAGCATTCAGCAAGGCAGTCGCGCGCGCGGTGTCGGCGCTGATCTTGGCGGTCGCCAGGCTGTTGTTAGCGCTCAGGTTGGCCGTCGCCAGATTGGTGTTGGCGTTCAGGTTGGCGATGCTGGTCTGAGTTCCGAGCTCCGCGCCCTTCACGGCGAACTGGTTGCTCTGGTCAGCGTTGTACCCTGCCGCCTTGGCATAGGTGGCTGCATCAGCCGTGGCGATCGGCAGCGCCGTCTGATAGGCCGCGGCATCGGCGGCGCCGGTGGCGATGCTGGAGTTCAGCAGGCCGCGGTCATTGGCTTGCGCCAGTGCGCCGGCCCGGGCTTGCGCGATGATCGGGTTGTTCGGGTCGGTGATGCGCCGGATGCGGTCTTCGACAGTCTGCTCGGCGTTGACATCCCACTTCGTCGTCGGCCCGAGGGGCGTGGCGACTGCAGGCGCAAAGCCGCCACCGCTTGCCGCCGGCGCCGGGGTAGGGGATGGAGTCGGTGTCAGCGCATTCCGTGCCGCCAGCAACCCGTTGATCTGCATGGCCGGGTCTTGCCAGACTTCCCCGCCGCCGGCGAATTGCTTGCCCCAGGCTGACAGATCGTCGGCCGTGGCGTCACGCCCGAAGACTTGCTTGAACTCGGCTCCGAGGTCGGGGGTGGCCGGCGCTGCTGCCGCTCCTGCGATGATTCCCATGTTCGTTTCTCCTTATTTCAGGTCTTGCTGCGCGCGCACCCAGTCCTGCAGCCCGATCAGACGCGCGGCGTTTGCGGCGCAGATGCCGTAGTTCTCGGCAACAGTACAATTCGGATAACTACTGGAGTGCTTCATGGGTCGTCCTGTTGTTGATCTTTCGGGCCAAACATTCGGGCGATTGACGGTCATTCGCCAAGATGGATTTAGAGGGAAAAATGCGGCATGGTTGTGTACTTGCTCGTGCGGCACAATGATGACGCTGGCCGGCGGTCGATTGAGAGCAGGCACGCAATCCTGCGGATGTTTGGCGAAAGAAGTGCATGCCGCAACGATGTCCAGCATGAACACCACGCACGGGCTGTCGCGGTCCCGCGTCTACGAAATTTGGAGTTCGATGATTGCTCGATGCACGAACCCATCCCACATGCACTTTATGCATTACGGTGGACGGGGCATAGAGGTCTGCGCCGATTGGATGGCCCCTCACGGATTCCCCGCGTTCTTTCGTGACATGGGCCACCCGCCAGCCGGATACACCCTTGACCGAAAAGACAACAACGGCAATTACGAAAAGGCCAACTGCCGTTGGGCGACTCGGCAACAGCAAAACCTGAACACCAGTCGGACGCGGCTGTTTCGAATCGGATCGGAGTACCTGACCGCTGCGCAATTGGCGGCTATGGCTGGCGTCAAGGAGAACACCATGCGCTGGCGCTTGGCAAGATGGACGCCTGAAAAAGCTCTTCACTTCAATTCCTCTTGAGCGCGGACCCACTCTTGGAGTCCGCGGAGTCGCTCTGCGGTTTCGTGGCAGGTTCCGTAATTGGAAGCGACCGCTGAGGCAACGTCTTGAGCGGGGACGGGGGCAGCATCAGGGATGCCGGCGGGGTTGGGAACTTCGCCATTGGCAGCGGCGTCGTGGAGCAGCCGGAAACCACCAGGCATAGCGCAATCAGTAGCTTTGACATAGGTCGGTACCTCACGGGTGATGACTTCGGTGACGGTCCTGATTCTCTCCTGAACCACGATCTGCCGCTTCACAATCGGCTCCGCGACCGCCTCGCGCTTGGCATCGATCTTGGTGGCCTGCGCTTGGTACTCCGCACGCACCTTTGCCTCGCGCACGTTGCCGATGTGGTCGGCCCATGCGAAGTAGCCGAGCACCAGCGCCAGCCCCAGACCGAGCAGGATGAGCCAGCGCGTCGGGTTGAACCACCCCATGAGGTCGGCGATGTTCATGCGAGAGCCTTCCCTGCAAGGTCGGTGATGCGCTGTCGGTCGGCCAGCCCGATCACGCCGCCATTGACGCGCTTGGACACACGCACGGTGTCGCCCAAGAACGAGTCTGGAATCCGGTCCTCCCACCAGTGGATGCCCGCCTCCAGTGCGTAATGTTTCTCCAGCAGGAGGTCGGGCACGCCCACCAGATCCTGCCCGATCAGGTCGCCCAAGTGCGCGTAGCCGTCCTTGAACGTGATGCCGGGGAAGCCGCGAGCGCGGTACAGCCACCCGTCGCCCGGGGCGCTGTTGCCGCCACGGCCACCGTAGACCTTGTTGGCAAGAGCCTCCGGGTTGTGGACATAGAAGCGGGCATCGGTGAGCGTGGGGAACCGCGTCGGCCACACGGCCTGAATGCGCTCCGCGTGCGCGTAGTCGAGGTTCTCCTGCATGCGTTCCAGCATCTGGCTCTCATGCAGGATCTGCCCCAGAAAATACTGGAGGTCGTCGTCGTCGCGGCTGAAGGTGTCGTCGTGGATCGTGTCGGCGAAGACCTCCGACCAGATCGCAGCCGTGACCGGGCGAACTTGGCAGGCGACCAAGATGTCGTTCCAGTCGTGAGCGGTCCTCATGACGTCTTGCCCTTCCAGACCTCGATCATCTTCTTGCACACCTCAGAGCCGCCGATCACCGCGAGGTAGATCAGTGCCATCTCTTCGGAGAGCTTGTCTTCCATCCCCTGGCGCCAGACGATGGCGGTCATCGTCACGTAGGCCACGTTGCTCCACATCTTGCCGTGCGAGAGTTTGCCGCTGGGGTCGGTGAACAGGTCGATCACGCACATGCCGCTCATTCGCATGTACCAGCCCAGAAGCACCAGCAGCAGCGCCGTGATGCTGAAGTAGGCCCAGAGCGGAAAAGTGATGTTCATGGAGCCAGTCCCTCCCCGTTCAGCATCATGAGCGCGTCGACCTTGGCGCGCAGTTCCTTGATTTCCTCGGACGCAAGCTGGTACCGGTGTTCGCAATCCCGATGGGCTTGGCGGGAGACAGAAAGCTCGCGCTCGATCCGCGAGATGTGACTGTCCATCTCGTCGAGCCTTTTGGTCTGGTTGTCCAGCAGGGTCTGCACGGCGGCATTGACAGCCACAGAGACACTGGCGTTGGAGTCGCTGACCTTCTCGGAGCGCAACCACTTGCGGCCCCAGAAAACCAGGCCGGCCAGAAAGGCCACGATGCCGCCAGCGTGTTCAGCTTTTACGTCTTGAAGTTCCATGGTCATTTCGTCATGTTGCCCACAGCCGGATGCCAAGCCGCCAGTTGTTGATCACCCAGTACCATTCCATTGCAGCCATCAGGCCCATCAGCCACGGCAAGGACGGTTTTGGCACATAAAACTCTAAGGCAGCGATGCCGCCGGCGCACAGCGCAAACCACGCGCAAACGCGGCCCACGCTCGGATGGGTGCCCAGAATTGGATTGCGCTCAAACCACCGCTCGGGGTGCTTGGCGATTTGAATGGTCTGCAGCCAATCAACAAACAGGGGGATGGCCAGCAGCGCCAGAGCCACCCCCTGCGGTGTGGTGAGGAAGGTGATCAGGGCTTGCATGATTGCGCCTTAGATGTGCCTGCCGCGGTAGTCAAAGCAGTCCAGCAGTTCGCTGCCAATCCACTCGGCCACCGCGCCGCGCCAGCCGCCAGCCGCCTTCAGCCGAGTCAGGCGCTGGCTCAACGTGAGCTCGCCCGGGACATCCATCAACACCACGGTGCCCAGGGTGATGTTGAACACGATGTCAAGGATGGTGCCGATTCCGACGACCGCATACCCCAGGCGCAGGGCGGTCTTGCTGATCGTGCCGGCCACCAGGCAACGCTGCAGGTTCATCGTGGCCAGATACAGCACCCACAGAGCAAACAGGCCCAGCAGGACGGCGCCGATGACCATCAGCGCAATCATGCGTCCAGACCTGCAAATGCCAGCTGCACAGCCACCGGTGCCGCACTGGCAATCACCCGGTACTGAGCCAGGATCAGCGCCTTCATCTGCACCTCAGTGGTCGCCCCGGACAGATCGACGGCCGTGATGTTGCGCAAACCTTCTTTGGCAGTTTCGATTGCGCCAGCCGTGGCGATGTGCGTGGCAGCGTTGGCAGCGTCCGTGACTGAGAGCGTCATGGCGCTGGCTTGCAGCCCGTCCAGACGCCCGAAGATGGCGGTGCGGGCATCGCGCGCAGCCTGCAGCACCTTGGTTCTTGCTCGGCCGATAGCCAGGGCTTCATTTGCAGACCATTCGGCGCTGATTTCAGCCTCTTCTTCTGCCGTCAATTCAACGGTCACGCCGTTGACTACTTTGGTCATGGTCATACGGTTTTCCTCAGTCCGACAAGAATGATGGTCCCGCTGGTGATGTTGCCGCTGTCAAGAATGAAGCGGAATCCATTGACTGCGGATGTGGTTTGCCTCGATCCCGACCCATTCACCATGGTCAGGCCCGTCGTTGCATCGCTGGAAAGTGACACGGAGAACGTGACTTGCTTGTAGCCGGCCGTCCCGGCAGGGTTGAAGATTTTGACCACGCCGTTCAGGCCGCCGGACTGCGCAGAATTGCTGATGGCTGCGCCACCGCCGCTCAGGGTGATGTGCGCTGCGCTGGTCGAGCCAAAGGTGCCGACTGCGCCGCCGGCCGTGGTCATGGTGAGGGCATTTGCAACGTAGTCGCCAAGGGTGCTGGCCCAGGTGCTGCCTGCATTGCTTGATGTGCGAAACAGCATGGTCGCGCCAGATGCCGGAATCAGGTTGACCAGATGGCACTCGTATTCCAGGTACGTGCCATCAATCCCGCTGGTGAAATCAATCGACGTCGAGTTTGAAGCCGTCCCAACGGCAAGTACCGTCGATCCTGTTGGGAGCTCGACGACGGCCGTGCCATCCTTTTTGATGTAGGCGATGCAGTAGACCGTGGTGCCGTCGCTCTCGTAGATCGCTCGGTCACCAGCCGCAGTCGTGATGTTTGCCGCGCCGGGCAAATTGTTGTTGGTGGCGTGGTGCGTGAGCGTGAGGGCGCCATCGAAGATGACAGTGCGCGGGCCCCGCGTGAGCGTGACAGCCGTGATCGTCGTCGTGCCGGTGACGTGCACTCGATTGCCGGTGGCCGTGTCCAGATTCACCGTGCCGGCGCTGGCAATGTTGCTGCCGGTCAGCAAATCCACGGTGCCAGATGCCACGCCATTGATCGTGCCGGCCTGGCCCCTTGCTCCAGCCAGCATGAACTTGGAAATCGTGCTGTTGTAGCTGATTTGCCCAACTTGCCCAGCCAGCCAGTCACCTGACTGCAAGACCGTGGCGTCCGGCCGCACAACATCGACTGTGCCGATCAGCGATGCGCCGGTCACTGCGATGGTCGTGGCACCCGTCACATTGTTGAGCGCCTTGACTTGAAAGGTCATGCCATCGGCAAAGGCGGTCACGTTGTTGCCCACGCTGATGGCCAGCGCGTTGGTCGTGCCGGTGTCGGCGGCGTAGTTCGGGTAGCCGCCCGAGATGGCTTGCGGGACGGGCAGCAGGGCCCAGCTGGCGGCAATGGCGTCAAGCTCGGCGCGCACGATCGCGGCGATAGCCTTGGTCTGATTCGCCGGCAGGCCGTTTACGTGTGTGTACCAGGCAGTCATGTGGAAACCTCTTGAACTTTCTGGGCGCTAAATCGCGCGCGTTGAGCGGCCGAGAGCTTTGCTCTGTGTGCGTCTGTAAATTTGCGACCCAAATTTGCAAGCCGAACTGCCTCCATCACATGGGCCGGTCTGGTCTTCCCACGAAGTGCATCAGCAGTCTTCTTGTTTGCCTCGGGATCGCGCTTTCGGCCTTTAAGTGCGAGAGAAAGTTTGGCCTTTTGCTCGTCGGACATGGGCACACCACGCCGGGCAGATGCCGTCTTTTCGATGGCTTCGGCAGAACGCTTTCTGCCGCGCAACTTTGCCGACCGCTTTTCTATGCACTCAGGCGTTGGCTTGCGCCCAACGTTTGCAGCTGCCAGCGCCTCTTTGACATGCGATGGCATGGCGCGGCCGGTGTTGGCATCGATCAATTTCTGCTTGTGATCGGCAGCGAGCGTTCTGCCAATATTTGCAAGCCTGATCTTTTCCCTTGTGAGGGCAGATGCGACTCGGCCTTTCGATGCCTCTGAAATCTTCCGCAGAGTTTCAGCAGAGTGCTTCTTGCCGATGTTTGCGGCCCGGATCTTCTGTCGTGTTTCCTCAGACACAGCATGTCCTTTTTGCCGCGCAGACTTTGCCGCATTGGCTTCTGGGCGATGCTTTGCCCCGCGACAATTTCCAGCTGTCGGACAAATGTTGTACCCGCCGCGCGTAGTGCCAAGACTGTCAATCCAGTGCTGTTCGCGCACCAGCAGATCGGCGGCATCCTGCACAACTTCAAGGATTGCAAACTCAAAGGCTTCGGCCCCGTACTTGTTCCAGGCGCGCTGGAGTTTCACGCTGTGATGGCGATTGCAGTTCAAGTCGCTGCGATGTTGCTTCCACCGCTGGTCAATCTGCGCGGAACTACCCACGTAGCACTTCCCGCCCACGCGCTCGATCTTGTAGATGGCACAGTTCATATTCATGAATATGTACGCTCAATTCTGCGAACCGAGTAATGCAGACTACATCCCGTCACACAATGCGGCTTGTCCTGCGCGCGATTGCTGTAGAACAGGAACGAGATGTTCTTCTCGGTCCCATCAATGGAGATGCTGGGCGTGGCGAACACTTGCGCGTCCCAGGTGAAGTTGTCCCAAGTCACCTGATCCCAGTACCCACCGGCACCGATCAGGCCCAGATCCGGGTACGGGGCAGACGGCGAAACTTCGGGATTGGCATACCCAAGGTCATAGGCGCAGTTGACTGAGGCGTACCCCTCGGTCTGTACTTCAAACACGGCCCGGCGAAACTGCTTGCGGATGGACGGGCTTTTCAAGTTGTTGAAGGCCGGGCGAATCCACGCCTCAATGGCATCGCCGTCAAAGCTGGTCCCGGTGTTGTCCTGGTAGACGTAGCCGTCATCACTGCCGAAGTAGCAAACCTCTTCGCCGGTAGTCAGCGTGTCGGTGGTCATGCAGCGCACCGGGATGCCGTAATTCAGCGGCAGGATGCCATTGGGCTTGTCGCCTGTCAGGCCCACCACCAGAGCCGTCCCGTCGTTGAAGAAAAGCCGGTACTGGTTCTTGGTCTTGCTCGAGGTGGAGCAGGTTTCCATGCCGCGCTTAGCGGTGATCAATGGCTGCACAAGGTGGCTGATGGATGCGTAGTCGAAGTCGCCATAGGTCAGCGTGGTGATCAGCGCCTGAATCCCTCGATTGGTCAGCCCATAGGTGTTGTTGGACACCGGCTGCATGGTGAAGGGCGCATACCCAAGATCAAAGATGGATGGCACCAGCGTCATGTTGGCTTGCGTGGTGCCGTACAGCATGAAGGTCTTGCCGCGCGTGTAGATCGCCAGAGCCGCGCCCGCCGACGTACCGCTCTGGGTGACGAAGCCGGTCACGACATCACCGGTGCCCAGCTCCGAGCCGCCGGTCACTGGCGTCCACGAATACGGGGTGCCGATCGAACTGATCTGCACGCTGCCCAGAAACGACAGAAACAGGTAGTTCCGATGAAAGTGCACATGGCTGGGCGTGTCCGTCGCCATCCCGGTGTGGATCGGGATGTAGTTCGTGCCATCGAACTCAAAGGCCGGGTTCACGCCATCGGCACCGTACATCTTGACTGTGGCCGTGCTGCCGGTGAAGTTGGCTGTGATCAGTTCGACCGAGCCGCCTGGCGCGCGCGTGATCTGCGCAGCCGTGGACGAGGTGGTCACCAGTAGAAGGCCGGACACCCGGAGGGCTTCGCCGCTT
>OFRG01000711.1_pt1 | contig 11696 bp, 11 predicted proteins | sample 1543071 | NCBI WGS metagenome assembly OFRG01 (sample SAMN07774222, study PRJEB24372) | wastewater metagenome | isolation source: WWTP Verbania (Effluent) | place: Italy: Verbania | collected 2015-12
CTATTTTTGAACCGTTCGCATAGTGTGTTTTTGCAGATATATGATACAGGGCGATCAGGGGAGCGCCATGCACCAGCCACCATGGTGGGCCATGCTATATCATTAAGATACCAGGGGAATAGTTTTGTTGTACTTCTACCAGCTCCAGTTCAATACAGGCATACACGATCATATCAAACACATCGGAGAAATGTGTAGTTTTTACTGCAGGGATGCTAAGGTTTTTCTCACTGCTTTTATCCTTACTTGTTTTACCATAAAACTGTATGGCAGGGGATAGGTTGATACTTCTTATCAAGTCCTCATTCCTTAAGCCATTGATGCGGATCTGTGGCTTCTTACTCTCTGCCTTAAGATGCCGGCTTATCATCTTAAACTTATCATCATGCTTTGGGGTTTCGCCCATGTTGATGAGCATCACCTTCCATCCATTGTACACCAGCCTCTCCTGTACTACCTGATAGAAGGGTTTAACAGTGGGGCTCTTGCCTACTGCTGTCTTATCAAAGAGGTAGTACACTGTCTTATTGATATGGTTCTTAAACCTATTACAGAACTGATCAATAGCATCAGTAAGGCCCAGTGGGTGTAGTGCATAGGTGCTGTAAACAAAGTTGAGTGATTGCTTATTACTACCGGGCAGTGTGCCATACTGTGCCACACAGATGGGGCTGATGCGCCATTGGTAATCTGCTGCCAGCATCAGTGGCTTATTGCTATCTATATCATTGCTTACATTGTAGTAATGCTGCTCTGCCATATCGGGATAAAAGGAGTTTTCTACCTTATCGGGATCATTGTTATTAATGGCAATATTATATTCATTGGTAGTGGATGTTTCTTTTTGATCAGCAAAATACTTATCACCTAAAATCTTCCTGTTTTCTTCTGCGCTGGCCTCACTTACATATACCAGGCTTTTGCGTGCATCGGTTAAGATTTGTTCCAGTTTAATGATCCTGGCTGTGTTGGTATCATCATCTTCCTCGATCAACCGGTTTATTTCCAGTTGTATCTTAATCACTGCTTTTATTTTATCCCAGTTCTGCAGCTTTCTTTTATTCAGCATCCATTCAATATCACCATCATATTTATCACTGAAATACCACTGGCTTTGAAACTCTGCCAGGTGGCCAAACTGTTTATACCCACCACGTACTGCACGTATGATCTCTTTCAGCTTTTTTTCATCAAAAAATTTGCCTTCATCACCCACCAGTGCCTGCATATTAAAACCATTGGCGCTTCCCTGTACTTTTAAGGAAAGTATTGGCATTACAGATCCATTGCTGAATGATATTACATACTTATGCTCCAATACCGGGATAATTGGTTTTTCCCAATCATCTGGTGGTTTTTTGCCTATTACATAATCTTGCCCTTCAATAAGGCCCATATCATTTTGCCAAAAGCCAGTGATATTATTAAGGATCTGTTTAAATGCCATTTCATAAGATGGCGTTACCAGCCCAATTTGCGCCCTGGGCATTTTATTAAATAAGTGCATGATCCTTGGCCCAAGGCCGCCATTGGTTTTACCGGTGCCTCTTCCCCAAAGGGCATAGGTTTTACCGGCATTGATGAGGTGCAGCAGTATCTGCGGCCTGTTTAGTTCTATGATATTATTATCATCCATTATTATCTTCTTCCAATACAGCAATGGCATCTTCTACAGTGGGTAAATCTTCTACCTTATCGCCATTAAACTGAAAAGTAAATTTAGTGGGCCTTGTTGGTGCTTTTAATTCTGGGTAATCATTATAATATTTTTGCAAGGAGCTTTCCAGCATGGCAGCAGCTTTAAATTCTTCCTTTTCATACATCATAGCAATCTTTTCTTCCAGGTAATTGATACGGGCACCAATGCGGTACCGTTTGTTTAATGGTGTGCTATAACCAAATAATGCCTCTGCATTACCAATATCATTAAAGGCCGTGGCACGCTCCACACCGTAATTCTCCATTAATTTTAAAACAATATCCTTAGTTTGCAATTGCTCACAGGTACGCATTTCAATTACAAAGTTCCACCTATCCATCATTTCCTGCTGCTTATGGTTTAGCTGTACCAGGTGGCCTTCCTCTTCATCAAAAAGCTTTGTTCTTATAAGGTCAAAACTGGATTTATCAATTGCTTTTGCCATGGTATTTATTTATCTGGGTTAGTTCTTTTTCATATTTCATCAGCTTTTCTGCAAAGCTTGCATTGCCGGGGTTATTCTTTAAAAACAATTTATACCTGCGGATGTATATTTTTAAATTGGCTGATCTGGTACCAGCAATAAAATCATTGATCACCGGCGCCACTTCCTTTTTTTCTTTTACCGGTAATCTGCCATTTTTTATGTAATAATCCCTTTGCATCCAAAGGGCCATACATTCTTTTTCCAGTTGCAAAATCTGCTGTGCATATTTGCCTCTTACTATATCGGCCTCTTCGCTTAAATCATCTAAATGAATATCCAATTGATGGCGGAGGTAATTCATTTGTGTATATTTTGGCATCCACTCATTTTTTAATGCCTGGGCAATCTTATCATTGCTATCGGGCATTTCTGCAATGGATGCAGCCGGGATCTCTTTTACCTCATCACTTACCAGGTGCTGCAGGCTTGATAATAATTTTTCTTTGGTATAAGGTGTTTGCCCCTTATCAAATAAATCTTTTAATGTTTCATCATGGCCATATTTACGGTATAAAATGCAACCATAAGCATAGCCACGCTTACCACTAAGCCATTTATTTATTATTTCCTTCATCAATCAATTTTAAGTAATTCCAGCTCTGTTTTGCCGTTGTAGGGTACGGTATATTTAATGTTTTTAACTAAAAATCTAACATTGTGTATTGCAACCAGGTTTTCCCATTCTATTGTTTGCAACAAATAAAGTGGCAATGACAAAATGAATATGCGGCTATCAGTGCTTTTAAATAATAAAATCCAATCTTTAAAAAGAGTAGCATAAATACCATTATCAATAAGGCCATGTTTGTTTTCATAAACATTACTCCATCCGCCTAAATCATTTCCATAATTATCAATGCTGGTATTGGTAGCATACCAATAAACAGTAGTGCCGGTAGTGCTGCCATCATCACGCATATCTAATTGTGATCCGTGGTGCTGGAAAGTGATAAGGCCCCAGTTATCTTCCTGTTCTTTTTGCTTATAATTACCAATTTGTGAACAGGTACAAAAATTACCATAATAGGTACGGCCAGTACCATTTACCCGGTAACTCTGCCAGCTTTGTGCAAAGGATTGTATATTGGTATCTAAACTTTCAGTACTATCCTTTTCGTTATAATTTCCAACATTATCAGCCAATCTTAACCAGTATTTTGTACCTCCATTATCACCAATAGCCTGGTAAAAAATATTTTCCTGTAATACAAAATAAATAGCATCCGGGCTTACTGAACTGGCAGCAGGAAGATCACCTTTTAATTGTACACTTATTACCGCTGATGTATCTAATAATATTTGAGGGTAAGCATCATTTATGGTATTTTTTAATGCAATAACCCTGCTGGCCTCTGTAAACTTTGTTTTTACTGCGCTATTGCTGAATGCTGTTAAATCTACCGCTGCACTGGTGCCTACATTATTTAAAGTAACCAAAGTACATTTTTTGGTTTGCTTATTAAACCGGAAGCCAATATTGTATTTATTCTTTACATCAATAATAAAATTGCGTATGGTATAGTTAGCAGGCAAATGATCTTTTAAATAAAATTCTACTGTTGGTAAGGCAGTATATGTATATGGGCTTACATCTAAGTCAAAATCGCACCAGTAAATACCACGGAATGACTGTATGAATATCTTATCAAAGGTGGCATCACTTAAAATATCTCCTTCAACCTCCCAGCCATTTTCTGTAAAACACTTTTGTAATACATAACTTAATTTAATACCAGGGCAGCAGCAGGCAAGATTGTAAATTTCACCCATTTGGCTGGTAAGGCTTCCACCACTTGGGGTGATCCGGTTCATCCATTCCAGCATACCGGTTTTATAATCTGCATTTTTAATGGGAACAAAAGTATATTCAATAGGAGTGGTAGCCACCGTATGCACATGCTGCCAAAATCCTGCGCTGGCATCAAAAGGATCTGCTGTTGTCCATGCAAAGCTTCTTACACCGCCCAAACTTAAATCAGTTATCTTTTTTTCTTTTACTTCCTGAAAAAAACTACTTATACCAAATACAAACATGGTACTCCATACCAATGATTGTGGCTGATTATTATTTTTATCCCAGCCATCTACTATTAATGAGCCATTATATACAGCTCCATCGGCATACAACTCTGCATCCAATGTTTGTTTTGCATGTGTTTTATAATGATTACCAGAATAAGCAATAAGCCGGTAATTATTATCAGTATAGGGCAATGCCACCGGCAGGCTGTACTCACCATCAATGGCATCATTATTTATATACGGGCTATTGCGTATAATTTCAAGTACCACGCCTGGTGGTAAATCTAAAAACTCACCATTTATTGCTATGCCTGTCATAATTAAAATGCATTAAAAGTTCCTGATACACTTGGTACGCTTTCATCAGACGGGCCGCATACAGTTACTATTCTCCAATTGTAAGTAAACCCTGCCTCAAATGCATAGGTAAAAGGCTGTGTGGTTATTTGCAGAATATTACCCAGTATATCATGGCCCCTTGTCCATAATACATCAGTTGATTTTTTATACTCAAAAATGTAATACATGGCCGATGCATCTGTAGCCCAGGTAAATGTTTCATTCCAAAAGCCAAAGAAATCCAATCCAATTGCGGTAGGTGTATATAATGTGGCAGCAGTAGGGCATGTGCCACCATAGGTTTCAGTATCATTACCTACACCAAAATCTTTTTCTGCAGGGGTAAATACCTGCTCGGTAAAGCCATAACGCCACTCTAACTGCCCGGTAAATTTCTTATCTGTTTTTGCGCTTAACTTATCGCCCTTATTTAAAATGAATATCCGGCGGAGTTTATCAAATACCCAATCCCATGCAATAGGAGCTGTAAAAAATTCCTGCAGGGCATATACTTCTGTTTTGCGGTGCCTAAATCCAATATCTGCCTTATAAGTATTTAACCTGGTAATATTTGTTTGCCCGTACTGTGCTGCAGTTGGCTCACCTACTACTAATTGCCCGGTAAATAATTCTGTTTCACTGTAGGATCTGCTGTAATCATCCTGCACATCGCCCAATACCCTTAAAGTATCTACACCGCCAAGGCTATTAAAACAGTACAGCAGTTTGGCATTATAAAATTCCCGGTAATCAATATAAAATGTGTACAGCTCACTATAAGTAATGCTGTTATCAGCAATATTTACGGCCTGTATGCTGTAAGTGTACACATCTTTACCTGCAGTGGCTGCTGCTGTTTTTACACCCAGTGCAATGGCTCCGCAGCGGATATGGTACAGGTAAAAATCCTCTACAGGCGCCAATGGAGTAATTAAAATATTTTCTGTGGTACTATCCGTATAAACAATATTTATTTTTAGCTGCCAGCTTTCAATGGTTTGCATCAGAAGGCTAATCATCGTTTCATCATCAATGCCAATAAAGCGGAAATTTGGCATCCATGTGGCAAAGTTTTTATTTACTGCCTGGTAGTAAGAAAAATAATTATTGTGATCATGCTTTAACTGCTCTATGCCTCCTTTAATTATATACCGCTCCGGCTCGGTAATAATATAAGATTCTGATGGAGATGCGGTACTTACACGCCTGTAGCTGATGGTTACCTTCATCATGTGCTGCGCCCTTTGTATGATGTTGCCATTCATGTACGGCATTTCATACTCAATCATGCTATCAATTATATCCTGCAGGTAGGCATTGGCAAAACCATCAGCATCTGGCTTTATCTGCAGTTGAAAATCCTTTGTTTTGGTAGGATCATTATCATTAATGGTTTCGGCATGTATCTTAATATCTACCAGGCACCCGGCATCCTGCGGATTAACGGTAAAAAAGCGCCATAGTAACTGGTTTTTACTAAATGCAAATTCATGGGGCCGCTGTATCACTTTTACATTGATCATAAGATACGGGTGGCTTTTTGTTCGTTATCAAAATATAATATCCAGCCATACAGGCCCTGTAAATAAGGGCCGGTGGCTACATAGTTCATCCGGTTAAGATCGAGCTGATCAAATACGCCACATTTTTCATTATTAAGCCAGTCTGTTTTCATGGATTTAATAAAATCTTCCATAATGGCAAATGATTCATCATAGGCATCCTGTATCTCATCAGTAATGCCGGTACCATCCTGTGGGTTATCTGCTTTTTGTAAAAATACCCAGGCATTACGGAAGCTGTGGCGTATATCAGCCAGCGCATTATCTACATCTTTAATACTTCCTTCCAGCAATAAATGCCCCACACAGGGGTAATCAATATTTTGAAAACTGGCTGTAGCCAGTTCCTCTTCATCGTTTAAGCGGAAAAAACTTTTACGCAATGTACCATCTGCCCTGGCTGCAGTATGTGCTACTGTGCTATGCGCAATACAAAGCCCCTTTAAATAATTTTCCCTGTCTTTAAATGTGCCCATTATTTGCTGCTGTTTACTTCTGCCTCCAATCTTTTATTTTCGGCTATTAAAAAATTAAGTTCATACAATGCGGTGTACAGTGGCAGTTTTTCTACTTTTTCAAAATCGCCATACTTACCACCGGCAAGGCCACGTAAAATGCCAAACATATCTGCCTCATCTGCATCTGCAGATTGCACTTCTTTTTCCGGATAAATTTCCGGATTATCTTTTCTAAGTTTTTCCCTACAGGCATCATACCACATGGCAATGGCCTGCAGTACTTCTTTTGGCCACTGGCTTATTTGTTTTTTATAGTATGGTACGGTACTATTATTAAATGGCTGCCTTATATCTCCATCCTCATCCTTTTCTTTATTGTAATCTTTTTTGGGCATCCGGTAAAGTATGGTTACCAGGTGGCATAATGCATTATCAGTTTTTTCTTTTACCAGCTCCTGCCAGGCGTTTTCGCTAAAATAAAATTCACTAAGGGTAAGGTTTTTAAACTCTGCAGCCGGGCCATAAAAACCATTGTACTCCGGTATAAGCTGCGCTGTAATATTAAGATCTTCAAAAACCCATTGTACATGGGGCAGGCAATTTAATTTTACCTCATTGGGCAGCAGGTAAAAACTTAAGGCTGTTTTATTACACAATACTCTTAATGCCTCAATACTTGCCTGCAGTGGTGTACGTTTATTGTGTAGTATGCCTGCAATATCTATAAATTGCTGGCCGCTTAACTCTTCCGGGCTATCGGCAATTATTATTTTACCCTTATCGTAAATCAGTTTTTTCATTATAGTACAAAAATTCCATCCATTTTATCATTAACATTATCAATGGTTACAGCAGGATCTTTATAAAAATCACTTGTAAAAAATGTTGTAAATACACTTACACTTGCATTTGCATTTAAGTATGAAAGGGCTTTTTTAAGATAGCTATTACCATCTTCCCAGGTATCTTGCTTTAATGCTTCTAACTGTGCAGCAGATGCGCTGGCTGTACCCTGTGGCTGCCTGTCGGTTGCAGCCAGCATAATAGTAAGCCCTTCGGGTAATATTTTTACACTTAGTTTAGATATGCTTTTGTAAATGGTAAGGTTGGCCACGGCTTTTTTAAGCAGCTTTAAAACATAAGCTTCTGCATCGGATGGGCTGGCTGCATCTTTTAATGCATCAAAGGTTTCCTGCCCAATAGAGGATATGATGTACAGATCCTCTACTTCCTGCATTATGGGTTGCAATGCATAAAATGTACGGTGTGGATGCTTAAGGTTATAATACCCGGTAAACTCTACGCCTGTTTTTATAAGGTTTCGGTTGGTACGGGTGTAAGCTGTGCTGCTTACCCATGTGGTATAAGTGGCTTTATTATCCCAAAGAAACTGGTACAGGTTTTCCAGTGCTGCCAGCCCTTCATTTTCGCATTGCTGCAAAATATCTTCATACTGGTACCGGTATGCGCCCTGCATCTTATCTGTGGTAACATTCTTAATACCAATATCTGTTATTTGGGTATGCAAAAAAGGTAATTCTTTGTAGTAATACAGTGGAGCTGCAGCGGCCCATACTTTTTTAAGCAATGCACTGGGTGTTGCCAGTGCTCCATCGGCTTCTGCCTGCAGTGTAGCAAACAAAGCTGCACCCAGTACCGGTATAAGATACTCCTGATCCACTGCATCTTGCATTTTGGGCAGACTGCTATCAGTATTGCTGTAGGAGATGGGTAAATATTTTTTTACGTCCTGTATTCTTTTAAATAATGGCATGGCTTACATTTTTGCAGGCGCTGTGCTGCCGCCCTTATCGAGTGTTGTTAATATTAAATTGGGATATTTAAAGCAAAGTTTTGTGCCGGGTATTTTTACCTCTTCACCTTTTTTGTTTTTAACGGTGTATGTTTTTTTATCCCAGCCATTAATGCGCTTTACCACATCAAATATGCCGGCATTCATTTGCCTTTCGTTTTCCATCAGCATTATCTGCACCAGGTATGCTTCTCTTATATCGCTGCCGCTGCCTGCACCACCGCTGTAATCGCCACCAAAAGTATTGGCACCCATAATTGCCGGGTTTATCATTAATGCAAACAGTACTTCTTTATTGGCAGCTCCGCTATCTGGCAGCAGCTTACCATCTTTTACCTTATCATCAATTACCTGTATGTTTATATCCTGGGTTTCTTTTAAGGTAACAGGATCTAAATAACTGCCGGTAACAATACTTTTGTAAGCTTTATCATTGCCACTTAAGTGATCATTAATTTCCATTGCCTTGGTTTGGAAGGCTGCAGCTTTTTGCTCTGCGGTATAGCTTCCCCAATCGGGGTGAATTTTAGAAAAAAACCTGTCGCTGATGGTGATGATGTATTTAATACTCATCTGGTTATTCATCATAGCCACTTTCATTGCAGGTACTTTAATGGCCATATCTACCCAATCAATACAACTGTACCAGGCAGGAGCAGGGTAATACTCGTTTATACCCAGTGGGCCACGGCTTATAATGGCAAACTCTTTTACGGCGGCATTACTATCAATTATTTCTTTAAGGCTGTGGTACTCTTCGCCCTCTTCTAAAATGGTAAATTCTTTAAGGTATTTATCATTATCACTGCCCAGTATCTGTGCCCAATCTGCAGCATAATAAGTACCGGTTATTTTGCCGGTATCATCTTTACGCTTTAGCCTGCATTTTGCCACTTCATCTGTGCGGTAACGGGCAATTTTTTTGCCATCATTATCCAGTATGATACGGCCATGGCTCCATCCATAACCAATGGTATTGCGTATAAAGGAAAGGCTGTTTTTAAATACCTGGTTATCCTCAAACCATGCATCAATATCTGCATCTGTTACAAAACTGTACTCATCCTCACCTTTATCATCTACACCGGTGATCACCACGGGGCGCATCCCTTTACCAATGGCAATACGTGCCTTGGCTTCTATACCGGCACTTAGCACACCGCATTTGCTTATTTTTTGTGCCATGGTAATGGGCAGCTTATTATCTGTGCCCCATGATGCCCACGGAAAATTATTAGGATCGTTCTTTGCCTGTACATTACTAAACTCAATTTCACTATCAAGCTTTATAAGCGTTACTTCATTGCCTGCGGCCATGTACATTTCTCCGGGGCCCTGGTGTATGATGGTAGGTTTTTGCATTTTATTTTACTATTGCGCCATTAAACCGGCGGATGAGTTGAACATGTACTTTTCTTATATCGGCATTACCAGCAGTGCTTATGCGAATATTGATGGTACTGTTATGGTAATGGTTTGGGTTTTTAATGCTTTGGGTATGGCTTACTACATCTTTTTTAGCAGCAGTACGTGCCTCTTCATTACTAGTAACAAATGTTTTTACTGCCTGGTGTACCATTTTTACTGCGCCTCCACGGCCTGTGTGCCAGTTATAAGTAATGTAAATGATGGAAAACGGTTTGCCACTGTTCATGTACTGCATCATATCACTAATACTTATAAATGTGGGTTGCTGCATATAGTAAAATTATTGTTCGTACTAACTGACTGCGGACACGGGGTTTAAGTAAAAAGGTTAAGGTTAAGGTTGAGGTTTAGTTACGGCTGAATGTGGTGGCTGCTTTTACCTTGGCATCCAGTTCTGCAGCGGCATTTTGTTCGCTGTATAGTGTATATGTTTTAATGGGTTGGCTTAATACGGTGAACAGTTGCTTTAAAATGCTGCTTAGCTCTCCGTTATCGGTTACTGTTGAGCCTGATGCTGTAAATACGCCACCCCTCTCGAACCGGCGCACCTGCTGCACCCGGTTATTTACCATACCCCAGTTAATGCCGGAGTAGCTGCGCTGCTGCCAGCCGGGTATAATGGTGGCACCGCCATTGTACATGCTGCTATGCAGCAAAGCATCCACAATGCTTTTATTATTGGCATAGGTACGGCGGCTAAGTATGGGCTCACCACCTTCCAGCTCTGCTACTTTGCGGCCAGTACGTGGGTTTACTACAGGCATACCGCCCTGGCTGTGGGCAGGGCCATCAAATACACCACCACGGGCATATTTGGGAATGTATTTTTGGCTGGAAATTGCTGCTATTTGTGCACCTGTGATGGCGGCGGTAATAGCAATAAAGGGAATAGCTGCAGGCATACCATTTTTGGCAATGGTGGCGGTAATACCCTCGGCACCGTTAATTACTGCCTGTATGATCTGCATACGTTTTTGGCGCTCAAACTGCTTTTTTTCTATAGCCTCTACCGCCTTATTGTTTTTATCATTGATGGTTTTTATTTTGGCATCATAAGTGGCCTGATCAATCAATTTAGCATCTAACTGGCGCTTGGCTGCATTACGTTCTTTCTCTGCCTGTGCATTTTTTGCGGAAATGGCTGCCTGGTCTTTATTATTTTGGATGGAAGAGAATGCATCATATAGCGCAGCAGCATTTTTTGCCTGCTCCACTACCTGCTCTGCTGTAACTTTATCACGTACTTTTTTGGTAGCATTAGCCTTTAACTCTTCTACCAATACTGCAGCATCTATTTCGGGAGTGGAACGGGCGGCCAATTGTGCCGCAGTAGCTGTTTTTTTAACTAATGGGTTATCGGGGTTTTTAGCATACAGATCATTGATTTTATTGATCTTAATTATTTCTAATTGTATTATAGCATCGTCAAATGCTTTTTTACTTAATACTCCTGCTTTAAGGCCGCTTTGGAACTTAGCCAGGTCTTTATCAAAATCGGTAAATATTTGCAGTAAGCTATATTCAAATGCAGATAAGGTTTCTTTATTATAATTATCCTGGTTACGTTTTAATAAATCTTCGATCTATTTTTGTAATGCCTTGAACCGGTTAATAGCTTCATCCACTGTTTTATTTACATCAGCCCCATTTGTATTATCTGTATTACCACCGATGCCAAGCTTTGTTTTTTCTCCAATAAGTAATTGTAATGCTTCCCCTGTAACTCTTGCATCAAAAAATTTAAGATATGCAGCATTAATAGAACTTACTCTATCGGCAGATGTTTGAAGAACTAATTTACCATCAACTTTACCCTCCAACATTTGATCATAAGCTATTTTAAGTTTATTTACTTTTTCAGTTTGCTTATCCAATAAAGTATTTAACT
>OFRG01000712.1_pt1 | contig 11692 bp, 14 predicted proteins | sample 1543071 | NCBI WGS metagenome assembly OFRG01 (sample SAMN07774222, study PRJEB24372) | wastewater metagenome | isolation source: WWTP Verbania (Effluent) | place: Italy: Verbania | collected 2015-12
AGTCATCGAAGGCCCGCAGCCGCAGCGGGTCGACCTGGCAGACGCCACGCCAGAATCACGCGCCGACCTCGTCCGCTGGTTGGTCACGCAGCTCAAGCCGGGCACCACGCTCAAACTGGCGGCATTGGAATACAACTTCGGCGGCACCGTGTTCAAGCTGCCACCCGGCATCCCCATCGTCGGACAGGGCAAGGGCAAGACGGTTCTGATCTCGACTCAGGAGGACCAGCGGCACTACTGCGGGTTCGAGATTGTCGGCAAGGGCGTGTCGCTGTCTGACATGACGCTGGTCTGGAAGTCGAAGGACGGATTAACGCGCGGCGGTCAGACATTGGGGATTGCCGACCCGTCGAATCCTGGCAACACGGTTGCGAGGTTTAAGAACCTGGAGGTCGTGAGCTATGGGGCGTGCGCGCTGTACTACTGGGGCGGCGGCAAGGGGCACAGGGGCACGTTCACCGATTGCACGTTCAGCGCCGGACGCTGGGCGGGTTGTATCGGTGCTGGCTCTGGCGACGACTCAGCCATCTTGGAGTTCAATCGCTGCCAGTTCAACGCAGACTTTTCCAAGTACGGTGGAGCTGGTGGGGACATGGGTGGACCGCCTAGCAACACCGCAGCATTAGTAGTTCGTGGCGGACAAGCAACCTTCACGGATTGTGCCGCCGACGTGACCGGATTCCCCGGCACCGGTGTAGCGAACGACCCGAACGGCCCCGCGTTCAAGCTCGCCCTCGGCTGGGCCAATTCAAGCCTCGGCGATACGAAGCTGCCCACCTACACGTACAAGTGGCCTTACCTCAACCTCGTTCGTTGCGTTGCCAACGTCAAGGCGAATGGAGCCGAGAAGGCTATCGACGTGTGGGGGCAGAACGGCACGACGAAGGCGGTGGGCTGCAATGGCTCGGGAGTCGATGGGGCGTTGATTACTGAGGGCAATGTGGACGTAACCAAGTAGGAGAAACCAAGTGGCACTAACACCGGCACAGAATGCGACCCTCAAGGCGTATATCGAAGGCGACCAGGTGTTGTCGGCGTTCCCGAACACCCAGGACGGCGCGTTTGCAATTGCGGCACTATTAAATTCAGCCTCCTCGCCGACGTTCTACGTCTGGCGCAGCAGCGTGACCATCGACGAGGTAATGCAGAACGGCTTTGACTGGACTCGCGTGGACAATCTGACTGTCGGCAAGCGCGATTCGCTGCTGTGGCTGTGCTCGGAATCGCTCAACCCGAACGATCCTAATGTCAGGAAAGCGATCAGTGATCTGTGCGGCACACAGAACACGCTTAAAAACTCGCTGCTGGCCGCGCTAAAGCGGTTTGCCACGCGTGCAGAGCAAGCTCTGGCGACTGGCACGGGGACCGATGCCGATCCAGGAACGCTTGTCTATGAGGGGATCGTCTCGCAAGGCGAAGCCTCAAACATTCGGTGATGACCATGGACTACAGAGCATTGCAAGCCGAAATTCTGGCCAACGGGGAGTGCGCTCCGTTCGTCGTCACCAATGAAATGCCAAAGGATGCGGGTTACGCAGCCAAGGACGCAGCGATTGCTGAGTTGATTTCCGCTGCTAGACCGAAGGTTGTAACTCCGCACCTATCCGGCAGCGGCGATGTATCGCTGGCGCTTGGCGTGCCTGCCGGGCCGCTGTTCATGTTTAAGCTCAAGCAGCTGGCAGAAACTGCCCTGCCCGCCGATGCCACGGACGAACAGATTGCGCCGGTAGCCATTGCTCAACAAGTGGTTGAGTCGTTAGACCGGGGAACGCTTGATCTGGGCAATGCCGACATTCGCGCCGGGATGGAGTTGTTCAACGGCTTGCTGCTCACCACCGAGCAAATAACCACGCTGAAATCGCTTGCCGAGACACAGAGCACGGTATCTGCCGGCGATGTATCACGCGCCTTGCGCGGACCTTGGGAGTAGATCATGGCATCGTCAAGAGTCGAAACACAAATCACCTGGTCTGCTGCGAATTCGGTAACGGTATCGAGCGCGACCGTGGTATGGTCTGACGCCTTCCTCTTCAACATCGAGGACTGGGAGGCAGAACTACAGGTCAATGCGGACAATGCCGGGACGCCTGCGTCCGGTGATACTTGCGCGGTTTATGTGGCCTACACGACGGGCGATATTCTCGGGGATTCCGGCAACGATTACACGAGTGTAAAACAGTCGGAATTAGCGATGTTACTTGACACCTATTCGCCCCTCGGCGAAGACCCGGCGAACAAAACATCACAATTGCGAACTGGATTTCTTGGCCTGAAGGTCGGCTTGTCTTGCCCGCAGGCGGCGAGCCGTAATATCGTCTGCCGTGCACGCGTTGTAACACACCGCGCACAGTAAAGCAGGGGCGGGGAAATGCCTCTGATTACAAGCAAGCTGGTATGGACTAAGGCCCCTTCGCCGGGTTTTGCATTAAACAGGCAATATGGATTAAGGCGTGCCATAGTTATTGGCACAGCCCGTAGCGTAGAGCTGGCAGAAAATGCAGTAGTAACGACCAATGATGGGTCATCTATCGCCCCATCTATCGCAACATCTCTTGGTCTAGGCTATCTGGGTAACGGCAACACTTACAACAGCCTAATCTCGGTTCCGTCCTGGACAAACACAACAAGCGAAGCATCTCTCTGTCTAGTATTTTATGGCAGGATGGAGATCGGTTGGGTAGCAGGCGGCGGCAGCCTAACCCAATTTCCTTATAGTAATTTACTCTATTGCAATACGTTCTGGAGCGGTCGGTGGGTCAATGGGATTAGCCTCCTATCAGGGGATTCATGGGATGGTCCCCATGTCATAGTAATCACTGTAAAGGATGGCAGTCAGAAGATATTCCATAATGGGAGATTGTGGGCAAGCGCGACATCGACAGGCGGGTTTACATTGCCGGCAACGCTCGCCTTTTTCCCAAGACAATCAGCAACTGTTGTTTCTCCTGTAGCGGCTTTCGCGTGGGATAGGTATCTTCCTTCTGATCTTGCGCTTTCTTATTCATCGAATCCTTGGCAGGTATTCAAAAAGCAAGATAGAAGAATATGGATTCCAGTTGAGGGTGGTGGCGCAACAACAATCTCCTGCAATGTTGGACAAGCTACAGCATCAGGCGTATCAGCAGGAATATCTTTAGCAACAACGATAGCTTGCAACGCAGGTAATGCAACCACAGCAGGAGTCGCTTGTGCCTTGCCGCTCAAGGTAGCGTGCAACGTCGGCGACTCCACGACAGCGGGTATTGCCTGTTCTCTGCCGGTCGTTGTCCAGTGCGGTGTCGGAACGGCCACGACGGCAGGCGTTACAGCCGGCATATCCAGTGCGACAACGATCCCTTGCAACGCCGGGACCGCGACAACTGCCGGAGTATCTGCAACCTTCCCGCAGTCACTAAGCTGCAACGTCGGAAATGCAACGACAGCGGGCATTACAGCTCAAGTCGACATTGCCGGGCAAATTGTCATTGGTTGCAACGCAGGGACCGCGACTACAGCAGGAGTTTCGGCAAACATATCCAGCGCATTTGTCCTGACCTGCAACGCTGGAACAGCGATGACGCTGGGCGCGACAGCGTACTTTCCGCAGTCGCTTCAATGCAGCCCCGGCAACGCCATCGCACTCGGTATCGACGCGACAGTTACCCTTACAGGGCCGACGACGATTGTATGCAACGTCGGCAATGCGACGGCATCCGGGATTTCGTTTTCTTTTGGCGGGACGCTTGTTGACGCCCCCAACGGCTCCGGCCCGGCAATCATCATTCCGCGCGGAACGCGCGGCGCAGTGCAGAACACGACCCGCCCGCCGAACATCGGCGGCATCCGAATCTAACAGGCCCCGCCATGACCTATAAATTGATAACACCGCCAAGTGAGGAACCGCTTACGCTGACAGAGGTGAAGCTGCACCTGCGCGTCGAGAGTACGGATGACAATGCGCTGATTACCGCGCTGATCGTCGCCGCGCGCGAGCAGGCCGAATCAATCACGGCTCGGGCGCTTTGTACGCAGACGTGGGAACTGGTGCTCGACGCCTTCCCCGAGGCCTGCGTGCTACGCCATTCACCGGTGCAGAGCGTGACATCGGTCGACTACATCGACACGGACGGCGCATCGCAATCCCTGACGCTGACCGATACCCTGCTCGATTCCGACAACACTCCAGGCTACCTCGTCACGGCCTACGGCAAAGCCTGGCCTGCGACCTACTGCGTGCCCAATGCCGTGCGTGTGCGATACGTCAGCGGATACGGCGCGGCAGCCGACGTCCCGCAAAGCATCAAAGCATGGATGCTGCTATGCGTCGGAACCCTGTATGCCCAGCGTGAAAGCTTCGTCGTCGGGCAGCCGCCCGCTGCGCTGCCCGGCCGCTTCTGGCGTTCGCTGCTCGACCCGTTTATCGATTACCACGTTCTATGATTCCAATCGGAGAATTCCGCGAGCGCCTGACGATCCAGCAAAAGGACGTCACGCGCAACGGCATCGGCGACGAGGTGATTTTGTGGGTCAACGTGGCGACGACCTGGGCCAAGGTCATGCCGCTGCGCGGCAACGCCTTCTTCGCCGCCAACCAGGAACAGCACACTATCGATGCGCGCTTCCTGATCCGCTCCAGGACAGGCATGACCGAAGCCATGCGTCTGGTATGGAATGGCGAGAACTACGACATCACCAACATCATAAAAGGCACCGGGCCGTATCTCGGCACCCTCGAAATCCACGCCATCCATGGAGTCAAGGATGGCCGATGAAATCGCCGTCAAGCTGGGCGGATTCGACGCAATGAACCGCGCGCTTCTGGCCGCAACCAAGGAAATCCGCACCAAGGCCGTGCGCTCGGCCCTGCGCAAGGCGGGCAACGTGATCAAGAAAGCCGCGCAACAGGCGGCGCCGGTGCTGCAGGTGCCGACCAAAACGCGCAATAGCGGCACCGTGCGCAAGGCCATCGCCGTGCGCAACTCGAAGTTTTCGCGCCAGGCGGGTGATGAAGGTGTCTTTGTCGGCGTGCGACCGTTACGCGGATCGCGCCAGAAGCGGCTTGGAAAAGCGGGGGCGAGCAACCCGAACGATCCGTATTACTGGCGGTTCGTCGAATTCGGAACGAAGAAAATGAGCGCGCGGCCCTTCCTGCGCCCGGCTGCAAACAAGGGCTCGGAGGCGGTCAAGGTGTTCATGGATTCGGTCGTCCCGCAAATCGAAAAACTCGACGCAAAGGCCCGCAATGTCCGCTGAATCCGACGTCTACGCCGCGCTATCGGGGTTTTCCGGGCTGACCGCCATCGTTGGCACGGCCATCTACCCCGACGTTCTGCCCGAGAAAACGCCTTACCCGGCGGTGGTCTTCGCGCGCGTGCGCACCGAACCCGTCATTAGCATCAGCAACGTCTATTTCGGCGCCGATGTCGGCCTGCAGGTGAGTTGCTGGGGCGAGTCGCGAACCGAAGTCGACGCCGCTGCGGTGCAGGCCGATGCCGCCCTGAAAGCGTCCGGCATCCTGCCCACCGGCCGCCAGTCCGGTTACGACCCCGACGCCGGGCTGTACGCCGCCGTCATCGACACAGAGATTTTCGAGCAGCCGTAAGCAATCGGCCTCGTCAAGCAAGCCGCCTGCGGGCGGTTTTTTTCGCCCGCGCTGCGGGTTTTTTTAGCCCGAAGGAGCACAAATCATGTCAACAGCAAAGAAGTGGAGCAACGTCGCCGTTGCAATGGAGTCGGCACTCGGCTCAAACATCACGATCACCGCAATCAGCAAGGCGTCCGAAGGCGTCGTCACCGCCACCAACACGCTCAGCAATGGCGATTTCGTCAAGCTCAGCGTGCAGGGGATGTTTCAGCTTAACGGCCGCGTGGCGCGCGTCAGCTCGGTCTCCGGCGCAAGCTTCACGCTGGAGGGCGTCGATACCACCTTGTTCGATACGTTCACAACCGGCACGGCGAACAAGATCACATTTGGCACGTCGATCACCACTGCCACCACGCTCAACGCATCGGGCGGCGATTTCGATTTCATTGACATCACGACTATCCACGTCAATTCAAAAAATCAGATCCCCGGCGCAGCCTCGGCAGCCACCTACACGTTTGACAACATCTGGGACGTCACCGACGCCGGATTGCTGGCGATGAAGCTGGCCGGCGATGCGCAGTCACAGCGCGCATTCAAGTTCACATTCGGCACAGGTGGTCAGATCATGGTATTCAACGGCTACGTTGCTGCCAACCTCTTGCCTGGCGGGTCAGCGCAGCAACTGGTGACAACACCGAGCACGATCACCATGTTCGGTTCACCCACCTACTACGCGTCCTGATGAGCGCCCTCTCCGAAAAAATCCTCCGGTCGCGCGAAAGCGTTGTCCCGGCCGGAGGGTTCAAATTCACCATTCGCCGCCCGACCGATCTGGACATGATCGAGTTTTCCAAGACGCGCAAGCCCGCCGATCTAGTGCGCTTCGTCGTCGGCTGGAAAGACGTCACCGACGGCGATCTTTACCCCGGTGGCGACGGCGCGCCGGCAACGTTCGACGCCGAAGCCTGCGCCGAATGGCTGGCCGACCGCAGCGACCTCATGGTGGTGCTCGTCAATGCCGTGGCCGAAGCCTACCAGGCGCACAAGACCGCGCTGGAGACCGCTGAAAAAAACTGATCGGGTGGTTCGAGAGCCAGAACCTGCCCGCCGCATTCGGGCCACCTGAACAGCCGCCGGACGTGCGCCTGGCCGTGCGCGCATGGAACCTGCTTGGCGGTGTCGAGTGGGCCGGCATCGAGCTGGTCGCCGAAACCCTCGGCTACACCGACCTTGAATTACTCATTCACCAGCTTGTGGTGATTCGCGAAAGACAAAGGGACGATTGATGGCTATTGCAACCCTGACCATTGACCTGGTCGCCAAGCTCGCCAGCCTTGAGCGCGACATGGGCAAGGCCGCGCAGATTGCCGAGAAAAACGCCCGGCGCATGGACCAGGCCTTCTCGGCGGTCGGCAATACGCTGGCCACCCTGGGGGCCGGGCTCTCGGTCGGCGCATTTGCCGGGCTGGTGCGCAGTCTGGCCGACGCCGGCGACGAGATTCAGAAGCTGCGCCTGCGTACCGGAGCAACGGCCGAAGAATTGCAGAAATTGCGCTATGTGGCCGAACTCAACGACGCCAGCAACGAAGACCTGAGCAACGGCCTGATCAAGCTCAATCGCGTCATGGGCGACGCCAAGAACGGCGTGCAGCAGGCCGTCGAGGCCATGGCGCGCTTCGGCATCGCGCCCGACACCACGCTGTCGACGGTCGAGGCTTTCGAGCAGATCGCCGATCGCGTCAAGGCCACCGGAGACGAAACGAAGATCGCCAGCGCGCTCAATGATGTTTTCGGCCGCTCGTTCGCCTCGCTTCTGCCGACGCTCAAAAGTGGCGGCGACGAGATCCGCAAAACCGGCAACGAGCTGGAGCGCATGGGCGGCGTCATGTCCGGCGAACTGGTCGACGCCTCGGCCGCGTTCAATGACAACCTGACGCGCCTGAGCCGCAAGCTTGAGGCGCTGAAGCTTGAAATCGTCGGGCCGTTGATCCCGCTTTTCCTGGAGCTGACCAACGCGCTCGCCAGCACAACTGACAAATCCGATGAGCTGTCGACTTCAGGGCAGGCTCTCAAGACGATCTTCGAAACCATTGCTGTTGTCGGCGTCAATGTGGCGTATGTCTTCAATGCTGTCGGCAAGGAGATCGGCGGCATCGTCGCCCAGGCCAACGCCCTGGCACATCTTGATTTCAAGGGGTTTTCGGCGATAGGCGCAGCAATGCGCGAAGACGCAGAAAAGGCGCGTAAGGAAGTTGACGCGCTGACCAACCGCCTGCGCAACCCATTTAAGGAAGTCACCGACGGCAGCAACTACGGCAACGAAGGCCGCGGGCGCGGGCTCACCCAGCAAGGCATTCTTGACACGCCGCCCGTGGCGAAGAAGGCATCAGGCGGCCGCGCCGCCAAGGCCAAAAAGGACGACCCCTACACCGACCTGCTCACCCCGGCCGCGCAGGCGTACGCCAGCGCGCTCGAAAGCATCGGCGCGGCCACGCTCTCGTCCGAAAAATCGACGCTCGACCTGAACGCCGCGCAATCGACGCTCTATGACCTGATGAATTCGCCACTGTGGGCGCAATTCCCGGAACAGTGGCAACAGGTCGTCATTGCGCAGACGGCCGCCGCCACGGCGGCCGCGAAAACCGCCGAAGACTACAAGCGCCTGAACGACCTGCTGGCCGCCACGCCGACCGAACAGCTCGAAAAAACGCGCGACACGATGCTTTTCCTGGCTGATGCGTTTTATGCCGGGAAGATCAGCGCCGAGCAGTTCTCGGAGGCCGCGTCAACCGCGCTCGGCAACCTGCACGACGACGCGAAAAAGGCGACCGACGCGATGAATGAATTCGCCGTGCAGGCTGCGCGCAACATGCAGGACGCCTTCGCCGATTTCCTCTTCGACCCGTTCAAGGACGGCGTCAGCGGCATGCTGGAGAACTTCGGCATCGCCATCCGCAAGATGATCGCCAACGCCGTCGCCGCCGACCTGTCGAAATACCTGTTTGGAGACATCGCCGGCGGCGAGGGCAGCGGGCTGCTCGGCAAGGGCTTCGACTTCCTTTCAGGGCTGGTCCCGAATGCGGCCGGCGGCGTTTATGCCACGCCCGCACTGGCCGCCTATTCCGGCAGCATCGTCTCCCGCCCGACCGTTTTCCCGTTCGCCAAAGGCATCGGCCTGATGGGCGAGGCCGGGCCGGAGGCGATCCTCCCACTCAAGCGCGGCAGCGACGGCAAGCTCGGCGTTGCCGCGGGCGGCGGGGGCCACACCATCAACGTCTATGTCAGCGGCAACAGCGCGCCCGACGTCCGGCGCGCGGCCGGGCAGGGCGCCCGCGAAGCACTGAACGCGCTCAACGGAGCCAAACGCTATGGCTGAGTTTCTCGAAGAACGCCTGCCCGTCGATGTGCGCATGGGCGCCAGCTATGCCGATGAGTTCAACGTCGAAATCACGCATACCAACGGCGGCAGCGAATATCGCCGGCTGGTGCACCAATACCCGGTGCGCCACTTCACCATCCACTACACGCTCACCACCGCCGATCTGTGGTCGCGCATCATCGCGCTCTATCACCGCGCCTACGGCATGCTGGCCGGCTTCCGCGTCAAGGTCAAGGACGACTTCTCGACCAACGCCAACACCGCAGCGCCCACAGCTTTGGACCAGCCGTTGCTCAGGCTTTCGGCGGGCGTCTACCAGCTGCAGAAGCAATACGGCGCAGGCGCCACGCCGCTCGGCATCGGCCTTCCGGTGCGCACGCTGTTCAAGCCGGTGGCCGGGACCGTCAAGGTGGCCATTGGCGCGATGGAGATCCTCAATACGCCGGTGGTCAATTGGACGGTCAGCACAACCACCGGGCAGGTCGCGTTCGCCGCCAACAAATCACGCAGCATCACGGCGATCACCAAGGCCGCGGCCGCGGTGGCAACGGTCGGATCGCACACCTTCCTGGTCGGCGAGTCGGTCTATTTCTCCGGCGTCGCCGGCATGACGCAAATCAACGGATTGCGCGGCCAGATTACCGCCATCGGCGGCACAACGATCACCGTGGCGATCAACTCGACAGCCTTCTCGACCTGGACCAGCGGCGGTACCGTGCAAACGCAGCCACAGGCCGCCGAAGCGCTCACCGCCGGCTGTGAGTTCGACATCCCTTGTCGCTTCAATTCGCGCATCGACGTGCAGCACGTCGCGCTCAACGTGCGCGAAGCGGGCGACATCGACATCGTGGAGCTGCTGAACCCATGAAATCCGTTGTTGCCGACTACCGCTACCGGACGATCTGCCTGCGCATCGTGCCGGTGTCCGGCTCGCCGATCTACCTGACGCGGCATGTGCGCAACCTGGTGATGGGCGGGCATACCTATCTTTCCGCGTCCGGCTACGACTTCACCGGCTACAGCGCGTCGGCCAACCTGGCGCCGTCAATGGTCGATGTCGAGGGCATCGCCGGGCTGGCCGGTATCGGCTTTGACGAGATCACCAGCGGCCTGTTCGACAATGCCCGCTGCTACCTGTTCGCCACCACCTGGTCCGCGCCTGTCGAGGACGAGGAGCCGATTGTTGCCAGCTTCCTTGGCAAGACGACGCTCAAGGATGCGCGCTACAGCATCGAGGAAATGTCGCTGGAAGATGCGCTCAACCAGTAGGTCGGCCTGACCTGCCTTCCTGCCTGCATACATACCTTAGGAGATTCCTGGTGCGGCATCAGTCTGCCGGCGATCACCGTCAGCGGAACGCTTACTGCAGTGACCAGCGCATCGATCATGCGTGACGCGGCGCGCGGCGAAGCGGCAGACCGTTTTGCATACGGCACGCTGGTATTTACCAGCGGCGCCAACACCGGATTGAAATTGCGGGAAGTGAAGCGTTACGAGGCGGACGGAACGATTGAGGTTTTCGAGCCGTTTCATTATCCGCCGGTGATCGGCGATGCGTATTTGATGGTGCCTGGCTGCCGCAAGCGGCGGTCGGAGGATTGCCGCGACAAGTACAACAACGTGATCAACTTTCTGGGCTTCGCCGACATCCCGACGAGTAGCCAGTACAGCCAGGTAGGTGGCGGATGAACGCCGACGAGATCATTGCTGCTGCCCGCGCCTGCCTCGGTACGCCGTTTCTGCATCAGGGCCGCATCCCCGGCGTGGCGCTTGACTGTGCCGGGCTGGTGGTGGCCGTGGCGCAGGCCATCGGAGCCGATTATGTGGATCGAACAGGCTACAGCCGGTCGCCGTCGCACGGGCAGCTCCAGTGTGCGCTTGACGAGCAGCCGTGCCTTGAGCGTGTTGCGGCGATGGATCGCCAGCCGGGTGATGTACTGCTGATCCGCTTCGCCGGCGACCCGCAGCATCTGGCGATCCTGGCGGGCGAGACGATCATCCACAGCTATGCCTCGGTCGGTAGGGTCTGCGAGCACCGGCTGTCATCGGTATGGGCCGCGCGCATCGTTTGCGCGTATCGCTTCAAGGGATTGGTATGAGTACCGGCGGGCAGGCAATTGGCGGCGTTCTTGGTGCAGTCGGCGGCTTCTTCGTTGCCGGTCCTAAAGGCGCTCTCTACGGCGCTCAGATCGGGATCGCTATTGGTGGCTACCTCGATCCGCCCAAGGGGCCGGTAAATCAGGGGCCGCGACTCTCCGACCTGTCGGTGGCCACCGCGACCTATGGTGCCTTCATCCCGCGCGGCTACGGCACCTTCCCGGTTGTCGGAAATATCTTCTGGCTGGAAAACAACCAACTCAAGGAGACGCAGAGGAAAGAGACGAGTGGCGGAGGCAAGGGCGGCGGGCCGAAAACGACGACGACGACATTTTCGTACTCCGCGACCTTTGCCGTCGGCCTGCTCGACCGCACGGACGGGACGCCAATCGCAGGGATTCGCCGGATATGGCTGGGCAATCGTTTGTTTTACGACGCGGGCGCAACCGATCTGGCCACGATTATCGCCAGCAACCAGGCCAGCTCAGTATTCACTTTACACACGGGGAGCGCGTCACAGCTTGCTGACCCGAGAATGCAAGCGACGCTTGGCGTGGCCAACACGCCCGCCTATCGCGGCCTGGCCTATATCGTCTTCAACGACCTCCAGCTTGCCCCATACAACAACTCGCTCGTCGGCGTGCAGGTGA
>OFRG01000713.1_pt1 | contig 11674 bp, 10 predicted proteins | sample 1543071 | NCBI WGS metagenome assembly OFRG01 (sample SAMN07774222, study PRJEB24372) | wastewater metagenome | isolation source: WWTP Verbania (Effluent) | place: Italy: Verbania | collected 2015-12
CAAATCCCCGACCCGGAAACCAAAGAATCAAAAGAGTTTGGCATCTTGCAGCAGAAACATATTTTGGGGAAAGTGGGATAGTTTGTAACTTGGTAAAAGATTTTCATTCATAGATAAGGTTTAAGTACGGCCCCTGTTTCTACGGGGGCTTCTTTAGGGAATCTGGATGAGTTGGTTAAGTCACCGGACTGAAAATCCGGCTATTCAGGTTCGATTCCTGAGGTTCCCGCTCACGGTGGTTCGACTCCACTACGCTCACCGAGATTCGGTAAAGGAAGCCGTACAGACGGCAAGGCAGAAATGCAACGGAGGTTCCCTACCATGATAGGGAGGTGGGTAGGCACTTAGAAGTAAGTGCCTATTTTTACCCTCCCCCAATGGGACTGGACACATGGAACAAAAAGTTGTCAATGTGACAATTAGTAGTTAATTTTGGAGCAAAATAGGCTCCCGGTGACTTATTACCTGTATAGACATATACGCCACGATAAAGACGAACCATTTTATATTGGTATAGGGACTATTCACGCAAAGGATTCTAAATCCGAAAGAAATAGGTATAAAAGAGCATTTTCATCCTCACATAGAAATAAACTTTGGCGTGGCGTTGTAAAAAAAACAAATTTTGATGTTGAAATAGTTTTTGAGTCAGACAATAGGGATGAAATAGTAAGAAAAGAAATAGAGTTTATAAAATTATACGGCAGGAAAGATTTTGGGAATGGGGTATTGTGTAATTTAACGGATGGCGGCGAAGGAACATTATGCGTTAGTGAGGACGTAAAAAAAATAATATCTAAAAAAAACAGAGAAAATGGCTGTTTTGAGCGTAATGGTAAATGGCTCGCAGAGAGGAATAGGACTTTTGGGAGTAGTTGGAAGGGTAGACGTAGGCCGGATGGTTATTTTGGTTATAAGCCAAAATATGTGTATAGCCAAGATGGATTGTTTATAAAAAAATTTGATTCTAATATTGATGCCGCTGAGTATTGTGGTGTGAAATCGGTTAGTATAACAAGTGGCGTAAGGAATAATATGCCAAGAAATGGCTATTATTTTTTTAATCAATACATGGGGGATGTGATTAAAATAGAAAAAAAGAAAAGAGGCAAAGTTGTCTATAAGATAGACCCTTCAAATGGAGTTGTTGTAGCTTCTTTTGATTCTTGCAGGAGTGCATCAAAGGATTGCGGGATAAAAGACAATACATTGTGTATTAAGATTAGTGGTAAAATAATTCATAATGGATTTGCATGGTCTTATTCTGAAAAAATTAATATTAACGAGTATTCTAAATTGCCTACGGCATTTAAAGTTAATGAAAAACCTTGTGTAGATTGTGGTGGAGAAAAAGAATTAGGAAGGCTTTATAAACAAAGATGCGGTAGTTGCAACTCTACTTATAGGCATGAATTGTATGTTAAAAATAAATCTACAAAATGAATATTAGCGAAGTAGTAGATTATTTAAATTTTTATATAAACAAGCAAACGGGGTCTTGGCTGAATCCGGCTCAGTCGTGTGAAATATTGGATCGTGGGCAAATGGCATACTACGCTGACCTCAAAACCCGCTACGCCACTTCCCAATACATCAAAGACGCATTATCCCCATTTTTAAGAACCGCTAATATTAACGGGACTGTTTCAGGGTTAGTTACCATAAACGATGTGGACTACCTTGACCTTTTGGATATGCAGATTTTCTATGACATTAGCAACCGAAGGGTTTACGCCCCTATCAAAATGGTCAACGAAGATGAAAGGGCTAACCGCTTAAATTCTCAACGTGACCCCGTTACCGTAACCTCACCTATTGGGCAGCAGATTGGATTGCGTTCTTTCAAATTATACCCCGTAGCATCCTATAATGGAAACGCTACTTACTTTAGACGACCCGCAAAGCCCGTATTTGGGTACAGCGTAATTTCGGGTAGGGTTGTTGTTTACAACCCGCTTACATCAACACAACTTGAATGGGGGGAGCAGCACATCAACCCAATTATCATAAAGGCATTAGCTACATTAGGAATCAATCTCAATGATGCTGACATAGCCAATTATGCAACCGAAGCAGCACAAAGAAACTATACCGGAATAAATCGTGTGTAACAAATGGCTATACTAACCCTACGATATATTGTTGAATCAGCTTTTGGCCTCATAGAAGGTGGCGACCCCGCAGCAGCGGCAAGTATTTCTTGGGGGGACTTGAAAGCATCAGCAGCAGCCATCATAAATAAGTTTCTCAAAACAGAGTATTTAACCATCAATGCAAAGATTGGGGAAACAATACAGAACGGAACGGTATTAGGACTTTACGAAAACATTGATGTGGTTCAGTACGGTGGTGGACGTAGCAAGTCTACACTTCCCGCAAAGCCACTAAACCTTCCCCGTAACATGGGGGTGTTTTCTGTTTTCTTAATGAGTGACCCATCAAAAGAGTTTATCCCACTGCAAATGGGGCAAGCGAATTTGTTGAAGTCCCAACCAATGATTAATGACTTACTTGGTCAGGTTGGATTTGAAGTGTTCGGGAATGAAGTTATCTACACCAAAGACCTGACACAATTATTCCCAAATGAAAAGGTATCAATGCGGTTGGCTATCCTTGACCCGTCACAGTATGGGGACTATGACCCAATCCCATTACCGCCCGAATACGAATGGGACATTATAAACGAACTCGTTAAGGTTTACAGCCAACAACCAACACCGGATAAAGTAGTAGATAGTTCAGTGGACGAACTGAAAGCAATTCCAATTAACCAACAAAAGCAATCATCATAATAAATGGAATATGCCAACCTTGATAGCATCGTAAGAAGGAGCCTTTTGGAAAAATCGCTTCCGCTTCAATATTACCTTGAATACCTATTGCATGGTTCTTCGGCTATCCGTGAGTTATCAATGGACACGCTTAAAATCATAAACACCGTGAACTTAAAATTGAATGATTACGGTGCGGTTGATTTGCCGGGGGATTTTGTGGATGATGTATCAGTTGGTATCCCGGTTGGCGGTATTGTTCAGCCGCTTGTAAAAAGAGATAACATAAATAGCCTTCGCATACACAATGGAACAACGGGTGCTTTTGAGCAACACGCAGACGCAGCTAACCTAAATCAAAGTATGCTTACTTTTTATGGTTTAAATCTGAACTACTTCTTTTACTGGAATATTTCGGATTACGGAGAGCCTGTTGGGAAGTACTTCGGTTCCAATGGTGGCGCACACCAAAACGGTTATAAGGTAATAAAGGAACGTAACCAAATACAGTTTACCGGGGCTATCACAACCGACAATGTTATTCTGACCTATATATCTAACGGGCAATCGGTTGATAACGCTACTATGGTTGATTGGGCAGCACATTCAGCTATTCAGGCTTATTGTGATTGGAAGTCAAGTCAAAACGCAGCGTTCAAGGATAGCCCGGAAGCGAGAACATTCTATAACGAAAAAAGGTTGTTACGGGCAAGATTAAACCCAATGACAACAAACGATATTGTTGATACATTAAGATCAGCATTTACCGCAGCAATTAAAAACTAAAAATAAATGGCAACGTATAATTTCACAAGGATTTCAAACGTGGTTCGCCTTTCGGTGGATGGTGGAACTCCCCGCTTGTTTGTTGGGCAATCAGCAGCAGTAACGGCAGTTGATTCAACAAACATTTCAATTCAAATTGGTGGTGCGCCTTTTACTTTTGCGTACACTGAATTGAGGTTTGGGGCTTCAAGCCAATCCCCCGCAAGTGTGGCTAACGCAGTTTCTTTGTTTAACTCTATTTTTGGTAGCTAATGCCTGTAATACAAGGTACAACAAGTGGTTCAGTGGCCGGGGTTGCTTACAATATCCCAAGCAAGGTTGTATCTTATAGAGTTTGCAATAAAACAGCAGGGGCTATAACAGTAACGGTAAGCATTGTTGAGCAAGGTGTAGGGAATATCCGCAACATAGGGTATCACTCACTTGCGGCTAATGCGTGTGACGGGTTGGTGGCAGACGTTATACTCCCAAAAGGATTCACAGTTTATCTTGCAGCGTCAGGTTCATGTGATTATTGGTTTAGTATTGAAAATATATAAATGGCAGCACCTTCATCATCAGCACCGGATATAACACTTCAATACCCTTATGTATTGATTGTTCCGGGTTCAAGCCCGTTAGATGGGGCTGCACAAGGGTCTGCAATATTATTTGGGCAGCTTGCTATGGTGAATGATATGTGTGACAATTTCGCTGCCGATGATTATATAATGTATGTCACAACAGGTTCTATAAAGGTAACATACAATGGTATTGATTATGATTTGGTAAGTCAAAAGAATATTTTTTATAGAGAGGACTATGTAACTCCCCCATAATGAAGCAAGAGTTTGAAAAGAAATATTTTGCAGCACCCGATGGCGGGTTGAACGCAGACGATATTGATATTGCTGTTGGTGAAAACCAATGGCTAAATATGGAAAATGCAAGGGTTGGCTCTACCGATAAGGGGTTTACTGGCGTTGTAGAAAGTATTGGGGGGACAAGGCGGCTTTCTGAATCACAACCATCGGTTACTTTTATTAGTATCGGGGCGGCGGTAGATTCAGCAAAGAACAGGTTCTTTTATTTCCTTTGTAATAAGTTCACTCCTGACCACAAAATAATGTGCTATCAGGCAGATGATGATACGGTATATACCGTTTTGCTTTCAAGTCAGGTAACGGGCGGGTTAGGGTTCAATAAAGACTATATAATTCATAGCGCAAGAGTTATTGGAGATATGCTTTATTGGACTGATAATCTGAATGAGCCACGAAGGATTAATGTTGAAGCGGCATTGAAATTAAATAATCCGTCTTACGATACTGACGTTGCCGCATATACTTCCCCACTTGCTCAATCTGTTATTAAACTTATCAGACGGCCTCCGGGTCGTGTTCTTGGGGCTAACCCAATTACTGAGGGCGGTAGACCAAACTTCATAAAGACATTTGCTGGTCAATTTGCCATAAGGTATATATATCGTGATGGGGAAGTTTCAGTAGTTGGGCCTCCGTCATCAATGGTAAATTACAGGTTTGATATTGTAAACCCTTCAGGGGTTATATCAGACACGGTAGATGCTATTGATATTGATATAAATACACCCGCACTTGATGGGGAATATATTGAACAAGATGTTGAGATAGTCCAGTATCTTGTTAGGTATAACAACGACCCAAATTATTTTGTAGTAAAAGAATGGAACAAAAACAATGCAAGCGAACTCGCTGAAATAAATGCGTATAATGCAGGTGGTTCTCTTGCGTTTAGGTTTTATAATGATGCCAATTCATCTGCACTTAGTAATGCGGAATCAGTTAAGCCATTTGATTCTGTGCCACTTCTTTCAGAAACACTTGAATTAGGATTAAGCAGATTGTTTTTAGGGAATAATAAAATGGGGTATGATACCCCCGCAACAACTTCACTTACTGCAACACCATCAGCCGGTACGCTTGTTGGAATGGGTACTGAGATATGGAAGTCATATAGTTCATACCAACTTGGCATCAGGTTCAGGGATAATGAAAAAAGAATGTCAGGAGTTGTTACAAATGATAGCCTTGTAGTCACCATACCAGACAGGGGGGATTACAATGACAATTCGTTTGTAGAATATATAAATTTTGCATTAAGCAACACAAATGCACTTGTTGAAATCCCGGATTGGGCATACTATTATGATATTCTTATTACAAAGAATTTAAGGACAAGATTTTTTGTTCAATGGTTGCCAAATTCCGTTAAGTATGTAAACAAAAATAGTGACGGAACATTTACATATACAAACTCATATTCATCTTATGTTTATGGGATAGCCTTTGGTACAGCGTATCTTAATTCGCAGGGCATGGGGGTTGTTTATACAGAAGGTGATGTAATCAGGGTTTATACTTCCGGGTTATCTCCTGCCCCGTTTGACCTTGAGGTAATAGCGCAAGACGCTGACTATATTATATGTAGACCTTATGACTTAGGGGCAGCGAATTTAATTTCAGCAATATTTGTTGAATATTATACCCCGTACAAACAATCGGGGAACGAAATATTCTATTCAACAGCGGCTTCTTATCGTGTATATGCCCCCACAACAGATATGCGGCAGTACACAACGCTTTCAGCGCAACTTGAAGGTGATGTGTTCTTCATATCAAGGGTTACCCCTGTTTTCCCGGCAACGTACTACACAGAATGTATGTCCCCAAATGATAATAAGTGGAAGGATTGGTTTGACATATATGGGGACGTAAATATAATCACACTATTAGGTCAGGTTCAAAAAACTTCGTCCGTAAAATGGAGCAACACTCTTATTGAGGGTTCTTTGGTTAATGGGTTAAGCACTTTTGATGCACTTGATGAAAAATTGTTGCCCCAAAATATGGGGCCAATACAAAAACTGCAACAGACCTCAAAGGTTCAGCAGCAGGGTAGTGTGATGCTTGCTATTGGGGAAGATGAAACCGCATCATTGTATTTGGGTGAAGTTCAGGTAGTAGGTTCAGATTCCAACGCCTTTTTAGCTTCATCCCCAAATGTAATAGGGACGGTCAATGTCTTGAAGGGTTCCTTTGGGACAACCCACCCTGAATCAGTGTCAGAGTACAGGGGTAACGTGTATTGGTGGGATGATGTAAATGCCCGGATAATCCAATACTCAGCAAGTGGGCTATACCCAATTTCCAACTACAAAATGACAAGGTATTGGAAACAGTTTACCGATACGTTTAATTCGCTGACATCGGGAGAAATAGAGAATTTAGGGGGTAGGCCGTTTGTGTTTACAACCGTTGACCCGTACCACGATGAACTTCTTTTATCCGTACCCAAACTTTTAGTAAACCCGCCAAAAGGGTATTTGCCCGACTTGGTGTATGATAACGCATACAGCCCCGTTGCTGACATAGCCGGGACCCCAATGGTGTACCCATTTGACATTTGGGACGGGAAGGGGAAAACTTTGGTGTTTAAGGTTGGGACTAACCCTAATTTTTGGCAAGGTTCGTATTCGTTTAATCCCGAATGTTTTGTAACTTTGGGCAGCAACTTGTACTCGTTTAAAAACGGTCTTTGCTTCATACACAACCAAACAGCCAATTATAATAGATTCTATAATGATGGGGCAAGTTATAAATCAAGGATAATGCCTGTTTATAACAAAGAGGGGAATATCCCCAAAGTTTATAATGCCGCTAAAATAGAATCAAACATAGTACCAAGTTTAATGTATTTCAGGAGTGAGATACCGTATGTTCAGGGAAGCGACTTAGTTGATTTTGATTGGACGAATTACGAAGGAATGTTCTATGCGACTATTTACAGGAACAGGATAACCCCAACGTATAAAGGGTATACGACAGACGGGCTTTTAACAGGGGAGAAAATGAGGACTAACGCAATGAGGGTATTGTTAGAATTTGAAGTAATCAACAACGTACCACTTGAATTGAGGTACGTTACTTTGGAATATATTTTATCAAAAGGACACTTAATATAAATAAATTATGCCGGGAACATCAGGTGGTGGAGCAGGTGGTGGGACACCGTGGGGGGCAATAGCCGGAATAGGCTTAGGGCTTATTGGCGGTATTGGCAAAATGTTCGGTAGGGGTAAAGCCAACCGTGAACTTAAAGCACTTGCCAAGCAAGACCCAACGTATGCCGCAGACCCACGCATTATGCAGATGGCTAACCAAAGATTAGGGTTGGCTAATACGCTTTTAAACGCACGTGCTCCGGGAGCTATGCAAGCCGAAAGAAATATCTATTCCACACAAGGGAACCAATTAGCGGGGCTTAATCGCAGTGCTACCGATGCAAGTCAGGCTTTAGCCGTTGCTGCTGGCATTGGGGGACAAACCCAAGACGCTTTTACCAACTTAGGTCAACAAGAAGCCCAAGACTATTACCGCAGACTTGAAAATCAGGGGCAAGCCCAACAAGGGGTAATGAATGAATCCCAAAGAATAGAAACAAATAGCTTCCAAGACCAAATACGGAAGTTTGATAACAAGATGGCTATTAATGGGGCTATCCAACAAAACAGACAAAATACATGGGGGGATATTTCCAATTTAGGATTTGGGTTAGCTGACTTCGGAATGAGTGGTGGGTTTAACGGAATGTTTGGTGGTCGTCCCGGAACAACTCAAAGCATAACTAATCAGCGGGTTCAAAATGCACCAATACAGAGAACAAATATCCCATCCGGTTATCATGCTGATGGGACATCTATTGGATTTGGGTCTGGTGGCGGGGTTAATATTCAATCTCCACAAATGAGATTTAATTCACCATATCCTTATAACAGACCACAAATGAATTGGAACTCAATAGGAGGTTAAAATATGGCATTACCCGTAGATAGATTCGTCAGTCCCGAACAGGATTTTGCAGGTCTTTACCGTTACAGCGGAAGGCTTGAACAAAACCGCTTACGCCAAGAACAAGAGAAACAAGCGGCTGCGGGTAGAAAGGCTGCGTCCGATAAATACTTCGCTAACTACCTTGACCCGAAAGAAAGATTTACCGGGACAATGGCCGATCCTGTTATTTCAGATAAGTTAGCCAAAGCACTTGACCAAGCATTTGAATTATCAGCAAAGGGGGCAACTGACAATGAAATATTCATGGCTATTACCCCGCTTGTAAATGATGCCAACGAATACACTCAAAAAGCAAAAGCAATACAAGCTCAAAAGAAACAAGCATTAGACATAGTTGGTAAAAGGAAGGGGGTGGATGTAATTAAATTCTCAAATGAATTTGATGATGAAGTTTTCATGGAAACAGACCCCAAGACAGGGGTTAAAAAAATGAAAGAACTTTCACTTGTTGACCCATCACAAAATTATGCAGATAAAGTATTGAACACAAGGGACGTATTTAATACAGAAGGGTTTGATGAATTTATTTCAAAATCAAAATCAGTAACAGGTAATTTATCAACAAAACTAACAGACGCTAAGAAAGGAATGAGGGCTGTTAAGTTAAGCGTAACAGCCCCAGAATACATGGAACCAGTTATTGTTAATGGTGTTTTCCAACAAAGATTTCAACCAAGACACGAAGTATTTACAGATAATGGGGAGGTTGTAGAAGAACCCGAATTTGATATTGACGGTAATCCGGTAATAGGCTCAAATGGTAAGCAATCAAAAACCCCTGTTAAAATGGTAACTAAAGATGATTGGGGGCCACTATTGAGGAACCCCGGAACTGGGGCATATTTAAGACAAGAGGTTAAAAAGTATGCAAATAAACTCGGAGTTGACCCCGCAGGGCCACAGGCAGAACACTTTGGTAGGGCTTTAGCATGGAAATTAATTGACCAAAGTACACAAAGCAGAGGTACTTATAGTGAAGCAGTTGAACAAAAAGCGCAGCCAATTATTATAAACAACAACAGTGGTACAACTTCAAAAACACCTACACAAATAGACCTTCGTGAATACCCAGACGTTGCAGGTGGAGGCAAGGATATTACAAACTTAATGCAAGGGGTAAAGGTTACAGGGCTTCCAAACGGTAAAACATTGCTTGCTGAAAAGGTTTATTATAACCCAATTAATCAAAGAGTAACATTTAAGGAATATGCAGAGAGGGACGAATCGGGGGCAATCATAACAGGTGGCGGGGAAAAAACAGTATCTCTTACCACGTTCCTTCAAAACATTAAAAGCAACAATCCGGGGACTGACATGAAGTTCTTGGAAGGGCTTCGTAATCCAATTACGGGGGCTGCTCCAACACAGGATGCCACACCAAAACAAGAACAACAACCAGCTAAAAAAGAAATAAAACGTTCAGATATAGCAACAAAAGCGGCAGCAGCAGGATATAGTGTAAAAGAATACGAAGCATTGTTGATTAAGAATGGCGTTAAAATAATAAATTAAAAATGGCAGCAGACCAGTACCAAGACCCACCAGTTGACGAATTTGGCATACCTATCAAAAAGAAAGGCTCTAATCAGCCTGTGGTTGATGAATTTGGCATACCCGTAAAAAAAAAAGGTGGTACGGCTTTATCAACGGCTGGTGCAAAAGCTGTTCTAAATGGTGGGCAAGTTGGAAGTTCCAAAGCCCAATACGGAGGATTAACAGATTATAGCCTTAAAGGTGTAGAACAATACGCCGAACAATATAACAAACAATTTGAGGACGCTACCGGACACCGTGAATTAAATCTTAATGCTCCCACAAAGCCAAAATCTATTCTTAGCCAACAGACTTATGAAAAAAAGAAAGGTGCTTTTGAGTTAAAGAAAATGGAACAGTACCGGGACATTGAAGAAAATAAAATAAAGCCCGTACAAATAAAGGTAGCAACAGGGGAAGTAAAGCCTTCCGAACTTTCTGAATTATACAATAACCCATTCGGGAAAAAGATTGTAAGCCAACTCATAAACGACAACGTACCGGAACTTGGTTCAACTGCGTTAGAAAGTGACGTTTATGGTAACGAACAAAAGTGGGCTGATATTGCACAAGCAATCAATGTTAAGAATGTAGGGGTAGGTGTTGATTTGAACCTGCAAGCTATTCAGGGTATAGATGATTACCTTAATGCTACAATGCAATCGGGTCAGGCTAAAACAGGGTATGCAGGTAGCGTAAGTCCTACAACGGGAATTGTTTCAAGAGAAGCTGGTAGTGAGGTATTACCGTTAGGAAAGTACAATGTAAATAACCCAAAAGATTTAAGTAAGTTTTTACAAGAGGTATCGAAGTCAGATGAAATATTAGGGGCTGATGGGGGTAAGAAGAAATTGGTTGAAAGCATAAAAGAAAAACTGTTCTTCATTAAAACACAAGAACCGATTGACCAAGAGATTGAAAGTGCAAACATACCTGATGCCATAGCAAGAGTTAATATGAGGCTTGAAAAAGGCCGTCAAAATGTAAAGTACAACGATAAAGTAAATGAATTACACTTTAAGTTAGGTCTTAACTATGTGAAAGATTCCGACCCTGCATTGTACGCAAACGTAATGAGGACTATAACCCAACTTGGAGATATACCGGATAAGGATTACGAAGGTATTGCTTCTTTGGGACAAGATATTTACAATAAAAGAATACATCTGCAAAGTGCAACCAATCCAGAACTTGTTGGTCAGCAAACAGATATTAAATACACTTCTTACCAGTCTGAAAAACAAAAGTATTCAGAGGTATTAAGTGAAACAATTAAAAAGTTAGGGTACGGGAACAAAGGACGTGTGCCAACAAAGGCAATAGAGCAAGCATGGAAGTTGCACCCCGAACTGGATAACGCTGAAATAGTAAACGATATTGCCAAAGATGAAGCAGCGGGAGGTTATGGGATAGTAAAGTCAGGATTTTTGACCAAAAGAATGAACGCAATAGCAGAACCGTTTAAAGACTTGAACAGGTTCTACAACTCTATTGTGGATAGCCCCGCTGAAACATACTACAATTCAAGAAGGCTTGATTATGGAGATCAGCAGATGGTTGATGCAGAAGGTAATGTAATTGACCGTCTGCCATCAGAAAAATACGGCACATTCGATAAGATTTTAGATGGGGCTGCAAAAATAGCGTCACAGGTATTGATAACAAAGGGAGTTGGCGGTTTAATGAAAGCCCCAATAGCCTTTGGGTTAGGTC
>OFRG01000714.1_pt1 | contig 11672 bp, 16 predicted proteins | sample 1543071 | NCBI WGS metagenome assembly OFRG01 (sample SAMN07774222, study PRJEB24372) | wastewater metagenome | isolation source: WWTP Verbania (Effluent) | place: Italy: Verbania | collected 2015-12
ACCCTCTGGCCGACGCGCGCCAGTCCGCGCGGCTCCTGGTCGAGGCTATGGCGAAGCAGGGGGCGACGTGTCCGTGATTCACCACGCCGACGTGCTCGACGCTCTTCGCGCGATGCCAGACAACTCGTTTCACGGGTGCCTCACGGATCCGCCGTACGGCCTCTCTTTCATGGGCCATCAGTGGGATCACGGCGTGCCCTCGGCGGAGGTCTGGCGCGAGGTTCTGCGCGTGCTGCGCCCCGGCGCGCATCTGCTCGCGTTCGGCGGCACTCGGACGTTTCACCGGCTCACGTGCGCGATCGAAGACGCGGGCTTTGAGGTCAGAGATTGCCTTATGTGGCTGTATGGTTCGGGCTTCCCGAAGAGTCACGACGTCTCGAAGGCGCTTGACCGCGATGCCGCCGCTGGCGCCACCGAAGCCGCGCGCCAATGGGCCGGCCACGGCACCGCGCTTAAGCCCGCGTGGGAGCCCATCATCGTCGCACGCAAGCCGCTCGAGGGCACCGTCGCGCAGAACGTCCAGAGGTGGGGCTGCGGCGCGCTGGCGATTGATGCGAGTAGGGTGGGGCATTCCGAGCCCGCGAAGACGGCGAGTCGAACGGCGCCGAGGTATTCCGGCCGAACCATGGCGAACGGCGTTCGAGGCGGCGAACAGCCGGCCATCGCGAGCGCCGACCCCCTCGGCCGCTGGCCCGCCAACGTCATCCTCGGCGAAGAGGCCGGCGCGGCGCTGGACGCGCAGAGCGGGACGCTGCAAGCGCGCGGGAACAAGACGCCGAGCACTTCCAAAAAGGCTCTTGGCGCCGTCTATGGCAAGTACGGCCCTGCGTCATCCGGGCCGGACTCCGGCGGCGCCTCCCGCTTCTTTAAGCAGTGCGATTTCTCGCAAGATGAGGTGGTTTTCTCGCGCGCAATGGCCATGCTGGATGCATGCAACTTCGACCATGCGAGCATTGCAAATGCTCATTCGTCCCAGTCAAAGCCGCGCGTCGTTTCTGCTCTAAGCGATGTAGTAACCTTGGCCAGCCGAGGGGAAACTCGGTTGCTCGGATGGACGGCACCTTTTACGACCGCAACGCCGAGCGAGTCAAAGACGCTAAGCGCGTCGCTTATCGCAACGATCCTGAGTTTCGACGAAGGGTCCTCGCAAGGACAGCAGCGCGAAAGAAGTTTCCCGACAGGAAGCCGTGCGAGTGTTGTTCAGCCTCAAAAGCAGACCGGCACCACGACGATTACGATAAGCCACTGGAGATCCGATGGCTCTGCCGAGCCTGTCACATTCAGCACCACGCCGCTGAACTCGGGACATGGGGAAGCGGGCTCAAGTAGGTTCATGTACTGCGCGAAGGCGAGCCGGAAGGAGCGGGATGCGGGGCTCGAGGACTTCGCGCTCGGCAACAACATGCGGGTCAACGCACCGCGCAAGAGCGAGAGCGAGAAGGTGGCCCCGTCAAGCCGCAACGTCCATCCGACGGTGAAGCCTCTCGCCCTGACAACCTACCTCGCGCGGCTCATCCTGCCGCCCGTCGAGGGCGCCCGGCTCCTCGTGCCGTTCTGCGGCTCGGGCTCCGAGATGCTCGGCGGCACGCGCGCAGGCTGGTCGCACGTCGAAGGCATCGATTCGTGGGCCGTGGCCGTCGACATCGCACGGGCGAGGACCGCATGACCACCCTCCCCGCCCTCATGCTCCCCGGCTACGTCGACGCGATCGACGTGTCCCGCGTCCAGGTCGTCGAGGACGCGGACGCCGTGCGCGAGGCGGGCTTCCTCGCGGCGTGGGCGAAGGCGAGCGAGGGTCTCGGCTACTGCGACCCCGAGGTCCAAGAGCACCTTCGCAGGCTCTCCGGCGGGGGCATCATCACGAGCGTCTACGCGTTCGCGCGCGTCCAGCAGGGCGACCCGGCCGCGCAGGCTCGCAAGGCGTTCGCGTGCTCCGGCGACGTGTACCAGACCCGCGTGATGCTCGACCTCGAGAGCGCGCCGAAGGAGTGGGGAAGCACGCAGCTCTGCGACTTCGCCGAGGGCTTCTTCGAGGGCCTGGACGCCGAGGGCGGCGGGGGCGGGACGTTCTACACGTACACCTCGTTCCTCGCCGAGCGCTTGCACCCGGAGATTGCCCGCAGGCCGAAGCTCATCGCCAAGCCGCTCCACCTCGCCGAGTACCGCAGCCTCACAACGTCGTGGGCTCCCACGGCGGCCTCTGACCTTCGCCGCCGTACGGACCCGTGGCCGGACTGGACGGCGCTGCAGTACTCTGGGAACGCGGGCTATCGCGTGCCGGGCATCGTGGGCGACTGCGACCGGAACCTCATCCGGGCAGCCTCCGTGGACGAGCTGCGCGCGTTCTTCGGCCTGCCGCCCGAGGGCACGACGCTGGACATGGGCGGCCCGGTGCACGGCACGCACGTGGTGGACGCGGCGCTGGCGGAGCGCGACGAGCCGGGCGAGGCCTAGCCCTCTCGCCCCGCGAGCAGGTCCGCCACCACCCCCGAGGCGCCGCGAGGATGCGCCCTGCCGCGCCGGCGGAGCTCGGCGGCTACGTCGGGGGGCAGGTGCACCGTCACGCGCGTGGTGCGGCGCTGGGCGTCGGGGACGGGCTTGCCGGGCTTGCGCTTCACGACACCGACTCCAGCCAAGCGAGCGCGTCGGCGGCGCTCGCGATCTCGCGCGTCTTCCTCGTCGCAACCAGCCGAGCCGGGCGGAACAGGTCCTCGCCGTCGGGGCCGGTACCAACCCGAACACCCTCGTAAACCGCGAGGTACATCACCGGGTCGCGACCGCCGAGCCGGCGGCTCGCGCAGCGTGCGCCAGCGACGCCCATCCGCTCGTCGAGCCGCCCGACCGCCTCCCCCACGTCGTGCACCGCGTACCCGCTGAGCCCAGCATGCGCTTCGTTCGCCTCGCCGAAACAGCCCATCGAGTAGCTGAACCCGCGGGCGAGATCGCGGCGGGGGCGGGAGGCGAGGCGAACGAACTTCATGTCGGTCATTCTGCACGCGCTGGTACACCAGCGCAATAGCCCCACGGTCGATTGTTCGCAAGTGCTTGATACCCCTGCGTTCTTAGCCGCTTACCGGGCCCTCGCGGCGGCGCGGAAGGCGAGGGCGAGGGTGAGGTAGTGCCAAACGCCGTGGCCGTGCGCGTCCCACCCTCGATCGCGGTTGCGGTACTGGCGAGCGAATCGCACGAGGTCCGCCACTCGGCGCCACGACTCCAGCGCCCCACGCCTGCACGCCTGCCGGCGCTCGCGGTCGAGGCGGGCGTCGAGGGCCGCTATGGCATCCTGCACTCCGAAGATGCGCGCGGAGGGCGGGCCCTGGTGCAGCGTGTCCAGCCACAGCGCCACATCCTCCGCCGTGACGAGGTCCCCGGTGCCCGCGTAGGGCCGGTGGTCTACGGGGGCGGTCATCGTCGAGCCTTTCGGGTGTCGAGCCACGCCGCGAGCGTCCGGCATGCGGCGCAAAACGGCGCGAAGTTGTGGGCGAACCACAAGTGCGATGGGCGCGGGCACGGGCCGGGATGCTTCACGGCTTCCCCAGTGCGGCGCGGGCGGCGTCTCGCATCTCGGTCGCGTCGCAGGTGCAGTGCGGGCCCTCGCACATGTTGTGACACTGCGACGCCTCGTTGCGGCACACGTCGAGGTCATGGTTGCCCCGCGCGCCGCAGTCCTCCTCGTGCGTGTGGTCGTCGCCGTCGAGGAACCAGCGCACGAGCCCGCGCAGCCGCTCCACTTCCGCCTCCGCAGCGCGGAGCCGCGCGGAGACCTCGGGCCAGGCGTTGTGCAGGGCGACGATGGACAGTGAATCCACGCCGTGCGTGAGGCACCGGTCAGCGTCGCGCACCCTCCGAGCGTGGTCCACGGTCCACGGCGATGGAGAGTTCCGCTCCGACTCCGCGTGCAGCCGGTCCAATTCGTCGAGTGTCATGGGGCCCCCAGGGCGGCGAGGGCGGCGTTCACGGCGCAGTCCGGTGCGCACAGCTCCGAGTCGTCGACGCCGCACGATGGGCAGTCTCCGCCGCGAGCGGTGACGGCCTCGACGAGCATGTGAAGCGCCGCCCGAAGCCGCGCGTTCTCGGTCTGGACGTCGGCGAGCATCGACTCCGCCCGACGCGCCGCGAGCGCATCCTCGCAGAGCCGCTCGATGCCCGCCCGCTGGACGTGTCCCTCGTGCTCGTTCGCCAGGCCCATCGCGACGGCGATGGCGTCAAGGTCGCTCTCGAGCCGCGCGTTCTCGGCGAGGAGGGTGTCGAGGTCGGTCACCACGGCAAGCGCCACCCACGGCATCGCTGCCGGCGTCGCGACCAACCTCGCCCGTTCCGCCGCCGTCGTCTTCAGGTCAGCCACGCGACACCTCCACGTCTCGTTGCCAGCACCACACGACGGCCGTGCGCTCGAACCGTCCCCGATAGTCGACAACGTCGTGCGTGTAGACGCCTCGGAGGTCCCAGCCATCGCCATCAGGCGGCCTCGGGTCGTCGTCAATGTCTCCGCTCGTCGATACCCATTCGCGCCTACCCACGCGCCACCTCCCCGAGCAGGCGGGCCAGGGTGCTCGGCACGTCGACGGCGTCGGGGTAGGCTCGCTGCATGTGCCTCCCCTTGGCGACCGTCACTTGGCGCTCATCGGCTCCGCCATGCGCGACGACGTGGAGATCCGCCCCCATCCCCACCGCCTGCGCGACGAGACACCGCTCCTGCCGCACGCGGGCGGCGACGGCGAGGATGCCAGCGCGCTCCTCGGGTGTGACGCGATCTGCCTTGAGCCGCTCCGGATCCGGCTCTCCTTCGATGTCGTCCTCTTCGTCGGCGGCAAGAACGAAGGCCCGCTGGTACGCCGCGAACAACTCCTCATCCGTCGCGCGGTCCTGCTGCCTCGCCCGCTCGTAGGCCACGCCTGCGCGCCAGAGGGCGCGGCGGGCGATGCAGAGTGCCCGCGTGTCGCCGTCAGCGGTCGCGCCGCCGCAAGCCCTGCCGTGCACGGCGCGCAACTCCTCGTCCGTCGGCTCCCCCTCCCCCGGCGCGGCGAGGCGGGCGAGCTCGGCGCGGAGGGAGTCGCGCTCGGCAGCAAGCTCCCGCTCCGCCTTCTCGGCGCGCATCTCCGCCCGGTTCGCCCGCACGAAGCTCGCGTCGGCTGCGCTCCGAGCCTCGCGCATTTGGCGCTCGACCGCTGCGCCGTCCTCCCTCGCGAGCCGGAGCTCGGTCTCGCGCTGGATGAGCAGGCCCTCCGCCTTCTCGGCGCGCTCGACGGCTTCGTCGCGCTCCTCAAGGTACGAGGTAACGCGGGAACGCTGTTCGCTCTCGAGGTGCTCCCATCGGTCCGCGTCCTGCCGGATGCCCTCGACAGCCTCCAACGCCCCCGCCAGCGTCGGCGGCGAAAGCAGGCCCAGCGGGCCGACGAACGCGGAGAGGGGCCCCCACCCCCCGCGCGCCAGGTCGGCGGGGGTGGCGTCGCGGGCGTCGTTGGCGCGGATGCTCAGGCCGATGACGGTGCCGTTCTCTCGGACGATGCTCACCGACTCGGGCGGCACCAACACAAGGCGCTCGCGCGTCGGCGGTGCGGGGGTCTCGATGATGATCATGGCTTCACCTCTCCGGCGCTCGAGCGCCTCAGCAACTCCTCGACGACGGCACGGGGGATGGTCACGACGCGTCCGCAATGCCGCTCAACGAACACCTCAGCGACACCTGCGAGCACGGCCACGCCGTCGCGCTGCGCCGACACGGGCTTCTCGTCGTCGAACGTCCAGCCATCGACCATCGCCGCCCGCACCACCGCCGCCGGGTCGGGGCCGGAGGCGGCGAGGACGACCCGGGCGCGGTCTACGATGGCGCCGAAGCGCTTGCCGCCAGGCTCGGAGTCGTAGGCAAACCCCACGTTGTCGTACGCCACCAGCTCCCGCAGCACCGCGACGGCGCTCGCCTCCGAGGGCGATGGGTCCACTTCTGGAACAGACACCTTTGAGTCAGCCGAAAGGAACGAATTGATCTCTCGAAGCGCGAAGGTCACGCGCTCGGCGATGTCGTCGCGAGTGGCCACGCGCATATCCATCAGCAGGCCGCACATGTTCTTTCCGACGATGCGGAGGCGCTCCGAGTTGGCCACGCGCTCAGCCTTCGTGGCGTCCTCCGCCTCCGAGGGCCGCGCCTTCCGCACGATGCGGATCACGCGGGCGGTGGGGTGGACCTTGCGGATCGCCCGGAGCGTCTCCGGTAGCGGCAGACGGCCGCACGTCCAGCGCGTAGCGTCGCGCAGCGCAGGTGCCTGCTCGCCGATCGCCAGCCCCGCCTCATACGGCCCGCCCTTCACGCCCTTCGGCGCGTGCGTGACGGCGTAGGCGAGTATCTCGCGGGCGCTCACGATGCCACCCCGTACGCCTGGACGGCCACGTCCACCGCGACGCGCAGCACCGCGTCGGCGGCGGCGTCGGCGGCGTCGGCGGCGTCGGCGTCGGCGGCGTCGGCGTAGGCGTAGGCGGCGGCGTCGGCGGCGGCGGCGGCGTCGGCGGCGTCGGCGTCGGCGTCGGCGTCGTCGGCGTAGGCGTAGGCGGCGGCGGCGTAGGCGGCGTAGGCGGCGTAGGCGGCGGCGGCGGCGTCGGCGTAGGCGTAGGCGGCGGCGGCGCGCGCAGCCTCCTCGGTCCCCTCGACCTCGCAGCGCACCGCGGCGGCCTCCAGCGCCGCGGCGGCCTCGGGCGTGGCCCGCGACGCGGCGGCCAGCAGTGCCATGGGTACCACGCGCCGGATCGTGCCCTCGGCCACGGCGCGCACCCACGCCGTGCGGTCCGTGCCCGCGGTCCCCATCGCCGCCAGCGCCAGGGGCAGCATGCCCTCCGCGCGGGCCTGGTCGCTGGACCAGCGCGCGTCATTGATCCCGATCGCGAACGCCCGGTCCGCCGCGTGCACGCACGTGGGCCGGTCGGACAGTTGGCCGTCGATGGCCAACGACACCGCCGCCATCACGCAGTGCGACTCCGGCGTGCCAAGGCCCTTGCTCAAGTGGTCGCCCACCGCGGCCCGGACGCGGGCCCTCATGTCCTCGGTAATCTCGATATTGCTCATGCTCTCTCTCCCTTCGGGGGCCGGCCGGGAATCGAACCCGGCACACCATTGCGGCCCTGCGTGTCAGAACGGGATTTCCGAGTCGTCGTCGAAGGGCGGATCCTGCGCGACCTGTCGCTGCGCCGGCGCAGCCTTCGGGGCGGATCCGCGCTCGCCTCCGCTGCCGCCCTGGAGCGTGACCTCGCCCACCTTCACTTCCACGCTTGCCTGCGTGGATCCGTCCTTCTTCGACTCGAACAGCCGCACGCTGAGCGCGCCGACGACGGTCACCGCGTCGCCCCTGCGCAGGTGCGGCGCGAGCGCCGTGCCGCGCTTGCCCCAAAGCGTGCAGCGTACCCACGTGGTGCGCTTCTCACCCTTCACGCGCTCGTCGACTGCTACTGAGAATTCGCACACGTCCTCGCTGCCCGCCTGGCGCACCTGCGCGTCCGCCCCGAGTCGCCCTGCTACCGTCGCTGAAATCATGATGCCGCCTTTCGCTTCGTTCCGATTCGCTTCCACTGCGTGACCTGCGTCGTCCTCATGCACGCGGCGAGGTCTTCCACGTTCGCGCCGCTCTTCTCCGCGAGGGCCAGCGCCGCCGCAGCGTTGGTGCTCGACTTGGGGAATGTGATCTTCGCGAATCGCCGCCCGTCGAGCAGGTCGATCGCTTCGCCCGGCTGGCGCGCCGCGTACTCGCGGAGGTCGGCCTTTAGCCGCTTTACGCGGGCCTCGACCATCGGCAGCAGGTCCGCCCCGACACGCGCCGTCTCGTCGTCGACGATGCCCAGCGTGAGCGGGTTGCGCCGCTCGCGCACCAGTTCCGCGATGGGGGCATGCGTTAGCGCCTGCTCGCTCGCCTCGACGAACGCGGGGCACCTCCCACGCAGCGGGCAGTAGGCAAAGCCGCAATGCTCACCGGGGCCGGGCGGCCCCGGCGTGCGCGTGTGGAGCTCGTGGAGCAACCCGGCGCCGTCCATCGCATCGATGCTCCCGTGGTCGAAGACTCGCGCGGGCTGGTCGGCCTCGAGGTGCACCGCGTGCAGGATGGCTTCTGACCCGCCGAACGCCGCGAGCACCAGGGCGCCGAGCGTCCAGAGCTGCTCGCGCGCGTGCCTCGCTCCGTGCTCGCCGCTTTTCCAGTCGGCGACGAGCCAGTGCCCGCCGCCGAGGTCCGCCACGATGTCCGCCGTGCCCGTGACCGTGCAGGCCGGGTGCGCGTCGTAGACCTCGCGGCCGACGCCGAGGAAGCGCGCGCGCTCGCCGTCGAAGCCATACGCCTGCTCGCGGACGTGGCCTTGCGGGCAGTGCTCCGCGAGGTAGGCCCGCGCTGCTAAAACGCGCGAGTCGTTGCTCGTGCCGTCGTCGGCCTCGAGCAGCGCGTGCAGCTTGTCCCCCTCGCGCCGGGCTAGCTCGAGCTCGTCAAGCTCCTCGTCGGGCACGCCGGTCAAGTCCTCCTCTACGGGCAGCTCCACGGCATCGTCGAGCCAATACCCGCACGCGATGGCGCGGGCACTCGCGCTCGCGGTGATGCGGCGTCGGGTCACGCGGCACCCTTGATCGCCGCGAGCCTCGCCGCGAACGCCTCGCGCAAGCGGGGCGTCTTGTCGGCGGTGGGGACACGCGTCGCAAACTCGCCGAGCTGCGCCGCGGTCTCCAGCGTCGCCAGCGTGGCGATGTAGCCGTCTTCCGTGGGCGCGGGCTCGCTCGGCGGCGGTGCCTCGGTCGGCGCGGTCGGCCCGCGGTAGGCTGGCCGCGGCTCGCTCGGTGCCGGCGCGGGGATGGCCCGCGCCTGCGCGACGATGGGCGCAGACGGCGCCGCACCATCGGACAGCCACGCGGTGAGCAGGTCGGCCAGCGGTGCGCCGGGGTGGCGAATGCTGAGCCCGGCGAGCGCTGAGCAGCGCGTCTTTTCTACGTGGGCGATGTTGTCGGCGTCGAGCCGCAGCACCACGTCAAACTCGTATTCCAGGTCTTGCCGTTGGACCGGCGCGAGCCCGACCTTGCGCGGGGTCGAGACCATCTTGCCCGAGCGGTTTTCCACCTGGTCGAGCACGTATTCCGTCTTGGACCGCATCGTCACGATGACGTGACCGGGGTATGCGAGGATCGCTTCGAGCAGGTCAGTCTGCTGAGGAGTAAGCTCCTTCCACGCATCGAAGCGACCGCCCTTGGCGTCCTTCTGCTCCAAAATGCCGCCCTTGCCGCTCCATGCGTGCGAGAGGGAGTCGATCACGAGCACGGGGTAGCGCTCCTTCGCAGCCTCACCGATGGCGCGGATGTACTTCGCGGGCTCGTAGCTGGTCAGTTCGAGCGCGTCGAAGTCGGCCACGTCGCCCGCGTATTTCGAGGCGCTCCCGCGCTCGGTGTCTATAAGCGCGACCGGCCCGCCGAGCGCCGCGGCGAGCAGCAGCGACGTGTACGTCTTGCCCGAGCCGGACGGCCCGAAGATGGAGATCCGCAGCTTGGCTTGTGCCTTGGTGGCCTTCTTAAACGCACTCATTTGCTGGTTCTCCGGAGGATCTCCGCGAGCACCGCCCGCGGGATGGTTGCTGTCACGGTGCCCGCGTCGCGGGTGTCGATCTCGATCTCGACGGCCTCGGCATCCACCGTGACGTCGATGGTCCGCTTCGGGTTGCGCGCCCACGCTGCGGTGGCGTTCTCGCCGAGCGTCCATCCCTCCACGATGCCGCTCATGACCGCCGCCTCCGCGCCATCGCGCGCAGCTCGTCGGCCTCCACCAGCAGCTCGCAGATCGCGAGCATGCGCCCGGCGGTCCGGGCCGGCCAGGGCTCGTCGCGCAGCAGGTCGCGCCAGTCGCGCGCCTCCTGCAGAGCGCAGCGCGCGTAGCGGTAGAGCGTCTCGGGGCTCGCGTTCGGGTAGGTGCAGGCGCTCACGCGGCCACCGCCCCGCTCGCCGTGAGGATCCCGTGGTGCAGCGCGGCTTCCTCCGCGTCGGCACCGTGGAGCTCCAGCACGGTGTGCCCCGCGCCGTCGCACGCCTCGCAGGTCTCCACCTCGCGGGCGTCGGGCGCCTCGCGCTCGCCATGGTAGACGGGCTGCACGGACCCTCGCCCGTTGCATGCCTCGCAGGTCACGCGCTCCCGGTAGACCCCGCTCGCGTACTCAATCCGATGCTTCATGCTCTCACCTCTTTCGCTGGTCGTTATGCCGGCTCGCGCGGTCCGCGTCAAACTGTTTTTTCTCACCTTGCGAAAAAAACTTCTCACTGGCGCCCCTGAGGCCAGTGCTAAGTATGGCCCGCGCATGGGCTCGGCCGCACGTGCGGCCCCCGCGTAGGCTCGGACGGTTACCGAGGCGGCCCGGTCCCGTCGAGCCATAACAGTTCGCGCACACGCTCGCCCACGAGCCGAGCCACCTGCGGAACTACGGCATTCCCGAGCGCCCGCACACGGGCCTCGCGCGTGGGGCTGTAGGCGCTCACCGATCGGGCAGGCTCCCAAAGAGCGGGAGGGTCTCCGGGTCTTGCGGGCCATCGGTCCAGCCGGGCGGGAAGCCCATGAGCGTCTCGATCCACGCCGGGTTCAGGATGCCGCCCTCGGCCCTCGCCGTGGTCGACAGGCTCGCCTTGCCCGCGGTCGCGTAGGTCGTCCGCGTGTCGCCTGGGTTCCCGTTGTTGCTGCTGCCGTACTCGCTCGCCGTGGGGGTAGGCCACTCGCGGTTCGTTGCCGCAAGGCACTGCGAGCCCTCGCGACCCGCGCTCGCCCCCGGGCTCTTCGCGTCCGCCGCAATCGGAGTGGGCCACGAGGAAGAGCCGTTCCCTTCGGTGGGGCGCGCCGACGTCGGCGGCTGCGATGATGCGCGCCTCCACTCGATACCCAGCGGCGTCGAGGTCGGCCGTAACTCTGTCCAGCCCGCGCGACACGAGGGCCCGCACGTTTTCGACGACCACGATCCGGGGTCGCAACTCTCCGACGATCCGGAGGTACTCGCGCCAGAGGCCGGACCGGGCTCCGTCGATGCCCGCGTTCTTGCCCGCGACGCTGATGTCCTGACAGGGGAATCCGCCACAAATCACCTCCACGGATTCCAGGTTGCGCGCGCCTACCCGCCTCACGTCAGCGTGACGGGCGGCGCGCGGCCAGTGCATCGCCAGGACGCCGCGGCACCACGGGTCGATCTCGACCTGCCACGCCACTGCTCCGAGCCCGGCCCATTCGAGGCCAAGCTCGAGGCCGCCGATGCCCGAGAAGAGCGAGCCGATCACGAGTCGGTGCACGCAGAGCACCGCGCGACCGGGGTGCACATCCCCACGGGGCATTCGAGCCGCGCCTGGAGGATGCGGTTCGCTCGCTCACACGAGGGGCACCGGCCGGATGCGTTGAGCCCGTGGTCCTCGCCGCACGGGCAGCAGGGGGGAAGCCCGATGGGCGAGATGGTGGCGGTGCGGGTCGGGAGGATGTTGGAGCGCGTCGTTTCCATGCTGCTTAGTCTAGTGGTCAGCGCTACTGCGTCAAACTGTTTTTCTCACCTTGCGAAAAAAACTTCTCACTGCTACAACGGGGCATGCTATCCAAACGACTCGCCGAGCGGCGCAACGAGGTGGGGCTTTCGGGCCGTGCTCTCGGTGCGCTCGCTGGCCTTTCCACGCGGATCGTCGCGCTCATTGAGTGCGG
>OFRG01000716.1_pt1 | contig 11653 bp, 17 predicted proteins | sample 1543071 | NCBI WGS metagenome assembly OFRG01 (sample SAMN07774222, study PRJEB24372) | wastewater metagenome | isolation source: WWTP Verbania (Effluent) | place: Italy: Verbania | collected 2015-12
CCCCACCCTGTGTTGCGCAGGAAGCGCAGTGCCTGGCGGACATTCGTCTCCACTGCGTCGCCTAGCGCGATCCACAGAGCGATCATCGAGAAGGCCAACAAGTCCCGAAGGTGGGCGGAAGTGAGCGAGAAAGAGAGCATGGCCGCAATGAATCATGTTTGCGCCCAAGGACGCCGAGCATCCTTGTCCTGGTAACCTAGGTCGGAATACTGCGCGGGGGGGTCACCCTCTCGCGCTTTTTATTTTCGAGATCTTTTTTGTCTCTTTATCAAAGCCGGTGAGCCACTCTATGACCTGGTGCAATTCTTCTTTCGTTCTGCCTTTCTTTTCCACTTTTGCGATATACATGGGGTAGACCGCGGCGAAGGTCATCTTTGCAATTCGCTGATTGTGGGTGTCGGAATTATTCATGTACTATTTTTCACAAATTTCCTTTAGCTTCGCGAGAGCTTTGGGCCACATTCCCTCAAACATTTCTTTCGTGTGTTTAATATTATGTTAATTAATGTTTAGTTTACCTGCCATTTTTTACTCAATTCAACAAACCCCACCTTGATTATTTTTTCCAAAACTTTCAAGTCTACATCTTCTAGTTTTTTAATATAGATGCATGACCCACCACTCAGTTTATACTTGCCGAGCTCTTTCATTAATTCTTTATAATTTTTTGACCCCATCATTATATACACCGTAATGGCGTTTTTTCGCAAGGCAAATCCTGTTGCCATCCATTCTCCTTCACTGCTCTTGCCGACGTAATGATACTGCCCGAAACCGAAAATCTTACCCCACATCACACATTTTTTCTTGGTAACTTTTTCAAAAAGCTTCACCAATATTCTGGCGGAATTCTTTTCTTCAATTGAAAAATCTTCTGATTCAAGAAAACTTTCCACCGATACTTTTGTTGGGACTGTTTTATTTTGATTTTTCATAGTTGAGTTTGGGCGAAAAGACGAATTTTTATTTTCGGCTGGCCGCCTCGTAAGAAGTTAGAACTTTATTTCAACAAAAGATAAAAGCTGGTTGCTATTAGTAGCTGTACCAAAATCCCCAACAAAAGTCTTTTGATACCTCTCAGTAATATGGAAGAGTTGAATAAATATATCACCAAAGATAAAGAATATATGATGACGGCCATCCCCACAACTACCAACAGATTTGGACCCTCGGGGTCATTGAAAGACAGAAGCATCGCCCGCGAGAAAAAGAGAGCCGTTACAAACAAGATGAGTAATGATATCTTTTTTGATTTGAAATACATATGGTAATTATGCTAGAAAAGTTATGAGCTACGAAGCTGTGACGACACTGGGACAGTAAAATAAGAGGTGAAAATGGAGATGACTTCACTTCCCCCAAGGTCTTCCAGCCACATTTCGAGCATATTCCAACATTTCTTCAAAAGAAACACCGATTCTTTCTGCTACTTCCTCGAGGTAACCAGCGGCATCTTCATCATCTTCGTATATTTCACCGAAAGTAATGATGTCTGAAAAAATATCGTCAGGATTCATTTCTTCTTTCTGAGCAAGTTCTTCAATCATTCTCTTAATGAATGATTCCCTGCTCTCCAAATTTTGTCCCTCTAGGCTCATGTATTTTACTCTACCATTCTTTTAAGCCCAGCACGATGCATCGAGTGTTGTGCAAACTGGCTGGCCTCCTCAGATTCCTATATTTTACCACCAAGCCCCACAAGGCTTTTTTGATTACTTTTATTCTACCATTTTGACGCTCCTCGGAATGACCTAATCCTTAAATCCAAAACACACCTGAATCTCTTCTTCAAGCGTGAAATAGGATCGATTGCCCAAATTTTTCGTGAGCACTTCTCTCACTTCGCCCAAAAAGCTTTTCTTATCACCCTCACTCAAAGTTTCGTAAAAACCTGAGGTAGTTTGAAGACCCACTCTCTCTTCAACAGTAATATCGTAGGCTATAGGAATTCTTTCAGTCGAGACCTTCTGCAAACCTGATTTCTTGAAAAAGCCAGAAACATTCTCCGGGTCGCGAAGCTCAGTGGGCACCTTCACCCAGTTATATTTTTGAAAAATGCTTGCGGGAATACTGTCTTCTTGGGGGGCCTCTTTGGTTGTGAGCGTCCAGTACACGAACAAAAGACCTCTGGGCTTAAGCACTCTTTTGACTTCTGTCATTGCGGTTTCGTTCATAAAAAAGTGGAAAGCCGTTCCGACGGTGACTACATCAAAAGAATTGTCGGGAAATGACAGGTATTCTATGTCTGAAATCGCATAATCAATATATAAGCTCTTTAGTTGCGCCTGTTCTTGTGCCTCCTTAATCATTTGAGAATCATGATCCACGCCAGACACTTTCAGACCAAGGCTGATAAGAGGTTCTGTAGATTTTCCCGTTCCACAAGCGACATCAAGAATGGAAGTGCTTCCTTCAGGGACCAACTTTGCCAATAAATCAAAAAGTTCCTTCGGATAAGGAGTCCTATATTTCGTGTAATTCTTGGCCTCAGGACCGAAGAGTTTTTTAAAGATGTTGTGCTGCATGGGACGATATTAATACTCCTCAGGCTCCGAAACCTATCTCAAATTGGCTGGCTTCCTCGGATTCGGATAATTCTCGACCAAGTACCACAAGGCTTTTCTGATGCTTTTTATTCTACCATTTTGACCCTCCTCGGAACTAATAGACGGTAAGTTATTTAAGGTAATTATACTTTGAGAGCAACCTGGCTGCTTCTTTCATTTGAATAATTCGTCGACTAGATCTATCCCTGATTTTTATTCCATATTTTGATTCAAGAGCAAGACTCCAGCCAAAGAATTTCAATAGACGCTTATCGTGTAGAGCAAATTCTTCCATCAGTTTTTTATTTAACTTTCTTTTTTTAAAAGATATTGGGCTATAGATAACAACTTCATCTCCGTTTGTTGCTGACTCCCACAGCTCCCAATGCGCTAATTCATTTCTTAACTTTTGTACAAATCTTAAAGACTCCAGAACTTCTTTATAAGCAGCTAATTTTTCGAAATAGGGTATTTTCTGAAATAGACTTATCTTCCTTTCCAAACTAAAGTAGTTGGCATTTAAGATTTCTAGATAGAAGATTGATGATTGGATATTAGATTTTGGAAAGAAGTATACTCTAAGTCTCCAAGCCAGTGCTTTTTCTATCTCCGTGACACCAGAGAGAATTTTGCCTCTGTACGAGTCAAGTTTTTCTTCAACCGTTTTGGCCTTTAAAGAAGACATAAATTTATGGGTCCTCGGAGTCCGAACCTATCTCAAACTGGCTGCGGGACTAGGACTCGAACCTAGATAAACGCCTCCAGAGGGCGCTGTACTACCATTATACGATCCCGCAATAATCTATACACCTTCAATTTTTTTAATTATTCCTTCCTTCTCTTTTCGAGACCCTTTCACTTTTCTCTCATATTCCCTTGCCTCCTTTTCGGTATCAAAATCTTTTTTAAAAACTAATAATAACGGGGTGTAAGATTTGGTTGACTGGACTTTTCCGGCGTTATGCTCTGCTAGTCGGCGCTGTATATCGTTGGTGCTCCCAACATAATACCACCTTCTCTTTACACTTTTTAACAGATAAACGCACCACATTGGTCCTACCATTATACCTGCCTGCGCAGGCAGGCGATCCCGCAATACGAGGCATTGTAGCAGAATCTCTTCTTTTTTTCTAGGGTTTAGAAAACTCAAAGTTTCTCTTCCTACTTCCCCGCTTTTTTCACCACCACGATCGTGCACTTGGTGAGCACGGCGGCGATAGCTCCCACCGCAGCGAGCACCGGCAGAAAGACAGCTCCCACCGCGGCAAACGTGAGCGGGATCTCGAGCACGCTCTCCCCTTTTTCGTTTTGGAGAATGATGCGTCGCGCATTGCCCTCGGCGATGATTTCTTTTACTTTCTTGAGCACCTCGTCGCCCTCCATACGAAAATATTCTTTCGTGCCTCCGTCGCTTTCTGTATGAGTTTCTTCGCTTGCGTTCGTATTTTTCTCTTCATCCATAAAAGTAAAAAGTTATGAGTAAGCACCGCAATTGTACTCTATTTTTTCAGACATGTCCGCCCCTCTCTCTCTAGTCTCACGGGTATTTCTTCGACACTCGTTTTTGCATCGGGCGTGATGGCGACACGAAGAGCGAGGCCGTTTCTCACATTCTCTTCGAAATATTGGTCGAAAATAAAGTTGCCGAGGGAGTAATAAATTTTCTTGCCTTTATATGTTTCGCTCTCCTGCACAATATGTGGATGCGAGCCAACGACCATCTCTGCGCCCGCATCAATAAACGAACGCGCGAGGATTTTCACACGCTCGGGCGGGGGCACATACTCGTCGCCCCAATGCGTGTACACAAACACCATCTGCCCTTTCGCTTTTTCTTTTCTCACTTGCGCTATCGTGTGGTCGGTCTTGTCGCTTGTCCAATCACTCCAGTTTACAAACGCTATCGGCACGCCGGAGAGCGTCGTCGTCGCCACACGGAGCTCTTCGGGAGAGTCGGGGTCGCCGAAATATTTCACACCATCGGCATCAAGCCATCGTTTGGTTTCCAGAAGCCCGTCGCGGCTAAAGTTGAGCATATGGTTGTTGCCAAGATTTACCATGCGGATGTTGTGGCGGAAAAGAAGCGTCGCCGTGCTCGTGGGAAATGTAAATGTAAAATGCCCCGCGTCCCCTTCCTTCGTGCCTACGCTCTTGGAATCGTTTTTTGTGACGGGCCCCTCGAGATTTCCCACTACGAGGTCCACACTTTGCAGAAGCGAGCCTACCCCCTCACAAGAAAAAATGTAGTCCCCGCCGTTTCGCTCCGCCACTTGCCGAATGTAACGGTCGAACATCATGTCACCCACGAAAAGTATCGTAGCAGGTTTCGGCACAGAGCTCGCGGGCACTGCCTCCGTGCTTTGGCTTGAAGAAGAATATTCTTCCGGATGTGTGCGGTTTGGTACGAGAAAGAAAGCGACGAGCGCGATAAAAATTAAGACAACAATACTGTAGAGCGTGACGAGTTTTTTCATAGTTGATGTATCTCTACGGTATCACGCACGGCGCATAAAAACAAAACGACGCCCGAGTACTCCCCGGGCGCCTATCGCTTGCGTAAAACTTATTCAGTCTTTTTTTTATCATGAGACAAAAGAAGGTCCGGGGATGGATCTGGGGGGATTTTCGGCGGACTTTCGTCTCTGAAACTCGGCCATATCCATCGAGGAATCCACCGTGAGCGTTTTCTTGTATCTACATATATACCCTCAATCGCCAGTTGCTTTTCCGTCTCAACAAGATCTGCTTCTATCCTCTGGAGTTTTGCCCGAACATCTTTCAGTTCTTTTTCATATTTTCGGTTGAGACGTATCGCCTTCCCTGCTTCATTTCGTGCTCCGACATACTGTCCAATAGCAACAAGTACACAGAGAAGAACGAAGAGGAGTCCAAAGGCGAGAGCTGCCACGATTTCGAACGTGGGCTCACCGAGAGCACGCTTCTGAACAAAACTATTCCCAAAGAAGCCGAGAGCTCCACCCGAAGCAAGAATAAAAAATATAAGGATGACAAACCACGATACTGAAAAGATAGAACCGAAGAATCTTTTCATGACGGCTCTCCTGTAGAGTTAAAATGAGTCAATGAATTTGGTGCTCTTTTCAGAGTACCACCATGCGAGGCGGAGTCAAGCAAAGCCCTTGCTTTTTTCCGTGGGGCGTTGTAGGGTTTTACTTGGCAGGAGCGGTTTTTTCATCAACACTACTACGAGGAAAGAGCATGGCGACACAAGAAGCTCAAAGTGGTTCGAGTGGCTATCCTGGTTTCGACGGCACCCAGCCGAATAATAATTACCTCGAAGGCTGGGCATTGCGCAAGGAGCAGATGGGGCAAGTGGAGGCTCTCGCACACCGGCTCGCACATAGGGATTTCGACGACTTCATTACGTCCTTTCAGCCCACCATGCGTGAAATGGCACTCATTCTTCAGCTTTCACTCTACATGCCGGGCGCAAGTATACGAGTGTTTATCGAAACACCCGGCTTTCTCGACAAACTCTCCGAGTATTTCAAGACTCACCACTGATCATTGGTGCTTTAAAAAGTTATATCGTCCCCGGCTTCGGCCGGGGATTCTCTTTTTCCACAGCTTTTTCACACAAAGTTTGACAGAGTAGGTGTAAGTGTGATACATTAGCAATGGACCAATGTTGGTTCGCAACCGCTCATTAGGAGCAGAGGCACACCCGTTGAGGTATGTTCTTTTAAAAACCGTGGTAAAGTTTATCTTTCTTTTTTTGGCCATGAAAGCAGATGGAAGTTCAGCCGAAGGTATTTCGGACACGAACACCGGGAGACTCATCTCCCCTGCTGGTATAGCCAAGGAACAAAGCCCAAGAAAGGCAAGCACCAACCACGTTGTGCAATACGGCGAAATGTCGTTCTATGGTCCGAAGTCCAAATGGGGACCTCGATTTTACGGCCGGAGAAAAGCATTCGGCCAGATATACCATGAAAGCGACTTTCACGTTGCGCACAAAACGCTCCCCAGGGGGACAATAGTTCGGGTCACCAATCTCAAAAATGGGAAGTCTGTTGAGGCTCCTGTCGAGGACCGTGGTCCGTACAAGCCCGGACGCATCATTGATGCCTCCGGAAAAGTAGCCGAGAAATTAGGCTTCTCAGGTGTTGTCCCTGTAAGGGTCGAAGTCATTCACCTCGCGGCAGCGAAGAAATAGCATCGCCGCAAAACCTCTCACGGCTTTTTAGGCCGGGCGCTCGGGAATTCCACCGGGCGTCTTTTATTTTTTATTCCCAAGTGTCGCTTTGATGAATTCTGTAAACAACGGATGCGGTGCGAGGGGTCGGGCTTGGAATTCGGGGTGGAATTGCGTGCCGAGGAAAAATGGATGCTTCTCTTTTGGGAGCTCGGCGATCTCCATGAGGATACCCTCGGGAGAAGTGCCCGAGAAAACGAGACCAGCTTTCTCTATTTCAGAAATGTATTCCGGATTTACTTCAAATCGGTGCCGGTGTCGCTCAGAAATTTTTTCGCTCCCATATGCTTCGCGGGCGATCGTGCCTTTTTTTAGAAGTGCCGGGTACGAGCCGAGGCGCATCGTGCCACCGTAGTCGCTCTTCGCCATTTTTTCTTTCTGCTCGGGCATGATGTCGATGACCAGGTGTGCACTCTTCGGGTCGATCTCGGCCGTGTTGGCATCTTTCCACCCGAGGACATTACGCGAGTATTCCACCACCGCAAGCTGCATGCCGTAGCAGAGCCCGAAGTACGGAATTTTGTTTTCGCGCACAAAACGGATCGCCGCGAGCTTGCCCTCAATACCGCGCGCACCGAATCCGCCGGGGATGAGCACGCCGTCGTACTGCTTGAGTTCGGAAAGTTTTTTCTTGGCATCGGGGCCTTCGTACTCTTCTGCGGAGAGCCATGTGAGCTTCGGCTTTGCGCCCTGCCAATACGCAGAATATTTTATCGCTTCGATGACAGAGAGATACGCGTCAGAAAGTACGAAGTCGCCGGTGTTAAAATACTTGCCGATGATCGCGATGTTTACTTCGTGTTTTGGGTTTTTCGTTTTCGACAAAAAGTTTTTCCATTCTTTCATGTCGGAAACTTTTTTTGTTTTCAATCCGAGCGATTTCAAGAGAATATCCGAGAGTTTATCTTTTTCAAAGTTTATCGGCACGTCATAAACACTCTCTACGTCTGGTGCAGAGATCACACTCTCCGGATGCATATTGCAAAAGAGCGCGAGCTTTTCTTTGCGCACGAGGTCGAGGGGTGCCGAGGCACGGGCGATGACCACGTCGGGCTGGATACCGCTTTCATTGAGCGCACGTACCGCATGCTGGGTGGGCTTGGTCTTCATCTCGCCGAGTTTGCCAGGAATAGGCAGGTACGAAACCATCACAAAAGAAACGTCGCCGGGATTTTTCAGCTCCATCATGCGAGCCGCTTCGAGAAAAAGAATATTCTCGTACTCCCCCACTGTACCACCCACCTCCACCACCGTAATATCTGCATTCGCGGTTTCCGCCGCTTTGTTGATGCGCTCGATGACCTCGAGAGGAATGTGCGGGACGACCTGCACGCATTTGCCCTTGTATTTCATAGCACGTTCTTTTTCAATGACCGCAGAATACACACGGCCCGTCGTCATGTAGTTTACAGACGGGAGCGAAGTATTGAGAAATCGCTCGTAGTTGCCCATGTCTTGGTCTGTCTCATATCCGTCTTCCAAAACAAAAACCTCGCCGTGTTCGGTGGGGTTCATAGTGCCGGCATCAACATTGATGTACGGATCGATCTTTGCGGCGGTGACGGAAAAACCTCGAGACTGGAGGATGGCTCCGATGGAGGATGCCGTGATACCTTTTCCTACTCCCGACATCACTCCTCCGACAACAAAAATATATTTCCGTTTTTTGGCCATGAAAAAAGAAAAATGAGGGATAAATAATTCCTTCCCATGATACCCGAAAACCGCGCCGAGGGATATTGACAATTATACTTTTCGATGATAAATATAAACGAGCGCGAGGATTGGCCTCGCCCGAACACAACAAACAAAGGAGAAGATTGTGAAAAAACCCGACCTGGTCCGCCAGCAGTTTCTCTGCGACGAGCGGACGCTCCGCCATGAACGCCGCAAGGCCAAACAGTTCCCGCGCCAGTGGCGCCGGATGCACGGCAGGCTCACGCGGCGGATGATTTCCGCCCCGGCGACAAAGAATGTTCCGCTGGTACGCACCACCACGCTCGCCCCCCGTGCGACGCCCGTCGGCTTCTTTGACCGCCTGAAGGGGCGCGTGCAGAAGTTCTTCGTCGGCCGCCGGCGCACCTCGCCCCCGGCAAACCGCCGGGAAGTCTAGTCATCGTCGTTAAACGAAAGCCCCGAGATTCATCATCTCGGGGCTGAAATTTTTGTATTTTACACTTTGAGATATTTTCGCACCGCGAGATAGCTCGATATGGCTCCGATCACAAGCCCGAGCGAAACCAAGAGGAAGAAAATGCTGAAGAAATTTGCGAGGTAATATTCGAAGAGGTTAATACCGCCAAAGAAAGAGGTGGTCGTGCCCCCAAGCCAAAGCGTGACGGGGTAAAAGAGGAGCATGGCAAAGAGTGCCGCGATGACACCATAGAGCATACCTGCCACCACAAACGGCCCGCGAATGTAGAAGTTTGAAGCTCCCACCAGGCGCATCACGGCGATCTCTTCGCGAGACATGTAGATGACGAGACGCACGGTATTGAGAGTGATCATGAGCGAGACGAATATCAGGAATGCGGCAGCAGCGAAGCCGAGACGCTCGGCACCAAGCACGAGCTGGGTGAGCCGGTCGATGACTTCTCTGTTTTGTTTGTAATTTACTTTTTCAATCAGACTTGAGCCCTGCCCTGCTGCTGTGCCAGAAGTGTAGCTGTCGAGAAAATGCGAGACACTCTCATACTGGGAAGGATCTTTTGCCACAATATTGAGCCGAGCACCGAGTGGGTTGTAAGAAAGCTCGTCGAGTGCCTGGAGGGTGAGATAGTCGTCTTTGTGTCTTTCTTTAAATGCAGCAAGAGCAGCATCGCGCGAAACGTATTCTACTTTTGCCACTTCAGGAAGTTTTTCAACCGAAGATTTTACTTTCATTATTTCTGCTTCTGGCGCAGAGAGACTGAAGTACACGTTTACATCTACCTTGTCCTTCAAATCACTCAGAGATGCGTTCAAAATAACCGAGAGGAAGATAACGATGCCGACGACAAAAAGCGTGACGGTGACGACAAGTACGGATGAGAGCGAAACGAAACGGTTGCGCCAAAAGCCCAAGATACCGCTTCGTATTATTCTTTTTGTATTGGTCCAAAACATAAATTTTATCTACTGAACGAAGAGGTAATCATAACATATATTTCCCCTCCGGGTCGTCGCGGATAATCCGCCCCTGGTCCATAGTGATGACGCGGCGGCCGAGAGCGTCTATCACTCCTTTATTGTGCGTCGTCAAAATGACGGTCGTCCCGATGTCATTGATCTTTTTCAAAATCTGCACAATCTCGTACGTGTTTACTGGGTCGAGATTCCCTGTCGGCTCGTCGGCAATGATGAGGTCGGGCTGATTGACGATAGCGCGAGCGATGGCGACACGCTGCTTTTCTCCACCAGAAAGTTCGTGCGGGAAATTCCACTCCTTTCCTGCGAGGTCGACGAGGGCGAGAACATGCGGCACATCGAAAGCGATCTCTTCATCGCTCCGGCCCGCTGCCTCCATGGCAAAAGCAATATTCTCGAATACGGTTTTTTCCGGAAGAAGGCGGAAGTCTTGGAAAATCATCCCGATGCGACGGCGGAGTTTTGAAACGTCATTTTTGTGGAGGGCGTGCACATTGACGCTTTCAAAGAAAATGTCTCCCTCGGTCGGATGCTCTTCGGCCAAAAGGAGTTTGAGGAGTGTGGTCTTCCCTGCTCCAGAATGGCCCACCACAGAGACAAACTCACTATGAGATACCGCGAGTGTCACATCAGAAAGAGCGACGGAGTTGTCGTGGTATTTTTTTGTTACTTTATCAAAATAGATCATGGGATATTTTTTTCTGCTTCCAAAAATTCTTCGAGCTCTCCACCTTCAAGGACTTTTTCTGTGTCTCTCACTTCCACTCCTGTGCGATGATCTTTGACCATTTTATACGGGTGGAGGACATACGATCGTATCTGTGAGCCCCATTCAATGTCGGTCGTTTTGGAAATATACATTCCTTTTTCTTTCGCGACCCGGTCTTCTTCTTGCTTCTTATAAAGTTTCGCGGCAAGAATCTGAAGGGCTTTTTCGCGATTGCGCTCTTGGCTCCGCTCCGAATCCATGTGTACAGAAATCTTGGTAGGAAGATGGACGATGCGTACGGCTGTCTCGCGCTTGTTTACGTTTTGGCCACCCGGGCCACCCGATCGAGTAAACTCAACCTCAATTTCGCTCTCTGGGATTTCCACTTGCTCGATTTTGTCGAACTTTGGAATCACCTCGACGAGCGAGAAAGATGTGTGGCGGAGTTTTTTCGCATTAAATGGCGAGATGCGTACGAGGCGGTGTACGCCGGATTCGTTTTTGAGTGTGCCGTAGGCACCCTTGCCGGCAATCTCGAACGTAATGTTTCGAAAACCGCCGTGATCGTTTTCGTTTTTATGCAAAACAAAAAGCGACCAGCCAGTGCGCAGAGCGTATCGCTCATACATCCGGTACAGCATCGCCGAGAAATCTTCCGAGTCGTCACCACCAGCGCCAGAAAAGATGGTTATGATGGCGTCTCCTTTGTCATACTTTCCTTCTCCAGAAATTTCATCCTTGAGATCATTCATTTCTTTGATGAGCTCTTGCGCCAGAGATTTGTCTTGCCAAAACTCTGGCTCCGCCATCATCCGTTCTATCTCTTCTACCCGTTCTTTCTTTGGCTTCTTTTCATCCATTGTTTGTAGTATACCAAAGTTGAAAAAAGAAAGGAACCCACTGGGAAAATATGTGAGAATTCTTGGAGCCACCTCGCGGGATTGAACCGCGGACCTTCTCGTTACGAGTGAGATGCTCTACCAACTGAGCTAAGGTGGCGTTATGAAATTGTTTCGATGTTACCTACCAAGACAGCTAAGGGGTACTACATAAATT
>OFRG01000717.1_pt1 | contig 11650 bp, 13 predicted proteins | sample 1543071 | NCBI WGS metagenome assembly OFRG01 (sample SAMN07774222, study PRJEB24372) | wastewater metagenome | isolation source: WWTP Verbania (Effluent) | place: Italy: Verbania | collected 2015-12
GACTATCCGGATCTGCGTGACGCGCTGGACAAACTCAAGCTCAACGACGCGGCTCTGGTCTACGAGCCGGAGACGTCGGCGGCGCTGGGGTTCGGGTTCCGGTGCGGGTTCCTCGGACTCCTCCACCTGGAAATCATCCAGGAGCGATTGCGGCGCGAGTTCAATATGGAGCCGACTATCACGACTCCGTCGGTAGTCTATGAGATCAAGATGATGGGACGCGAGGATCGAATCCCGATGTATTCGCCTTCCGCTATGCCGGATCCGGCCGGTATCGAGATGATCTATGAGCCGTATGTGGCGCTGTCGATCGTGACCCCGAGCGAGTTTCTCGGCAATGTCATGAATCTCTCGCAGCGAATTCGTTCGGTGTATAAGAATACAGAGTATATTGATGAGGAGCGTGTCCTATTGTCCTTCGAGGCACCGCTCATGGATGTCATCGTCAGTTTTCATGATGATCTCAAGAGCGCGACGCAGGGCTATGCCTCGATGAACTATGATGGCATTGGTTATCGCGAGAGCGATGTCGAACGGCTCGATATCCTGGTTGCTGGAGACCGTATCGACGCATTTTCGCGCATGGTACCGAAGCGGCTGGCGTATGACGAGGGTAAGCGGGTGGTCGAGAAGCTCAAAGACGTCATCCCACGACAGAATTTCGCGGTAGCGATTCAGGCGGCGATCGGCAGCAAAGTCATCGCGCGTGCCACGATTTCCGCGTATCGGAAGGATGTGACGGGCTATATGTATGGCGGCGATTTTTCTCGCAAGAAGAAGCTTCTCGAGAAGCAGAAGCGTGGTAAGAAGAAAGCGAAAGAGCTCGGCCAGGGGAAAGTGCCTATCCCAGGGGAGGCCTTCTTGGCGATTCTCAAGAATTAAGCAGGCAGGAATATCTTTGCCGAAGTGCCGGAGCCGCCCTTGGGGCGGTTTCTCTTTTTGAAAAAACCAGGAAAGCGGGGTATACTGGAGGAGTAATAATTGTCATGGAACATATGGCCATGGAACTGACCGAACTTAATTTTGAGGCAGAAGTATTGAAGAGTGATAAGCCGGTGCTGGTGGATTTTTGGGCCCCGTGGTGCGGGCCGTGCCAAATGATGGGACCAGTGATTGATGAGCTGGCTACTGAAATGACGGCTGCCAAGATTGCTAAGCTCAATGTGGATGAGAATCCGGCATTGGCGCAGAAGTATGGCATCATGTCGATTCCGGCGCTGAAGATTTTCAAAGGCGGACAGGTCGTCAAGGAATTTATCGGTGTTCAGCAGAAAGAGAAGATGAAGGCCGAACTCGAAGCCGCCGCCTAGCCGAAAGGATCCACCAAAAAATCAATATGAAAATTCACAGGGAACAGATCGATTTGGAGAGCAAGACACAGATCCAGTTCATGGATATCACCGATCGGGTACAAGAAATCGTCGATCGATCAGGCATCCGGGAGGGGCAGGTGCTTATTTATGTGCCGCATACGACGATGGGCGTCGCCATCAATCACAACGAGTCGATGCTCTTGCAGGATTTCATGCGTGTGCTCTACAAAATCGTTCCGGTGGATGATCAGTATTCCCATGACCTTTTTGAATTGAAGCGGGACAGTACTTCCGATGGGCGAAGCAACGGCCATTCTCACTGCAAAGCAATACTGCTCGGCAATAGCGAGACGCTGCCGATTGAGAAAGGGAAGGTGTTCTTGACGGAAAAGCAGAATATTTTTGCGGTGGAATTTGACGGGTCGCGCAAGCGCGATGTCTATATCCAGGTCATCGGCGTATAAGCGGCCTCGTGGACTCTGCTTTGGCGCAGAGTCTATGTATAAAATCTAGCGGTTATGACCCCTCTGGTCGAAACACTCAAACAAAACGGATATTTGCGTTCGGATGTGCTGGTAGATGCTTTCGAGTCGGTGACTCGGGCGGATTTTTTGCCGCCTGAATTTGAGGATGAAGCGGATGCGGATATTCCGTTGCCGATCGGGCATGGGCAGATGGGTCCGCAGCCGAGTACGGTGGCAGTGATGCTTGAGTTGCTTGAGCCGAAAGCCGGGCAGCGCATCCTGGCAATCGGGAGCGGCTCTGGTTGGGTGACCGGCTTGCTCGCCTATGTCGTCGGGGATCAGGGAAAAGTCGTCGCTTTTGAGGGTCTCGATGAGATGCATGCTTGGGGGCAATCCAATCTGGAGAAATTCGACTTCATCAAGAGCGGACGGGTTGAATGCCTGCTCGGAGAGGGGAAGGAAGGACATCCCGATGCGGCGCCGTTTGATCGTATCCTCGTGACGGCTTCGGCTGAGGACATACCACTAGCGTTTCAGCAGCAGCTCATCCTATCAGGAAAGATGGTGCTGCCGATACGGAATCACCTCTGTTATTTTGAGAAGCGGAGTGAGGAAGAACTGTATAAGGAAGAGTTCCCTGGCTTTGTCTTTATTCCATTGATCCTGAAATCATTCTAGAAAACCTCGCCCGTATGCGAAAATTCTTCCTGGTAGTCATTTTTGCGCTGACAGTGTCGGCTGTTACTATTATCGCGCTTTTGGAGAGCTGGTCGGCACAGTACGGCCCGCAGTCGAAAGAGCAATCTTTCATGCTTCTCCGGGGTGAGGATGCGTTGACGGTCGCCACACACCTCGAAGAGCAGGGTATTGTTCGGAACCGTTTCGGTTTTCTCTATGCTTTGGCTCGTCAGAAGAAGCTGAACAGTTTGGTAGCAGGAGAATACCGCTTGTCAGGGAGTCTAGCGGCGCAGGATATCGTTGTTCGTCTTTCGACTGGACAAGTCGTGTCGCCGGATATCCAGGTGACCTTCCCAGAAGGATTTACACTGCAGCAGATGGCGGATAAGCTTTCTCAATCCGGGCTTCCGGGGGACGATTTTTTGGCGCAAGGGCTAGCTCCTGGAGCTGCGTTGCGATCAGAGTTTCCGTTTCTGGCTATATTGCCTCCTCAGGCGAGTCTTGAAGGATTCCTGTTTCCGGATACGTACCGTTTTGATCGGAAGGCGAATGCTGAGACTATTGTGCGTGTCATGCTGACGACTTTTGAGCGCAAGGTCTGGCCTCTGCTTTCCTCTCGCGCACCGAAGGATGCCTATGCGGCACTGGTGTTGTCTAGCATCGTGGAGACGGAAGTGAGGAGCGACAAGGATCGCGCTCTGGTGGCTGATCTCTTTCTGCGCCGACTGGCTATCGATCATCCGCTGCAGAGCGATGCGACCGTGAAATACATCCTCGGAAAGAACAAGGTGCAGCATACCTTCGAGGAAACACGAACCGATTCCCCGTACAATACCTACGTGAATAAGGGTCTGCCACCAGGGCCGATCGCTAATCCCGGACTTTCGTCGATCAAAGCCGTGTTGAATCCTCTCCAGAATTCATACTTCTATTTCCTCAGTGATCCGAAAACAGGGGAGACTGTGTTCTCCGCAACGTTTGATGAGCACGTGCGGAACAAGGCCTCTCATGGCCTCTAAAACGCATGAATAGTATGTCATTGACACGACGGCAGCGACTGGTGATTGGGCATCTTATCCTATTGGCCGGGATTTCCGTGTTGTTCTGGTCGCTTTTCCGGACATCAATTACTCTGCCAGAGAGTGCCGCGATTGTGAGGGCGCTGCTCTCCGCATCGATCCTGTTTTCTTGGATGCTCGTCGGATTTCTTATCTGGAAAGAGCCGACAGCCCTCTGGGTTGGTATCGGATGTGTTGTCCTGCCGCCCTTGTTCTGGGGCTTCGATGTACGGGCGTACGTCGGGTTTCTCATGGCGATTTTATGTTTATGGGCAGCAGCGAGAGAAGTGTCTCGAGAGACGGAAGATCGGCTTGCATTCTCTTCAGGCCGCTCTTTCGCAGTAGCGAAGTTCATGGGAGTGCTCGGTTTTTCAATCCTGATTTCCATGGGGTATTTTCTCTCTATCCGGACGCTCTCGTGGGAAGATCTGGTCTCGCGTTTCCAGTTGCGGGCCGGGACGGTCGAGAAGATAGCGACGCTCGTAGGATATGTCCAGCCTGAGCTGGCCGAGCTCGGCCAGGATCACCGGACCGTCGATGAGTATCTTCGTTCACTGAATGGGTTCTCCTTTTTGAATACTTCGGATGAGGCGCTGCAATTCGAGCAGCTGAATGATGAGGTGGGCCGGTTGCGTGAGCAGGGTATCAATATCGAATTTACTGGAGATGCGCTGACGCTCGTGCGTGGAGCAGCGGAAGAGAGTTCTCTCGCATCGGGGCGACAGCAGCTGGGAGAGCTGGCGGGGCGTCAAGTCGACGGAGATGAGCAGATTTCGGCGCTGTTCGCTGAAGTACTGGAAAAGAAGATCTTCGCCATCGTAGAGGGCAGCCGGATGCAGGAACGGATACCGGATCGGACCCTGCCAGTTTTCATTGCGCTTCTTTTCTTTCTGACCGTCTGGCCGCTCGCGCTCCTCTTGTTTTCGGTGTGGAGTTTCGCAGCAGCGCTCTGCATCAGATTGTTCCGAGCATTGCATTGGATAGAGGTTACCCGGCATGCGGCTCTTCAGGAACGGCTCGAGCGATAATCGCAGAGTCGGCCCAGGGTATGATGGGCTCCCTCAACCCTTGATTTAGCACTCAATTGTGTTGATTGCTAACTTTTTATTTTTCAGGTATCCTGGAGCGAGTATTTCCAAACACCTATTCCTATGGCAGAGAATTATTACGATCTCCTCGGCGTCAAGAAATCAGCCTCGCAGGATGAGATCAAAAAGGCTTTTCGGAAGCTAGCGCATCAGCATCACCCGGATAAGTCTGGAGGCAATGAGGCGAAATTCAAAGAAATCAATGATGCCTATAGCGTCCTTTCCGATCCTGAGAAAAGAGCACAATACGATCAGTTTGGCCGGACAGCCAATGGTGCTGGTTCTGGAGCTCGAGGGGGCGGTTTCGAAGGGTTCGATTTTAGCCAGTTCGGCGGAGCGAATGGTAATGTGCATTTCGATTTCGGTGGCAGCGGTTTCGAAGATATCTTTTCCGATGTTTTTGGCGGTTCACGGCAGGGTGGGCGGGCGCGAGCCGGATCAGATATCCAGGTCGATGTCGAGATTTCGTTTGAGGACATGGTAAAGGGAGTGCACAAGGAAGTGTCACTACGGAAGCTTGCGGCCTGCGAACATTGCCGGGGCACCGGAGGAGAGCCCGGATCCCAGGAAGAATCCTGTAAAACTTGCCATGGCCATGGACAGGTCAAGAAGCATGTTCGCAGCATCTTTGGCGTGATTGAACAGGCGGTGGCATGCGATGCGTGTCATGGCAAGGGGAAGACCTATACGCGAGCGTGCAGTCACTGCCGGGGTGACGGGCGGGCGCAGCGGGAAGAGAAGATCGGTATCGATATTCCAGCCGGCATCCAGGATGGGCAGGCGCTTTCGTTGCCGGGTCACGGCGCCGCCGGAGAGCAGGGTGCGCCGTCCGGCGATCTGTTTGTCGTGGTGCATGTCCGGGCTCATGCCGAATGGATGCGCCGCGGCGACGACATCCACTCGACCATCGAAATCAGCTATCCGCAAGCGGTTCTTGGTGACAAGGTCTCGGTCGCGACGATCGATGGACCGGTGTCTATGAAAATTCCGGCTGGTACTCAGCCAGGGGAAGTATTCCGTATTCGTGGGAAGGGTGTCCCGCATCTGGGCCGTTATGGACATGGTGATCACTTGGTTACCGTGAAACTCATCGTTCCGAAAAAGCTTTCTCATGCGGAGAAAGAATTGATTGAACAGCTGAAGAAAAACGCTCGCTAATCGGCTGAAGCACGCTTCCGATATGCTATACTGTCCCTGATATCCGTATCAGATAATTTTGTGTTTCCCTGTGTTATGACGAATCCTAAAAAAGTGCTGCTCGTAGACGATAATGCGGAAGTTCGCAGTCTGTATGCCGAGATTTTCCGTCAGGACGGCTTCGATGTCCGTGAGGCCAATGACGGTCTCGAAGGTCTGGAGATGGCGAATCAGATCGTTCCCGATATTATCTTGTCTGGCATCATCATGCCGCGCATGGATGGATTTCAGCTTGTAGAGACGCTCCGGAAGAATGTGACGACGGGGAGCGTTCCGATTATTTTCTTGTCGCATCTCGGACGGGAAGAGGATGAAGTCCGGGCCCGTGAGCTCAAGGTGGACGATTTCATCGTCCAGGGCATGGTATCTCCGATAGAAGCGCTGCAGCGGGTCAAGAGTCTCTTGGAGAACAAGACATACGCTGTGAATATCGATCCCCACAGTTTGGACGGAGAGCGTCTCCTTAAGGATCTAGGGTTGGATGAGAACTTCAATACGCCGGATGGCGGGCGCTGGGTGCTGCACCTCCGGTTGCGCAGTCTCGAAAAGAAACAGTTCGATGCCGAATTGGCGATCGATTAATCAGGGCTTCTTTCTGGGACTATGGCTGAATGGAAATATCGTATCCGTGAGCGCCGGTCGCTCCCGGGTCAGGGTCATCCTGTCATCAAACTGCTGCTGGATGAGAGAGGCTACGCCGATGAACGCGATCGGGAGTATTTTTTCGCGCCTCAATACGGCCGTGATCTGCATGACCCGTTTCTTTTTTCCCAGATGGATCAGGCGGTCAGTAGGATAGGCGCGGCAATCGATCGCGGCGAAACAATCGGTATATTCGGAGATTACGATGCGGATGGCGTGACTTCATCAGTCGTGATGCGCGAGGTGCTCGAGGCGCTCGGGTGCCGGGTGGCGGTCTATATACCGAAAAAGGATACCGAGGGACATGGCCTGAATGAGCGGGCGCTTGATTTTTTTGTCGAGCAGGGAGTACGACTCATGATGACGCTTGATTGCGGCATGATGAATCATGCGGAGATAGATCGGGCGAACGAGCTCGGCCTGGAAGTGATCATCGTCGATCATCATCATGTGCCGGAAGTATTACCCGCCGCTTCCGCTATCATCAACCCGAAGCTGCCCGGCGAGACATATCCTTTTCACGATCTCTGCGGCGCCGGAACGGCCTTCAAAGTCGCTCAGGCTTTGTTTCAGCGTTTCGCACCGGAACGCGAGGAGGAGCTTAAATGGCTCTTGGATGTGGTGGCGACCGGAACAGTAGCTGATGTTATGCCGCTCATTGGGGAGAACCGGGTCCTGGTGAAATACGGCCTGATTGTCTTGTCGCGGACGAGGCGTGTCGGATTTCAGGAGATGTTCCAGGTCGGCAAGATGGGTATCGATGAAGAGAAACAGCCGACGGCGCGCGATATCGGTTTTCAGATCGCGCCGCGCATCAATGCCGCGTCGCGTATGGCGCATGCGATGCTGGCTCATGATCTCTTGATGGAGCGCGATGTCGTGAAGGCTCGGGTGCTGGCGCTTGAGCTTGAGGCGCACAATGTCGCCCGCCAGAAGATCTCGACCGCAGCGACGGATAAGGTCAAGCTCTTGGCGCAGGAGAAATATCAGGATAAGAAGTTCATTTTCGCGGTTGGGAAGGAATATCCGTTTGGTATCGTTGGGTTGATTGCTGGCCGGGTCGCAAATACGTATCGCAAGCCGACCTGCGTGCTCTATCGGGGTGAGACAGAGAGCATGGGATCATTTCGGAGCATTCCTGAGTTCAGCATCATCGAAGCGATCGAACAGTGCGCTGATCTTTTGGTAAAATTCGGCGGACACTCTCAGGCAGCGGGCATGACCATCAAGAACGAGCATCTGGATACCTTTTATGAACGCTTCAATGCGCTGGTTGAGAAGGCGCTTCAGGACACCGTTACCGAGCCAGAACTCTGGATCGATTTGTCGCTTAATTCGGCGGATATCGTACCCGAACTGGTGACGGATATCGCTCGGTTCGCTCCTTTTGGGGAGGGGAATCCTGAGCCGGTCTTTCATTTGGCAGATATGCAGGTGAAGCAGGCTCGGTTTGTCGGAGCGGGTAATAAGCACCTGAAATTAGCACTTCTCTCATCGGATGGATCGAAGGTGTTTGATGCGATTGGATTTTCTCTTGGGGAGCGCTTCCCAGATATCATCCCTGGGGACCGATTTGACGTGGTTTTTAACTTGGAAGAGAATACGTGGAATGGACGAACATCCATTCAGCTTAAATTGATAGATCTTTGCAAGAAGGGAGCTTAAGATGCTGTTTCGACCGAAACAGGTGGTCTGTGTCTGTATCGGGATGCGGATGACCTCGCAATGCTGGAAGCTTGGCGTGATAACGAAAGATGTCTCATCGAGACAGAACGCGCTGTACAAAGTGGCAGTTCCGATGTGCGATCCGACCGGCTGGGGGGACGGTCCGTATGAAAGGAACGGGTCGTACGAATGGTGCGGGGATATCCTCCTACCAGATGATCCGCTCGCGCTTCTGTTCGCCCGAGTATCGAGCCGGAGCTTTCTCGAGCTGTTCGCGGAGGGAAGGGTATTATCGCGTCGCGAACAATATACCGTATCCCCGGTGCAGCTCTGCAGCGCTGATCCATACATGCTTTGGAAGAAAATCTTCCAGAAGACATGACTGCCCAGAACCTTGGGCAGTCTTTTTTTGTGAAAACCGAGCGGAACATGGTATTATGGGAGCATTATGGAAAAGATTATTCTCTATACGGATGGCGGATCTCGGGGGAATCCCGGTCCGTCAGCTCTCGGTGTGTATATTGAGACCCTTGACAAGCGGTACGGGGAATTTTTGGGCACGAAGACTAATAATGAGGCTGAATATGCTGCGATTGTCTCAGCGCTCAAGAAGGTAAAGTCCCTTCTCGGTAAAGAGCGGTCAAAAAAGACTGAAGTCGAAGTACGCATGGATAGCGAACTGGCCTGCAGGCAGCTCAAGCATGAATATAAGATTGAAAATGAGAAACTACAGCCGCTCTTCCTCTCGGTGTGGAATCTGATGCTGGATTTCGGAAAAGTCGGATTTGTGCATGTACCGCGCGAGCGCAACCAGATAGCGGATGCGGAAGCAAACAAAGCGATGGATCTGGTGATGAAACAGCCGGGCCTGCTCTAAGTGAGGAACAATGAAATAAAAAATATGTTTTCAGGCAAGAAAAAATGGTTTATAGCTGTCCTAGTACTGGCAATCGCTGGCGGATGGTACTGGTGGAGTCATCGGACACTGGCGGCCCTCTGGACGACTGAATCGATTGGCCGGAGTGATGTGTTGGAGACTGTATCAGTCGTTGGTACGCTGCGGCCAACCGAATACGCTGATATCTCTTTCTCGACTTCAGGAACGATTAAGAAGATTCTTTTCGAAGAGGGGGAAGAAGTAAAAACTGGCGACGTAATCGCGTTGCTCGATACCGCAGTGTTGCAGTCCGAGCTTCGGCGCACTCAGGTAGCGCTCTCTATTGCTGAAGAGAACGAAAAGCTCGCTCACCGGAGCTGGGATGACCTCAAGCCGGAGGAGCGCGCTGTGAAGAAACTGACAACGAAGCAGGCACGGGAGAGCATACGAACCGTGGCCGCGCAGATCGATCAAAGTCGGGTGATCGCTCCGATGGATGGCGTACTGTCGAAGTTGGATGCGCGTGTCGGAGAGACGACGCTGGCGGGGAGGCTGATCGGCCGTGTTTCTGGTCCTGGAGCCTACATTATCGAAGCGGATGTTCCAGAAGCAGATATCGCATCAGTCGCGGTCGGCAAGCGAGCGACAGTAGCGTTTGATGCCCTGTCATCGGATGAAATATTCGAAGCGACTGTCTCCTCGATTGATCCGGCAGCGAATGTCATTCAGGACGTCATCTATTATACGATCACACTGTCGCTCGAGAGCCAGGATGACCGGCTCAAGGAAGGGATGAGCGCTGATATCGATATCCGTATTTCTGAACGCATGCAAGTATTGACCGTGCCATATCGGGCCCTGATACGAGATGGCAATCAGGCCTTTGTGGAAATCGCGAAGAGCGATACGGAATCCGAGCGGCGCGAGGTGACCATCGGAGTAGAGGGAGATGACGGTACTATCGAGATATTGTCAGGAGTGTCCGAAGGTGAGCAAGTGATTGTCAGCAAGAATAAATAGCGTATCGCGGAAAATCTTGGCATATGGAATACTTCGGTATCGATCTCATCGCGCTCATCAAGACGGTCGGGCTTATCGGGCTTTTTCTCATCGTATTTGCTGAGACGGGCCTGTTCTTAGGGTTCTTTTTTCCGGGTGACAGCTTGTTGTTTGTCGCTGGTCTGCTGGCGGCGCAGGGACTGTTTTCTCCTGAAGCCTTGATTATCACGATCGCGGTAGCGGCTATCACCGGCAATATGGCTGGGTATTGGTTTGGTGAGAAGGTTGGCCCGAAGCTGTTCGACCGGGAAGATTCCTTACTTTTCAGGAAACAGCATGTGTATCGGGCGCAGGCTTTTTATGAGGAGCACGGCGCGAAGACGATTGCGTTAGCCCGGTTCATCCCGATTGTCCGGACATTTGCTCCGATCGTGGCTGGAGTCGCCAAAATGCGTTATCGGACGTTCCTAGCCTATAATATCCTCGGCGGATTGGTCTGGACGGCTGGTCTGGTGTTGGCGGGGTATCTATTCGGCAATCTGATCAGCGATGTCGACCGGTATTTGCTGCCGGTGATTCTGGCTATCATCATCGTTTCGTTCATGCCGGCCGTGTGGCACATAGTGAAAGAGCGAAGAGGACAAAAAACAGCGGAGCCGAGCGATATCTAGCGATATTGCCGGGTTTCGGCATTTTTGACAAAAAAATCGGGAGGTGTAAGATAACCTGGTATCCGAAGGGGAGGTATCGGTCGTTTTTCTTTTTGAATGATTTGGTAGCAGACGCTTATGTTTCAGATGCTGAATAAGATCCGCAAGACTCCGCGTCTTGTGGTTTCTCTGGAAGAGTTGAATCAGATGCCGATAGAGACGCTGGGTCAGGAAGTCTCTCAGTCGGTCAAAAAGCTGTTTCGTGGTTCGTTTGCGATCCGCTCAGTCGCTGCCGGCTCCTCCAACGCTGAAGAGCAAGAGCTGACCGCACTTTCGAACGCTTATTACGATATTGAGCGCTTCGGTATCCGTTTCGTGGCTTCGCCGCGGCATGCGGACGCAATTTTCGTCTCTGGACCGGTATCACGCAATATGGTGCAGGGTCTCCGGCATACCTATGAAGCGATGCCGACACCGAGGCTCGTGGTGGCTCTCGGCGACGGGGCGATCAATGGGAGTGTTTTTAAAGATTCATACGCTGTCATGAACGCCGTGGAGGATGTCGTGCCGGTTGATTGGAAGATTCCGGGTGATCCGCCGTCTCCTCGGCAGATACTCGCTTCGCTCCTGGCAATGTTCCGCGCGATCGAAGAGGGTCAGATATCCGTTGATAGCGAGAAGCACTGATGCCTATGGAAACTCTTTTTCAGATAGAAACCCTACAAATCATCATTGCCATCTATCTCGGGTCGGCGGCTTTGTCGCTTCTCGCGGGCTGGCAGCTGCGGGATGGTGGTCGTGCTGCAAACGGAGTGGCGCATATCGGCGCCTTTTTCGCGTCAGCACTTCTTGTGGCTTTTGCTGCTGGCGTGTTTCTCGACGGTGAAGGGAAAGCGTTTTCGTATCTCCTGCCATTCCCGGGCGTTGAGTTCTCGTTTCGTATCGATGGTTTGTCCGCGTTTTTCCTCGGTCTGATTGGAACCATCGCGTCGCTCGCGTCGCTCTTCGGTATCTCCTAT
>OFRG01000718.1_pt1 | contig 11646 bp, 23 predicted proteins | sample 1543071 | NCBI WGS metagenome assembly OFRG01 (sample SAMN07774222, study PRJEB24372) | wastewater metagenome | isolation source: WWTP Verbania (Effluent) | place: Italy: Verbania | collected 2015-12
TTCAGAGGCGACACCGTTTAAGTGTCGCGCCGATGCTCGATTGTGCTGACACAAAAGAAAAACCCAATCAAATCAACACTGAATCTGATTGGGTCCTGTCGGCGTAGCATTTTTGTAGCAATGCCGCTTGCAAGTCTTGCGGTTTACTTTGCGTTAAACCGCATCAATCGTTGTCCCAGCAGCTCATTTCCTCGTCCGCTTGCTCCTCTGGCGTGTCGAATGTGCCGCTAGGGCCACCAAGCCACACTACGGCATTCCCAGCAGCGCGCTCGTTGCGTTCGTGCTCTTCTGCGCCTACTTTCGCCGCTTCGATGGCTGCATGTTCGGGCCAGTCGGCACGCTCCATGATTCGTGCGGCGTATCGGCGCTCCCACTCGCCGCGTGGAATGACGCTTAACAGTGCAGTCGAAAGGACGACTGCGGGCGGTGTTGGTTGTTTGGTTGTCATTTGGTGTCGCCTTTCACTTCTGCGTTAGGGCGCAGTCCAGCGTCGAGTTTGTCGGCGGCGGCACGGAGAGCAGCGGCGAGCGCCTTCGACGCTGGTACATGCATATCATCTGTATATCCGTCCTGCGTGCGCCAGCCTTCTAGGCATTCGTCCATCATTTCTGACAGTGTTGTACGTGCGGCGACTGGGGTATTGATGTCCTCATTCGGCCAGTCTTCCGGGTCTTCTTCGTCACGGCAAATGAAAAGCGTACCGGCATCTTCAACAGCCGGACCGCCACAGCCATCTGTTGGGTCTTCCCCAAAACGCCACTCAACAGGGAACATTGCGTACATCATATTTTCCTTTCACATCTGTTTGCTGTCGCCCTAACAGGGCAATCCATCGCACCTACGGGCGCTGATTTCTGCGTTAGAGCGCAGAACCTGCGCCGTCTCCCATCGTCGTGTTCTCTGCTGACTGGTCAGCGCCTTGGCATACTCGTTCCAATACTTCACGGCCTCGCGCATCGTGGCGCGGTAGAAGTTGTCGGGCGGCATGTACAGCAAGCACCCATCATTTGCGATCCCATCTTGTGGCCCGAACCGTTCCGCGTTGGCGCAGCAAATCACTTTGCTGGTGGGCTTGTCCACGGCTTCGCTGTACTGCCACAGTTGCGCGACTGATCCGCAGCACGGGCACAATTCAAGGCCCTCTGGCGTATCCATTTGCTTGTATATTTCGTGAACCATATTTCTCTCCTGGGTAGTCTTCGCATTGACAGGTTTACGCTCGCGGCTGATTCGCTGCGCTCACCGCACAGCGCTAGCGTCAAATTACGGATGCGCACCGGCCAACTGTTTTGCTTCCTTAACAGCGGCTGCACGGCGTTCGTCCAGGTAGTTGGCCAAGTCAGTGAGGTGCACGCCCTTGGCGCCCTTCTGTGAGCCTGGCTCGATGCGCAGCAGCGGGATTCTGATCTCGCCCAGCGCGACCTTGCGCACGAACTTGTCGGTGGTCAGGTGCTGGAAATAGTCACGGACAACTTTGTCCACTGGTATGACCGCCTGGCCGTCGTATTGAGCCATCAGGAGAAATGCTGTGTTCATGGTTTTACCTGTGGTGTGTGTTTGTCGCAAATGCCGTTCGGACCAACGATGAAGTCGCCACCCTTGCAAGTCGGTGGAGTGGTGACTGGAAAGCTGTCACGCAGGAAAGTGTTTGACCTGCGATAGTCTTGGCAGTTGCTACAGCGTGGCGCTTGCGAGGTGTATGCCCATGCCCGGCGCAATTGGCTGAGTTTGCTCATGCCATCAACTCCACTTTATGCACATGCCCCGCCGCCCGCATGTCCATCACGGTCAGCAGCGCATCAGTGACCAGACCCTGCCCGAGCTGGGCGATCTGCTGTTCATGCGCATCAATGGCGCGCAGGATGGCTGCACGGCCTTCGCCGTCGAAGTTCCAGGCCTTACCCTGCAGCACGCGGCCATCGGCGCGCAGCAGGGCTTCCTGCGCTGCGAGCTGGTCCTTCAGGTCTTCTGCGGCGCAGTGTTTGCCCGCCAGCACCATTGCCACGTTGACCAGGCAGACCAACGTGGCCCTGTCGGCATCGTTGGCGGTACCGCGCTGCACGCTCTCGAACGCCATGCGGGCGGCCAGTGCCAGGTCGGTTTGTTTGGTGGTCTGCATGGGCATGTGGCAGACGGCGCGAAACACGGGGTTGCGGGCAAGCAGCTCAGCTTTCGTGTTTCGTGTGGTTTGCACGAAAGTGACGCGGGGGCGGCTCATGCTGCATGCTCCAGAAAGCCAGCGGGCAACACTACGGCTTCGTCGCCTTCCCACCAGCTAAGCGGGCTCTCTGCCTCTATGACCTTGTTCAGGGCATCGAACGCAGCAGCAAGCGTGGCGCTGACCTCGCCATCCTCTGGCAAGTCGTCTTCGTAATGCTCGTTTGGGTCAATGATGGCGGGGTAGCGTGGCTTGCAAAACACCAGGCGTGCGTCTTCTGGCTTGATGTCGTTGTCCAGCAGCCAACCGGCAATCTCGTCCGCATCGAAAAAGTACGTGTCACTGTCGAGCACGCAGACTGGTGAACCGTCGTATTCGCGGCGCGGCATGGCGTCCCATTTGGCCGTCATCTTCTCGGTGCGGCAGGCCTCGCACCACGACCTCTGTTCAATCACGCCATGGGCCGGGTTCTGTTCGCAAATCTTGTGCGTTGATCCGTCGTATCGCGCCATGCGCTCGTCGTTGCCCCAAAAGTGGCCGGTGGAAGACACCCAGCCAGTAACAGTTTGGATACTTGCCGCCTCGGGCGAGTCGGCCATGATGATTTTTTTGGTAGTTTTCATGCTTGCACCGCCTCCATCTGATCCTCGGCAAACATCGCCACACCACCGCCCCGGCCTTTGAACGTCACGTCCCAATACCCACCACCTTCCTCGCGCCTGGTAATGGTTCCGGTTTTGCCGCCGTGTTTGCGGGAGCTCATGCCAGCACCCCATTTGCCATGTCGACCACGGTATTTGGTATCCCCCGGATTCGGTAGTCCTTGGTGACCTTTCCTTTAGAGCGACCGGAACAAACCACAGTGGCATTTCTCCAGTATGGCTTCCCGGTTTTTGGCCTAACAATATGACCTCGCCGCAAATGTTCACGAGGAGATCTATGGCTATTTCCCACAGCGTGACAGCCTCCTGGCCCTGTTCTTGTGGCATCGATATTGAGAACGTGATAGCTATCGAATGGGAGCGCTGCTTTTATCTTCCGTGTCTTTGCTTTGGGAACTAACTTTTCAATTCCGACATTCGAACACTGCAACACATTTAGGAACCCAAGAACAACCTTTACAAATCTGAAAACTGTTCGCAGATCGTCGGCTTTGCGGTACTCGGCTCGAATGATTAGATTGCTCGGATCGTTGCGATCAAGGTAGCCAATCTTTGGGACGAAAGCCTGTGGTCGAGGCACCCATACACCATCAACCGGCATCCATGTAATGGGCGTTATGTAGATTCCGTCTTCATCTTCTCGGCAGAAAATTACTCGGCCTGCCGAAAGAAGTTCACCAGGTGCATTCTTTGATGTCGCCAAGTATTCAATTGCAATAAATGGGTGAGGCAATCTCAATGGGATTGAGTCATCAAGCCCTCGCAAGTCATCGTCAACGAAGAGAACTCCATTCTCTGGGAGAATGAATTTTTGGGAAGCTCTGCAAAGATCTAACACATGCTCGGTTTTAGAACGTTCCTCTGCTGAAAGACTTGGGACGCCTGCGATTGCTTTGTATTGAGCGACAATTTTTCGGCAATAGTTGAGTACATTGCTCATGCCAGCACCACCGCCATCTGGTCTTCAGCAAACATGGCCACTCCGCCGCCCCGGCCCTTGAAAGTCACGTCCCAGTAGCCGCCACCTTCCTCGCGCCTGGTGATAGTGCCGGTCTTGCCGCCATGCTTCCTGGCAATCAGGCCCAGCTTGTTGTCGTCGGTGGTGATGCGGACTTGCTTACCCACGGCAAAGCTGTCATCGGCGCAATTGGGCACACCGTCATCGCTTTGCTGGCCCTCGGGCGGCGCAGTCGCCGCACGATCCTGCTCCTGCATCGCGGCAGCGATGCCTGATTGGGCATCCTCGGCGCTCAGCTTGGCTTTGCGTTCGGTGGGTTTTTGGCCTGCTTTGGCTTTGCCGGGCGCAAGTTTGGGCTGCGCCAGCGGGGCGAGGGGTAGGGGCGGGTTTTTGAGCGCGTCGATCTTGGCCTGGATCGCCTTGGCCTCGTCGGCGTGCTTTGTGTTCACCCCCTTGATGGCCTTGCGGGTGATGCCCTTAACGTCGATGGCCAGCGCATCGGTCAGGCTGTTGAGGATCAGCGGCTCGTTATCGCTGATGTAGTGATGCAAGTCGTCTTCACTCACAAACAAAATCACCATGCCACGGCACAGGGTGGCATGGCTGCAGGCCTTGATGTGCTGGGTGATAGCGTCCGCCTCGTCTTCACCCTCTGCGTAGGTGTAGGCCAGCGCTTCGGCAATGTCGCCGTGGTCGTAGTGGCCATCGTCCACCTGGGTGTGGAACCATGCGCGCAACAGGTTGCTGGTCAGCAGGCCTGCGGCGTCGTCAGTCTCCAGAATGGCGCGCTTGGTGTCGGCCACCAGGGCGTTGCGCACCGCGCGGGCTGTGTCGCGCTCCACCATGGTCTGCAGCCTGGCCAGGTCTTTCTCCAGCTTGGCGGGTTCGGTTGCGGTTGCAGTGGTTTTGTCGGCCTTGAGTAGGCCCTTTGCCAGTAACACTCCCTCCGCTTCGTCGGTGGGCACCAGCTCCATCAGTTCCTTGGTGCGGGGGTGCTCAAACAGCACGGGGTCGGGTGCGTCTTTGCCCAGCAGTTCGCGCATGGACAGGCCGGTCTTGCCGTCCACCGTGATGTCATTGCGGATCTGGCCCAGTGGGCTGTAGCCCTCGACCCGGTTGGACTGGTGGTCATCCAGAAGCTCTTCGGCCTCAAAGCCTTCAATGACGCGCATGCCTTTTTTCTCGGCCATGACGCGCAAGGCATCGCGGTGGGCTGCTTCCTTGCTGCGAAAGCAAGCGGGGTCGGTACAGATGTCTGCACTGGCCACATCAGCAAACAAATCTGGGTTGGCGCCAGTACGCTTGGGGCACACGGTGCAACTGCCTGCAGCGGTAACCAGGCGGGCGTCTGTGATCTTGAAGACGGCGTGCTCCAGGCGCAGCATGACGTTGGTCTGCAGCCAGGCCCCAAAGGCGCGCACGCTGAGCACCTCGCCAAGGGCGTTTTTTCTGATGGCTTCTACCAGCGCGGTAGTCTGCAGGCCGCTGTCGGGTATGCGGGCAATGAGGAGCGCGCGGCTGGCGTCGATGCCGCCCGCACGCAGGGCCTGTTTGCACTCAAAGCTCAGGTCCAGCAGCTTGAGCCTGCCGTACACGTAGGACCGGCTCTTGTCGATCAGCGCGCCCAGTTCGTCAGCGCTGACCTCGTTGTGCCGCATCAGGCGCTCGTAGCCCTCGGCTTCTTCCAGCTCGCTCAGGTCTTTGCGCTTGAGGTTTTCAATCAGCTGGATGACCAACACCTGGTCGTCGGTCAGGTCACGAATCAGCACCGGGTATTCGTCCACACCGGCAATCTCACAGCCACGGTCGCGGCACTCGCCGCACACGATTTCGTGGGTGATATTGCGCGTGGTGTCGGCAACGCGGTAACCGGGCAGGGGGCGCACTAGCAGGGGCGAAATGATGCCCTGGGTTTTGATGCTCTCGCCCAGCTCGGCCAGATAGGCCGCGTCAAACGTGGTGCGGGGGTTGGTCAGGCTGCGGGCCACGTTGGCCCGCTTGAGGATGGCAAAGGTGTCGGCCATGGTTACAGGCTCCGGTTGGTGTGGAAACACACCACGCGGCCGTCCCGGTAGTGCAGGTGGTCGCCGTGGCGGCTGGGGATGACGTAGCAAATCCAGGCGAAGGAGGCGTCGTCTTCGTGGGTTTGGCTGGACCAGTGCCACTCAGGCCTGACATGGGTTTTGCAGTTGGCAAACAGCAGGGCCTGCTCCTGGCGCGTGGGCAGGGCACCGCCGATGCTGTCGGCCCAGTCCATGGCTGCCTGCCATGTGATTTTTCCGGTCGGGAGTTCGGCCCGCAGCACCAGGTGGTGCATCAGGTTACCGTCAGCATCCAGCACGGGGCCTGCGTAGTGCTCGCCGGAGTGCAGTTCAATTTCCACCTCTTGCAGGACGCGCAGCGTGGGCTGATTGGCCTGGTCTTTGAACTGCGCAATGAGCTTGCTCAGCTCAGTTTGTTTTGCCTCGATGGCGTCTAGTGTTATTGCGGGCATGGTTGTTGGCTCCGGTGGAAAAAGGATTGAAGAATTAAGCGGTGAGGGGAATCAAGCGGACGGCAACAGCACCACCTTCGTAGCTCTTGTGGAGGATGAGCTGGTAGCCGTCGTAGAAGTCGCAAAACCAGGCGTAGGAGGCGTCGTCTTCCTCGCTGGTCCAGTGCCATGTGGGCGTCAATTTGTCTTTGAGGTTGGCGAACAGCATGGCTGCGAGGGGGCGTGTGGGCAGTGCGCCACCTTGCTTTGCCGCCCAGTCGATGGCTTTCTTCCAGGTCAGTTTTTGGCCGCGTTCTGGCAGCAAAAAAGCGGCGTTGTGGGTGCCGTCTTTGCTGGTGGTCACGCCAAAGAAAATGTCGCCGTCAAGGTCGGCACCGATGGCGGGGAGGGCGGTGATAGAAATGGTTTTGATTGGGGTGGACATGGGTAGTTCTTTCAGGTGGGTTGTGGTGGTCAGGGGTTAAGCCACGCGCCAGATGCGCGCCGTGTCGTTGCCAGTGAGCGCAACGCGGAAATTGCCGTGCGTCTTGAGGCGGTTGATCTTCATGGCCGCCGCGCCCACGGCACCGCGCATGCCGGCGGGGAACGCAATGCTCTGGCCGGGCTTGGTGAGCTTGTCAAACAGTGGTTGCCACTTGTTGGTGCCCGCTATTCGGCGCGGCTCAAATGGCACGTCTTCATCCACCGTTAGCGCGTCCAGATCGACAACCTTGCGCGGGCTGTTGTAGCCTTTGGCGCTGGCTTTCTTGGCCGGTGGTGTTGTGCCGCCACTGACGACGATGGCAGAGAATTTTTCTGCGTCTGCGTCTGCGGCTGCCACGGCCTCTACCGCATGCGCAGCGTTGACCAGCAGGGCTTTGCCAGCGCGGTACACATAGGCGCCGTCGACATCCCTGTCGCGCACCACCAGGTCGGCTTCCAGGGCCTTGCTGAGCAGGGTGTGGATGTTGCCGCGCGTGGCATCAAACTTTTCGGTGATGTCCTCCAAGTTCAACTCCTCGTCTGGGTTGTGGGCAAAGAAATTGACAACCCGGGCGGACAGGCTGTCGGGGCGGAAGGTGGGGAGTGGCTTGGTCATGTTGCAGCCCTCGCTTTTGTCATGTTTGCCAGGTCAAAGTAGCGGTCCAGAAAGCAGTAGCGGGCCGTCTGCGGTGGCATGGGGATGATCGGCTGGGGCAGGGGCGTGATGCCCTTGAGGATGGCCCAGTCGTCGCTGTGGTCGGGCATCAGGTCGCGCTGCTCAGTGGCCAGCATGATCAGGTCCGCCGTCTTGACGCAGGGGGGCAACACCGGGTGCAGTCCAAAGTAGCCAAACACCGCCGCTTCCACTCGCGCCTCGATGGCTTTGTAGTCGGGCAGCATGGCCTTCAATGGGCTGGCCACGTCGCCAATGTAGGCTTCTGCAGCGTCGTGCAACAGCGCGGCCATGGCGTGCTCGGGTGGCACCAGAAAGCTGGCGTGGTAGCTGTGCTCTGCAACCGAGTAAAACTGTTTGGTGTGGCCGGTGAAGCGGCAGATGTGGCTGAGGGCGTGCGCGATCTCGCCCACGCTGACGTCGATTGAGCGGGGCTCCAACAAGTTGAAGTAGCGCCCGCTGGAGGTGAGGATGGTTGGGGTCATCATGGTGTCAGACACCGATGTGGGGGATGGCGTTGTCACGGCTGCGGTGCACGGCGTCAATGTCAACTCCATCGCCCCGCACAGGTACGGTGGCCACGGTGGTGCTGGCGGTTGTGGGGTCGGGCAGACCAAACTCTTTACGGCTGCGGCTGATGATGTCCAGCGCCGCGCTTTGGGCACGGCTGCAGGGGTTGCCGATGGCGGGCCGGTAATCGGTATAGATGGAGATTCCACCGGCTGGTGTATCAGCCAGGATGATGGTTACGCTGGGCATGCTTGTGCTTCCTCTTTTGGGGTAATGACGTGGATGTGGGATGCGTTGGACGCCACAAGGCTGATGCCAACGATGGGAACCTGCACCGTGACGCGCATACCCCGTTTGAGGCGATGCGCTGCGGCCCGTGCTTGGTCGAAATGGCCAACCGGGAAACACTGCTCCACATGCAGGTGGGTGCGGTACAGGTTGTCCAGCTCTAGGTCCATGCAGATGACGGGCACCACATGGCCTTCGCCGTCCAGCACCTTGGTGCGGGCCTCGGCGCCATGGAGCAGCACGCCGGTGTGGTGGCTCTCGTCCTGGTCGGACAGTTGCGGGGTGTGTGCAGACGCGTGCATGGTGATTATGCGACCCAGCGCAGCACGACCAGGGCGACGGCGCTGCCGCTGATCACGGCGACCAGCAGAAACCATACAACGGCTTTGGCGACGTCTTTGAGCAGGGCGCCAATCTCTAGCCATACATCATTGTCTTCTTCGCCGGGCCAGCTGTTCATCATGTCCGCACCCACAACAAAAAGAACACACAGGCCGCAATGCAGGCCAGGGACAGTGCCTGTATGACACGGTGGTGCCAGCTGGGCTTGGGTGGTGGCACCTGGTTGCCCAGGCGGTCAAAGCCTTGGTGGTAGGTCATTGGGCCACCACCTGGTTGTTGAAGATGGTGGTGGTAGGGTGTGCGAACAGCAACACACCGTCTCCCAGGGCATAGCGCAGTGACTGCTTGGCCTCATTCAGCAAAGCGTTTTGCCCTGCCGACAATGCGGACGTCACGTCGCTGCTGCGATTGCGGCGGTACATCTCGTCACCCACTTGCTTCAGGACATCAGCCTTGTTCAAGTCGATGAAGTAACAGGCCAGCCAGAACAGCTTGCCTTGGTTCAATTCCAGCTGTGGGTTTGGCAGCGGCTGCACCACCGCTGTAGCTGCCTTGCGCCGGGTTGGGCGCTGCGTAGTTGCAGGCATGGCCTTAACCCTCGTTCAAAGGATTAAAGGACTGAAGGACCAATCTGCGGACGGCTCGGCACCGGCCTTCGTAGGACTTGTTGTCGTAGTCCTGGTCGCCGTCGTAGAAGATCTGCATCCAGGCGTCGTCGGCCGAGTACTGCGTGCTGGACCAGTGCCAACGTGGCTCAAATTGGTCGGGTGTGTTGGCGTAGCACAGGGCCTGCTCGCGGCGGCTGGGCAGGTACCAGTCGGTGTGGCCTTCCAGGTTGAGGGTGGCGCAGAACTTGGCGGCAGGGCAGTCCAGGCCGCTGGCGATGATGGCTGCGGTGTTGACCTGGCCGTCCCACTCGCAATCGGCGCCCTTGATCTTTTTGCCTTCGGGTCCCCAGGCGAGGTCGGCAGCCATGCCAGCGGGGCCGTTGGCGACGATCAGGTGGTAAGCAGGCTGGCCCGGTGCGCCGCGCATGACGCCGGCATAGGTGCCGCCTTGTTCGGGCCAGTATTGACCGGGGAAGGGTGGGGTGCCTGGGGCGTTCAGAATAGGGGTTTTGCTAGACATGGAGGCTCCTATGGAAGATGGTTCTGTGCGAGGGTTTAAGGCGGCTGCAGCGTCAGTGCAGAAGCACTTGGGCGCAGCTATTGCGGCCATCGATCTGGCCTTTGGAGACGGGTACGCCAAGGCCAACCCATCGCTGGTGGCGGCGTATGTGCAGGCCTGTGCCTTAGAAGACATTTCGGTCTGCTTAGCGGAGGTTGGTGTCTTGGTCGGGAATGGCTTGGTGAGCCGTTGATGCCCTGGGTGCGTCGGGCTCGAATAGCTGCCCATCAGGGCCGCAGGCATAGCTGGCGTCCCGATGGCGCATGTCAACACAGCGCACTGCCGACCTGCCACTGACGACGTTTACAGGGACGCTTGGATGATCACAGGCTAAGTCGAGGCCGATGGCCAAGAGGTTGGAGCTGTGTTTGCAATCCACGCACAGTGGTGCGTTGCGGCTGGCGTGGATAGTGGGGGGCGTGGGCCCTGCGCTTGGGCTGGCTGCTGTGGCCTTACTGCGTTTGGTGCGCTTGGCCGGGATTTGGGTTGCTGGCATTGTTCACTCCATGGCCCGCTGGATTGCGGGTGTGGAGTGAATTATTAGCGGGAACTAAGTTTCGGTCAATAGCTACAACTAATTTTTTTCTCTATGCGTTTTGGCGGTGAGCATGGCTTGCTGTATTACCATCGTTTTACTTGGGTTACCGTAACCTTAAACGACTTGGCTTCTGGCGTGTAGTCCAAAAAGCCCAAAAGAGAAAAAGTGTATTCGCCTGGCGGTATGTTATTGATGCTCGCTGGCCACCTAGCGTGCGTTGCGACAGGTTCGCCGCCCTTGTCGTATGCGGTCATTTTTACTTCTACGCCGATCGCTTCAGCACATTTGTTTGCAAGCACAGCAACGCCGTCCATGAACATGCGTCGCCCTACCTTCTTAAACTCAGCTTTTGAAGATTTAATGACGATATCCGCAGATGTGCAAGCTGTGGACGCAGCGCTAGCGCTCGTGTATAGCAGCCCCATGATTAAAGCAATGGTGATTGTTTTCATAATGGTTCCAGTTTGTTCGTCTTTCGCGCTTGCACTAGAGAATTTGTCTCTCTGACACGGCGTTTTGCCTGTGCTCATTCTCCAACGAAATCGAACTGTGCTTGAGCGTCGTCTGGTTTTTGTGACTCACGCCGCTCCCTCTTTTTATGCGGCCATTGATAGAGCTTGGCCGTCGCGGGGCGGGCCGAGATTGTTTACAAATTCTCGCAGCCTTGCAACGGCGGCGCCTTTATTCGCATCGGTCAATTTGGAAAGGATCTGAATCGCCTCTGTGGTCCACGGATCATGGATGCAGTATTGTCCATCTGGCTCGCGTACCGCGTGACCATTCGAACCAGCGTCAGGCGGAAATTTTGGACCTTTCCCGGTTGCCAACCATTGTGGAGTAACCCCAAAAACAGTCGCGGCCAAAAGCAACGGCTCACCCTTGATGCTTTTGGTCTTGCCGGAAGCCCAGTTGTGTGATGTCGGCTGTTTCACTTTACAGGCAAGAGCCAATTGCGCATTGGTCAGGCTTTTGGCCTGCATGCGCTCTTTCACTCTATCCTGTAAGGTGCTGATCATTAGCGAAGCCTAACAATTTATTTCTTAGTTGGGGCTTGTCTTTGTTCTTAGTTGTCGCTAATAATCGGCGTATGACTGATTCCGAAATCATCCAACTGCTTGGCGGCGTCACTTCGGTGGCTCGCATGCTGAATATCAAACCGCCGTCCGTACACGCCTGGCTCGCAGATGGAATTCCAGAGGGGCGACTTCGAGACCTGGCGGGCCAGATTGAAATCAAGAGTAATGGCCGTTTTTCTCGGCGTGCCCGTTGGCCCGATATGTATACTTTTTATTGGCCAGAACTGGCCTCCGGCCCCGCAAACACTGCGCAACCAGCTACGGAAAACGTAGCAAGTCAGGGGGCCTAGGACATGACCGCTTTCTTGATCACCTATT
>OFRG01000719.1_pt1 | contig 11638 bp, 8 predicted proteins | sample 1543071 | NCBI WGS metagenome assembly OFRG01 (sample SAMN07774222, study PRJEB24372) | wastewater metagenome | isolation source: WWTP Verbania (Effluent) | place: Italy: Verbania | collected 2015-12
TTTTTCCTCTGGGCTATTGTCGAGGAATACGCGAAATATCGAGCGGCTCTTCGCGGAGGGCTCTCGAGTACATTTTTCGACGAACCCATCGATACTCCCATTTACTTTATCTCTGCAGCCATTGGTTTTGCTACGTTTGAAAACATACTTTTTGTTTGGGAGACCATTTTAAGCGATGGGCTTTTGCATGGGCTTTTCGTCACCGACATGCGCTTTCTCGGTGCTTCTCTCCTGCATATTGTCGCCTCGGCCCTTGTCGGACTTTTTGCTGGGTTTGGCTGGTATCGAAGCGAGCGTACGCGAAAAATGCTTTTCCTTTTAGGGATGTCCACCGCTATTTTATTGCACACCCTCTTTAACTATTTTATAATGGTGACACGAGGCAACAACACTTTTACTGTTTTCCTTTTACTTTGGTTCTCGGCAGTTCTCGTGTTTCTTTTATTTGAAAAAATTAAGCGGCTAAAATCATGATGTTTAAAAAACGATCTTTTTTTGAGAGGCTCACCGGCGTGGTAGACGACGACACTCCACTCCCACCACCACTCTCCGCCCGAGAAATGCGCGATCCTTCCATGCGAAGCAATCTTCCATCACGAGATTTCGGAAGAGAACAAATGCCAGCATCAGAAGAAAGAGGTGCACGAGGAGACTACAATTATCCATCTTTTCCCGCTCAGCGCCCAGTTCACGTACCTATTGTCGAGGAGCCAGCCGAGAGCGAAGACGCTGAGGGCCAGCTCGCGGTGGATGTGTATCAGACGCGTACTGAAGTCATCATTCAGACCATGGTCGCCGGAGTACGCCCAGACGACCTCAACATTTCTATTACGCACGAAAAAGTTACGATTGCTGGTCGTCGGGAAGGACCTCATGGTATTCCACCAGAAGATTATTTCCACAGCGAGCTCTACTGGGGTAATTTCTCTCGCACCATTCACCTGCCTCAAGAAGTTGAGCCCGAGGCCGCCGAAGCTATTGAAAAGCACGGTCTCCTCATCCTGCGTCTTCCAAAAGTAGACAAAGAGCGCCAGCACAAAATCAAAATCAAACAGCTGTAAAACAAGATTGATGTAAAAAGGATTTTTTGAGCCTCTTTCTTGCTATTTCACCCATTTTGTTTTATAATCACAGATACCTAAATATCGAGAGACATTTCGGCTGTCCACATGCAAAATCAGAGAAAGCCCCAGGCAAACAGGAAAACTCACCCGAGTAACCCCTCCCCTCAAGATTTGTATGAGGGTGTTATTTTTCTTACCCGAAAAGCAAAGGGTTTTGTGCGAATAGCTGACCGAGATGACGAGATCGAAGTAGACACGGCTGATCTCAACACAGCCCTCCATGGCGACCGCGTGGAAGTGCGCATCTCTCCGAAGAAAAAGATGGCAAACAAGCCGGGTTTCCCCGACAAAAGCGTGGGTGAAATTACACAAATAATTTCACGTGCGAAGATCAACTTCGCCGGAAGAGTGGAAGTAAAAGAAGGCGAGATATTTTTCGTACCCGATGATTCAAAACTCTACGCTGATATCCTCCTCCCTCGCGAAAAATCAAAAGGGGTAAAGGGCGGAGAAAAAGTCCTCGTCCGCCTTTCCATCTGGACCGACCCGAAACGAAACCCGCTCGGAGAAGTGGTGGAAGTGTTTGGCCAAGCCGGAGAGCACGACGCCGAGATGCGCGCGATGGCACTTGAGAAAGGATTTTCCGAAGACTTTCCTCTTGCCGTCACAGAAGAAGCAGAAAATGCTCCGGGAGAAATATCCCAGGAAGAAATCGCCAAGCGAAGAGATTTCCGTGGCATCACGACGATGACCATCGACCCAAAGACGGCAAAAGACTTCGACGACGCACTCTCCATAGAGACGCTTCCGGGTGGTATTATTGAAGTCGGCATCCACATCGCGGACGTTTCGCATTTCGTAGTCCCGGGTGGCGCACTCGACAAAGAAGCTGCTGAGCGAGGAACTTCTGTCTACTTGGTAGATCGCACCATCCCCATGCTTCCTGAGCGGCTCTCCAACGATCTCTGCTCGCTCGTACCAAATCAAGATCGCCTCGCTTTTTCCGCCGTATTTGATTTTACGCTCACAGACGGAAAAGCAAAAATCGTGAAAGAATGGTTCGGAAAAACTATTATCCGTTCCTCGAAACGCTTTGCCTACGAAGAAGCACAAGAAATCCTCGACAAAAAGAGTGGAGAATATCTCTCCGAGCTTTCTCTCCTTGAGAAAATTGCCCAGAGCCTGCGTCGCGAACACAAAGCCCAAGGCGCTATCTCGTTTGAAAAAGATGAACTCCAAATCATCCTCGATAAAGACGGCGTACCTATTGAAATCAAAAAGAAGATTCGCGGGGAGACAAACAAGATGATCGAGGACTTCATGCTCCTCGCAAACCGACGCGTGGCGGAATTTATAGAAAAAATTGGAAAGACAGAAAAAAAACTTTTCGTGTACCGTATTCACGGAGAGCCAAATCGCGAAGCTATCCAAGAGCTCGCCCTTTTCGTACGCTCACTCGGGTATAAGCTCAACATAAGCGAAGAAGGGGAAGTTTCTCCCAAAGAGCTTGCGGATTTTCTCGCGCGAATGGAGGAAACGCCTATTAAAAACATTGTGCACACGACCGCGCTTCGAAGCATGGCGAAGGCTATTTATTCTACAAAAAATATCGGGCACTATGGACTCGCTTTCCATCACTATACTCACTTCACCTCGCCTATTCGTCGATACCCGGACGTACTCGCCCACCGGCTCCTCTTCTCGTATCTCAATCACGACAAAGTCCCCAAATCTCTTTGGGATGAATACGAGACACTCCTCACTCATGCGTCCGAGCGCGAACAAAAAGCCTCGGAAGCAGAGCGTGGCTCGATAAAATACAAGCAGGTAGAGTTTATGAAGAATCACATTGGTGAAGTCTTCGACGGTATTATTACCGGCATCACCGAGTGGGGCATTTATGTTGCCGAGAAAAATACCCTCGCCGAAGGTATGATCGCGCTCCGAAATCTCAAAAATGATTACTATACCTACGACACAAAACGCTACCGCCTCGTCGGTGAGCGCACGAAGAAAACATATTCCCTCGGCGAATCAGTGAGAGTTAAGCTCACCGATGCAAACCTCACACAAAAAACTCTGGACTGGACAATAGTGGAGGAGTAAAATACAAGACATGAAACTCCCTCCCAAAAAAACTTTCAACATTGATCGGCTCTCCTTTCGTTTTACTCGGCTCATTGGCTCTCCGATGTCACTTCTCCTTCATACGGGATTTTTCATCGGTACTTTTTCGTTGTATCTTTTTGGTGTGCCTTTTGACACCATACTTCTTGTTCTCACTACTCTCGTCTCTCTTGAGGCTATCTATCTCGCTATTTTTATTCAGATGAGCGTCAACAGGCAATCGCGGCACATTTCCGAAGTGCGAAAAGACATCGACGAAATCCAGGAAGACGTGGCGGAAATTACCGAGGACATCGACGAGCTCCAAGAAGACGTGGAAGAAATCTCTGAAGACATGGAAGAAGACGACAAGACAGAAGAGACAGACCGAAGCCGGCTCGAACGCATAGAAAAGACACTCACTTCACTCCTCGAAGACATCACCAAACTCCGCGAAAAAGAAGCTGCTCCCCAGGGCGAGTCTGTTGACAAAAACGTTTAAAACTGTATTATATGGTTGGTGCAGAGTTTTCACTTTGCAATTTCTTTTACTCTACCCCTACTAATGTAGGAGGGACATATAATGAGCACTGTCAGCCACTCCGTGCGAGTAGCCGTTTTTGATATACAGACAAACCCACCAAAGATTCTCTTCGTACACCAACTACCGCGAAGGGGGCTCCCCCAGAAAAATGGAAAGATCCACAGAGAGACGGAACGGTACGGACTCCCTGGGGGACACATGGAAAAGTATGACGAAAGTTTTTTGATGTCAGCAATTCGAGAGCTACATCAAGAGACAGGACTTCTGCTCGACGTAAGAAGTTTCTCCGAAAATTTCGCAATCCACCTGCCGGTGCGAAAATCCCATCGGGAAGACTGTGACGAGTATCAGGAGCATTACTACTTTGCTCTGCTTCCTCAAAAACACAGATTCGGAGAAATTCGTGAAAAGGAGGAAATAGCGGAGATAAACTGGTTCTCTCTCGACGAAATCCCTCTACCAACGGATGCAATCCCTTTTTCAAGAAACCAAACTCGGGGACTTTATGCGCTCATTCAACATATTGCAACGAAAGTTCCTCAAGCAGCCCCCTGGGTAACGATTATGGAAAAGCGGACGTACGAGTACCTACAACTACAAGTTGCCTAACTCGGGGGCGCCGAACGAAAACCGCCGACTCTTTCGAGAGCTCGGCGGTTTCTTTTATCGTGCCATCATCCCTTCTGCATCTTCAAATTTGATAGAGAGGACTTTTGAGACGGCATCGACTCCGGATGTGATGCCGTATATCACCTGCGCTCGTGACATCGTTTCTCTGTTGTGTGTGATGATGAGAAGTTGAGTACTCTTGGAGAGATCGGCGAGCATGTCGGCGTATTTTTTCGAATTCGCTTCATCGAGTGCCGCGTCTGTCTCGTCGAGGAACAGAAATGGCGGTGGGTTGACCTGAGAGACCGCAAAGACCAGTGCCACAGAAACGAGGGTGCGCTCGCCACCAGAGAGCATCTGGATGCCACGGAGGCGCTTGTGCGGCAGGGAGAGATTAATATCGAGACCCGACTCGGGAGATTCTTCGGGCGCCACGCCGAGCTCGAGGAGTTCTTCGGCTCCCATCGCGTCATCGTCTGCTTTGCGCTTTTTCGGGGCCGGAGAAATGAGAGCGAGCGATGCGGTACCGCCACCAAAGATAAGCGAGAAGAATTCTTGAAATTTCGTGTTGATTTTTTTGAGCCCTTCATCAAATTCGCGTTTGAGTTTGATATTCAAATCTTCAATAATCCCACGGAGAGTTTCTGCGCTTTGTTTCAAGTCGGCAATCTCCCGCGCGAGAAATTCGCTTCGTTCGGTGACTTCCTGGTACTCGCGCTCCACCTCCTCTCCACCGCCGGCTCCCCACTCTTCCACGCGGATTTTCATCTTCTCGATCTCGCGCTTACGTTCGGTTTGTTCCGCACGATCCTCCTCTTCGTTTTCTAAAACAAAGTCCTCGTATCGAGTAGCTTCACGCCCGAGGAGAATCCCCGCTTCGCCGAGCTCACGCTTCATTTCTCTTTCTTCGCGGTCAAGATCTTCCGCTTTTCTGGAAATAACATCAAGCTCGCCCAAAATCTCACGTTGTTTCGACATCGCTTCAAAGAGCTGTTTCTCTGCTCCGCGAAGTTTGTCCCGCTCGAGCTCGGCATTCTCTTTTATTTTTTCATACTCGGCAAAAATTCGTATCTCTTCTTCTTTTGCAAGACGAAGTTTCTCTGCTGTCTCGTCTTTCTGCTCACGAAGGCTGGCGAGGAGCATTTCCACCTCCTGTCTTTTCGCTTCGGCGGCTTCTTTCCCGAAACCTACGGAATGTTTTTCTTCGAGTTTTTCAACAAAATGATGGATTTTTTCTTTCACCCGAGCGAGGGTTTCTTTTACCTCTTCCAGATTTCCCCGAGAGAGCGCTTCATCGAGAAGGCCGCGCACAATATTCGCAAATTCACGCACCTTTCCTGCCGGCACGAGCACTCCAGACTCCACCTCGCTTTCAGGAGAAACCCCCTCGTCGCTCGCAAGGGCGGTGCGCCTGGCCTGCGCTTCTGTCTCAATCTCGATCATCCCTTCCAGACGCCCGAGGGCACGCGAGAATTCATCTTTCTTTTCGCGAATGACACGCATCTCCCGCTCCATCCGAAGAGCATCTTCTCCGTGAGCACTGCCGCCTGTAGATTCATCGAGAGTTTTTTTCAGACCATCTATGACATCTTCAATCTCTTGTAATTTTTCTTTCGGTATTTTTCGGCTCTCTTCTATTGCATTCTTCGCACCCAAAAGATACACTTCTTCTCTCTTGAAATATTCTTTATACAAAAGAGAAAGTGTGTCGCGCAATTTTCGTGCCTTCTCGAGCCGCTCCATTTGTTTTTTCAAAAAGTGAATACGCGGAGCGAGCTCTTTCACCAAAAGCTCGGCTTCACGAATATTTTCCCCCGTCTTCGTAAGTTTCTTCTCGCTCTCGCCGATTTTGTATTCATAAATTCGAAGACCGAGAGCATCTTCGATCATCTCGCGGCGTTCACGTATAGAAGCAGTGAGGAGTCTGTCTGTCTCACCCTGAGAAATGATGTGGTGCGCCGACGAGCCGATGTGGGCGGAAGCGAGCATTTCAAAAACATCGCGGAGGCGAGCCTTGCTCCCATTGATGCGATACTCATTTTGCCCGTCGCGGTGCACTTCACGTGTGAGGATGACTTCGTCGTAATCCATATCAAATACCCGCGTGCCGTTTGTGGTCGGGCGATTGTCGAAGACGAGAGAGACGCTGGCTCGCCCGAGGCGCGCTGCCGCCTTCGAGCCATTCCAGATCAAGTCCTCGCCGCGTTTCCCACGCATGGATTTTATGGATTGCTCGCCGAGTACAAAACGCATCGCCTCGGCAATGTTTGATTTACCCGATCCGTTTGGACCCACAATAGCGATGACAGGCGCGTCGAGAGAAAGCGTCGTCTTTTTTGCGAACGACTTGAAACCGTTAAGCTCGAGAGCTTTCACATACATACATTTAGAATACCATCTCACCAGAAAGCAGGCGAGGAAAAGTGTGGGAATAAAATTTCGACTTTATCCACATCTTGCACGCTCTTTGCATGTGTTAAAATGAGTGCATATGATTCACGTCGATGCAAAAAATATAAAGCAAGCATGGCGAGAAACTCTCCGTCGACTCTACGACGAAGGTGCGTCCGATGAAGCGCAAAATTTCTACCGTCGTTCCCCTGCCCTCATCGAAATACAGGACACAAAAGACGAACACTACGACGAGCTCTATCCTCTCCCCGTAGCAGACATCGCCGAAGGAAACCGATATTTTATTTCCGGCGAAGGAGAAGAAAACCAGACCCCGCGCGCCCAACTCTATCGGAAGAGAATTTTTACAGGTACAGAGAGCGAAGCAAGTCAGCTTGAGCGGATCATCCGTTATCTCCAACAAGCAGAAGGAAAAAAACGAGCACTCCTCTCTCTTTCTCAGCCTGAAGATATGGAAATGAACGCTGATGAAGCTCCAGAGCTCACCACCATTGTCTTTGAAATAAACGATGGCGCACTCGACACCCACGTACACGCCCTCGGGTCCAACGCCTATCGCCACCTTCTTCCAAATATGAGCAAATTCGCCACGCTTCAGCACCACGTGTCCGAGCGACTTGGTGTCCCTCATGGAAAATATTCTTACTTCGACAACTCGCTTCATTTCCACCTCGACGATCGAGATCATGTGGACCTTTTACTCGCACCCTAACGTTTCAAAAAGATGAACACTTATGATTACACTACCGCCTCCCCCGAAGAGGTGTTGAAGTCGTTTGGAGTGACGAGCACCGAAGGGCTTTCTCGCGAGGAGCGGGCCAAGCGCATCAAACAATACGGCACCAACGAAGTCCGAGCAGAAACAATGACCTGGTGGAAACTTCTTTTACGCCAATTTCACTCACCCTTTGCCTACCTCCTTCTTGTCACCGCCCTCCTCACTTTTCTTTTGAAAGAGTATTTCGACTCAGCCATGGTGCTTCTCTTTGTTGCCATAAACACTTCCCTTGGCTTCTATCAGGAATACAAATCCGAAAAAACTCTGCGGCTCCTCCGCCAATATCTCGTCTCCATGGACAACATTCTCGAGGGTGGGCAGAAGAAAAATGTCCCCGTCTCTTCACTCGTCCCTGGAGATATTATTTTCCTCGACCCAGGCGACATTATCCCCGCCGACATGCGCCTCATTGAAGAAAACAATCTCACCATCGACGAGTCAGTCCTCACTGGCGAATCAGTCTTGGTGCGAAAGACCAATCGTACTCTCGCCACTGCCGCGAAAGAGCCCTTCCAAGCAGAAAACCTTGGCTTCTCGGGGACAACCGTCGCCACCGGAAGCGGAAAAGGGATCGTCCTCACCACAGGAAGGAATACTCTCTTCGGAAAAATCGCCGCACTCACCGCCGAAACAAATCGTGTCTCAGTACTCGAGAGAGAAATTGCGCGATTCAGCTCTTTCATTTTGAAACTTGTCGTCATTACCCTCGCTCTCGTCTTTTTTATAAACATTGCACTCAAAGGCATCGAGGGTCACGCGGTGGAACTCTTTCTTTTTTCCGTGGCCCTCGCTGTCTCGGTAATACCGGAAGCATTGCCTATCGTGATGACCTTCTGTCTTTCCAAGGGTGCGGCCGTGCTCGCTCAGAATAAAGCCGTGGTCAAACGCCTCTCTGCTATTGAAGACCTCGGCGGTATCGAAATCCTCTGCACCGATAAAACTGGTACTATTACGGAAAATTCTCTCACGGCGAGTGGTTTTTACCCGGAGAAAGAGCGTCGTGATATTCTTTTTTACGGCTGCCTCGGCTCACTCATCACGGGACATGAAATCGCAGCGGCAAAAAATTCTTTCGGTGCCGCACTTTTCCGCGAGCTTTCTCCAGCGGAACTCAAGAAGATTGAAGGATACAAAGTAATCCTCGAGCTCCCTTTCGACCCAAAGCGTCGTGTGGAGACTCTTTTCGTAGAGCACGGTCGGTCGGCGTATGCCATCACCTCTGGCGCTCCGGAAAATGTACTCGCACTTTGCACGGGGATTACTTCGGAAGAGAAACGGAAGATGGAGGACTGGATGGAAGATGAGGGGCGACATGGAAAGCGCGTCTTCGCCATCGCCCAGAAAAAAGTTTCAAAAAAATCTATCCGTTCAGCAGACAAAAGCGACGAGAGCGAGCTTTCTCTCGTGGGTATTGTCTCTTTCCTCGATCCTCTCAAATCAACAACAAAAGACGCTATTGAACGAGCACGAGAGATCGGCGTGGCGGTAAAAATCCTCACAGGCGACAGTGCGCGCGTGGCAGGAGCCGTCGCACACGAAATCGGCCTCGCACCGTCACCAGAAAACGTAATCACCGGAGAAGCATTCGAAAAAATGACTGAAGATGAAAAAGAAACGACCGCCCTTGAGTACAATGTTTTTGCCCGTGTTTCTCCAGAACAAAAATATGACATCATTCGAATCCTACAGAAAACAAAAAATGTCGGGTTCTTAGGCGAAGGGATCAACGATGCCGCAGCACTGAAAACAGCAAACGTCGCACTCGTGGTTTCTGGCGCTTCCGACATCGCCCGTGAAGCGGCCGACATTATCCTCCTTCAAAAATCGCTCTCGGTCATCATCACCAGCATCGAAGAAGGGCGCAAGGTGTTTGCCAACACAGTGAAATATATTCGAGCAACCCTCTCATCCAACTTTGGAAATTTTTATTCTGTTGCCATTGCCTCACTTCTGATAGATTTTCTCCCCATGCTTCCTCTTCAAATACTTCTTGTAAACCTCCTCTCCGATTTTCCTATGATCGCTATTTCTACCGACAACGTCGACAAAGGGGAGCTCCGCCGTCCGAAGTCGTACAATTTCCGAGAAATCATGGTTCTCGCCACGGTACTCGGTATCGTCTCTACTGTCTTCGACTTTATTTACTTCGCGCTCTTCTTTCACGAAGCCCCAGCCGTACTTCAGACGAGCTGGTTTATTGGCAGCATTGCCACCGAGCTTTTCTTCATCTACTCTATCCGCACACAAAAATTCTTCCTCTCCGCTGTGCGTCCGTCATTTATGCTTTCATCTCTCACTCTTCTCGCTTTCCTTCTCACTCTCACCCTTCCGTACACACAAGTCGGACAAACTATTTTCCAATTCATACCGCCAACATATGCATGGCTCACTATTATTATCGGCATAGCAGTTGCAGAGTTTGTTACAACAGAAATAGTCAAGCTTCTCTACTACCGCTTCGGGGACAAAAAATCAGCTTAAACAAAAATACCCCAAAGGGGTATTTTTGTGAGACAATTTATATCTCTTTTATTTCTTCTCTAGAACAACCGCCTCACCCTCACTTACTCCAGAAATTATTTCTACGCTTCCATCAGATCCCGTAATACCTATCTTCACCTCTTTTTCAGAAACCACTCCGTTTGCATCTTGCGCAAGTACTGTGTACTTTCCGTCTTTTTCGGTAATAAATCTACGCGGGAGAGAAAGAGCGGCTTCCTTTTTTTGTGCCACAATCTCCACATTGGCCGTCATCCCAGATTTGATACGTTCATCACGAGAATTCGAAAACTCGAGGAGTGTCTTGTAGGTAGAAACACCATCAATAAGCGTCTCGGCTGGATCCACAGAAAGAACCTTCGCATCCCAAACCTCATCGTTCCCGTACGCATCAAGTGTCACTCGAGCGATACCACCACTGTGGACAAGAGCGATATCTGTCTCGGGAACAAATGCTTCTATCTGGAGTGCCGAATCAGAAATAAGCGAGACAACAGGAGTACCTGGCGAAGCAATTTCACCGCTCTTTTGGTGCACGCTCGTCACCGTACCTGAAATTGGCGAAACGAGAGCGTACTTCGCTGCTTGAGCCTGAGTGTTTTCGAGTCGAGCCTTTGCCTCACCGAGAGCTGCTTCACCTTTTGAGATTTGTTCTGGTGTACTCGGTGCTTGGGCCAAAGAAAGAGAAGCCTGTGCAAGAGAAAGCGCCGCGATAGATTTCTGCAAAGCTTGGCGATCTCCTTGAAGAGCGGTGAGAGCGGTACTCACTCCCGCGCGAGCAGCCGAAATGTCCGCACGATAGCCATCAATGGTCGCCTGGGTAGTGTTTCCTGATGAGATTGCGTACGTGAGGAGAAGGCTCAACTTGTCGAGATAATCTCGAACATCAGCAAGGTGCGCTTCAGAAGAAATTGCAACGCGAGCAACATTGTCCTGACTCGAAAGATCTCCAGAAAGATCCTTCTTCCACTGTATAAACATGGCACTCAAAGAAACTCGTTTTGCCTCGAGGTCACTCTTGAGGGTGCTATTACTTGTACTAAACAAGATCCGTGGATTTTGACTTTCCTGACCTTCATACAGCTTGTCTGCTTTATTTCGCACCGCATCATCGGCACTGGAATACGAATCTTGAAGCGTTGCGGAAAGCGAGCGTACTGCCTCTGAAAGATCTACTTTTGCACTCTCAACTTTCTTTTTATCGACTTCAATTTCTTCCGGGCGCGCACCGCGACGAAGCTCCGCGAGTGAAGCCTGGGCGGAAAGGACCGCACTCTTTGCTTGGTCGAGATCGGCCACAATAGTACCACTTTCTTCACGAGCGAGTACCGTACCCGCTGTCACGCGAGAACCTTCTTGTACATACACCGCAGCGATGCGTCCACTTTGTTCAAAGCCAAGGTCCGCGTTCCGAGCAGATTTCACCTTTCCGGTGAGTGCGATCTCTTTCACTACATCTTTCTTTGCTGCAATCGCTATCTCATATTGAACGTCTTTTGTGCGAAATGTATACCCGATACCCAAAATTATTATAATGATCGCCGCAAGAGAACTCGCGACTTTGTGTTTTTTGAAGAGATTCGTGAAGGTTGCCATATAGCCAAACAATATCATAAAAATAAAAAA
>OFRG01000721.1_pt1 | contig 11613 bp, 17 predicted proteins | sample 1543071 | NCBI WGS metagenome assembly OFRG01 (sample SAMN07774222, study PRJEB24372) | wastewater metagenome | isolation source: WWTP Verbania (Effluent) | place: Italy: Verbania | collected 2015-12
ATCTATCGCGGCAACGAAAGGGCGTCATGGCAAGTAAATTGACGAAGGCTGTGAAAACATACGTACGGCAAAGCATCAGCGGGTGCTTCTACGGGCGTCCCGAAAAGGAGTTCGGTGACGAGGACGCCTACATCGTCCCCGCCGCAGAATACGAGCGCCTAACCAAGCGCAGAAAGAAGGCCCGCAATGCAAAATAAACTCATCGAATCCGTGCGCGCGCTTGCGGAGGCGCAGAAACGGGAGACGAACAATGTGTGAGGCTGACTACATCGCCGAAGTGTGTGAAACGAAGAACCCTACAGCGCGCAAGCCGCATAAATGCTCGGAGTGTGGCGGCGTGATTGCGAAGGGTGAACGGTACACGCTGCGCCACGGCATCTGCAATAATGAACCGTTCCGCTTGAAGTTCTGCGCACTGTGCGAACGTGTTGGGGCGCACCTCGACAATCGCATTGATTACGTGCGTGGCTGGGGCTGCTTGGCTGAAGACTGCGCCGAAGATTTACCCGCCGATACTGACGGGTGCTACCAAACCGGGCGCAAGGCGATTCTTGCGTATGCGCGCATGTTTGGACTATCGGAGCCCAAATGAACGAACGTCAAGAACGCGAATACGTGCTGGAGCGCGAGATCGAGGAATTGAAGGCCGAACTCGCAAACGAGCGCGCGAAGCTGGCGATCGCGATTGAGGCGCTTGAAGGATGCGAGCGCAACGATAAGTCCGAGCCATACGCATATGGTGATAACGCCCTTGGCAGGAGGCGTGATGGCAAGGCTCCCGACGCCGGGAAACGGTGGAATGTGCCAAGGGAAATCGCGGAACGCGCCCTCGCCCGCATCAACGAACTGGAGAAGCAACATGGCAAAACGTGAGACTGTGGCGAGGTTGCTGGGGTGGCAAATCACAAAGTATGGGGTGCGCCGCATGGAGCGAAGAGGTGCGTTCGATGCCGAACTTCCCGCCTACGACACCGACGCCAACGCATCCCGTGAATTGCTGGCGTATGTGGCGAAAGAAAAGCGCATCATCGAGTTCATAACCGACCTACACCGCATAATCGGCGATGAAGTGGTTTCAGATTGCGGCTCGAACTGGGCCATGCTCAACGCCACGCCCCAGCAGATTTATGCGGCCTTCTGCGCGACCTTCGCGCGTGAACTTGCCGAACTGGAGAAGCAGTCATGAGCGACAGGCCGAAGTGCGCGTATTGCAACGGGCGCGGCGTGTTGTACCCGACTGGAGGGCTGACGACACGCTGCTACGCGTGTGACGGCAGCGGGGACGGGCCCGTACCAGACCCTCGTGACGCAGAACTCGCAACCTTGCGCCAGAAGCTCGCGGAAGCGGAGAAGGAGCGGGATGCGGCGAACGAAACAATCGCCACGGGCGTGCTCGCTAGGGGGAAGGTCAGCGCCGCCCTCGCCGCTTCCGAAGCCGCGTGTGCGGCGATGAGGGGGGCGTTGGAGAAGATTCGCACCAATGAGGGCAAGGTGTGTGGCGAGTTTGAACTTTGCACGCACGTCGCTTGCCAGTCCTCATACAACGCATACGCGATTGCCGACGCCGCGCTCGCCGACCCCCACGGCACCGCGTTGCTGGAACGCTTGAAACTCGCGGAGGCGGTTATTGCTGCGGCAACCCGACGTGTCAATGACGCAGGGCAAGAGGCGCACGATGCTTGGGAAGCCGCTCTTTCCTCATGGCGGAAATCATGCCCACAAAAGCCAGAGTAGCCCGCATCATGCGCAAGCCAAAGCGCCAAGAGAAATGTAATTCTTGCGGATTCGTGTTCGGCCCGTTCAAGATTCGTAAGTGCCCAGAGTGCGACACTTTGTTGGCTTGCTATATTGGGGTGCCTCGCCAAAGGTTCCATCCCGGCGACAAGAGGCCACGGGCCTCTGCCGGTTAGCGATACCGGGATAAACCGTACCGGGTAGTCGGGGTGGTCACTTTCCAAAGTAGTTCCTTGCTTTATCCCACACGCGATTGCTAGGCTTGGGGTATGGCCCAATAATGGGCGCGAAATGGGCGCATGGCTCGTTCCAGCACCACGTTTAAGCCCGGTGACAAGCGCGCGGGCAGAAAGCCTAAATCAACCGAAGTCAGTGAGTTGAAAAGGCTTCTGGATTTCGCGTCAAAACGCGGCATCCAAGAAACCGTGCTAGACCAGATTGCGACCCAAGCAGAAGCGGGCGAACAATGGGCTCTTGAGTGGTGGGGCGAAAGATTCTACCCGGCACCTTTTGTAAGCGCGAAGGTCAACGAAGCTGACGGAGCCGCACAAGGCAACTTCATTGCAGACGCTTTTAGAGACGCCATCGCAGCAGCAAACAGCCTTCGCACAAGCGAAGCAAGCGCAACGCCAGCACCTGCTCCCGAACCTGATGCGTAGTATCGGCCCTGCGTTCCCACAACAACGGGACGCCGCTCTCAACCGTTCTAAGTTCACATTGATTGGGGCCGCATCACGAACAGGTAAGACGTTCGGAGCGGGCGAGCACTTCGTTGATCGAATCTTTGACGACTACTTCGACCTTGGCTTTGACGCGGGGGATATCGAGTACTGGGCTGTTGCGCCCCATTACGATGATTGTCGCGCGCAGAAACTTGAAATCATACGGTGTGTCCCCGATTGGATGATTGACCACGAACGCCAAGGTGACAAACGCGCGTTCTTCGACACAACGCACGGCACCGGCTCGCTATGCCTGATTGGGGGCCGGACGATCTTCCTCAAGAGCGCGGACAAGCCCGAATCGCTCGTGGCGTTCAAGCTGCGCGGAATATGGTGGACTGAAATCGCGCGCTCCAAACAAGCAGGCTGGCCGAACGTGTACGCGCGCCTGTCGAACTACGCGGACAGTTGGTTCATCGCAGACACTTCACCGCTAGGCCATTGCTGGTTTTACGAGCAGGTCTGGAAGCCCGCAAAGGAAGGGAAGTTCATTGGCGCAAAGACGTTTGAATGGCGCGCGGTGGACTCGCCATACGTCCCAAAGCAAGTCATCGAGGACGCGCGCCAGAACCTAATGCCCGCGTTCTTCAAGCGCGAGTTTGAAGCGTCGTGGGATTCGTTCTTGGGGCAGGTTTACGATATTGACGACGCTACCCACGTTCGGGCCGCGTGTCCTTTTCAACCTGAGTGGGCGCTGGTAGCGTGCGACTTGAACACCACATCAACACATCCGGCTGAGTTCGTGTGGTTCCACGTCAACTCATCGGGTAAGAAGCCTGTCGCTTGGGTTGCCGGGTCGTACAAGAAGGTCATCGGGCTGGACTACAACACATATTGCGCCGATATCGTGGCTCGCGTAAGCGAACTCAAGCGAACATTCCCCCGCACGAAATTGGTCATTGACCCTTCAATGCATAACGACTTCAAAGAGAAGCTGCGCAACGCGGGGCTACAACCGTGGCTGGCGCAGAATGAGATTCTTCAAGGTGTGCGCACGTTGGGGAGCGCGTTGATGGGTGGGCTCACGTTCTCCCCCGATACGCACTGGGTTGTTGACCAGCTTCGCGCGCTGCAATGGAACGTGAACGCGAGTGGCGTCATTCTGGATACGGTTAGCAAAGCGCTCGATGATGGGGGCGCGGACGCTGTACGTTATGGCGTTATGGAAATCTTCCGCGAGCGAAGCGCGGCTACTCAGGTGCGCTAGAAGCCGTCTGCCAAGACAATTAGCACCCGAACGGGCGCAACTTCGCAATGCGTTTTGTCGGCGCGACGTTGAATCGCGGAAATTCAGGAATCTGGCGTTCAATCGTTGTCTTCTGGGTGACGCGGTATCTTGTAGCGTTCCCCATGCAATCGAAGTCTCTGCATTCTTCCTTCACTTCTTCGATGCACTCAACAAGCACGTAACGCATTCGCCACTCCTATTTCTTCACAGCGCGGGAGCCGGAAGAGAATCTCACGAGCCCTGCTTCCTTTGATGGTTTCACGCAAACGTTGCGCGGTCGCCGTTGTCGAACTCCTTCGCCCTGTAGTGCGTAAGTTTAGTTTCGCGCGCTCGCTTTGCGCCGCAAAGTGGGATTTATCTTTGCCACAAAGTTGCAGACGCAAACCCGTTGCAATTGTAACCTAGTCGCGTTACCGTATGCCTCGTGCCCGACCCGCTAGTTCTCGAAAAAGCCGCCGCGTTGGCAAGACTGCCGCGCAATCAAGCCAGCACTCCATTCACGCGCGACAGTGACACGGGCGCGCTCTACTACGCCGATATCGAAGGCCGCGAACAAACGCTACTCGCCGTCAAGGAAATCTACGACGGCGATTTCTTCGCGCACATTGACCCGTACGAAGGCGAGACGTTAGCAGAAGCGCAGAACAAGCCGGGCCGCGTGTGGCTCGATTACATGGCTGACTGGATTGCGCGCCGCAACACGACTTACGAACTCGCGCCAGAGCGCAGGTTCTACAACAAGAAAGTGCGGCTAGAAAAGGATGACAAGTTTGTCGAATTGATTTCCGAAGCGTACCGCGTGATGAACGTGAACGCGACGTTGTGCCGGACAGAAAGAGAAATGGAAGTGTTCGGCAACGTTGTTCTGCGGACGCTCTATGATGACGAATTCAAAGAGCCGATTCTCGATAGCTACATCTCGCCCCGCGTGCGTATCGTGGACAACACACGCAACCCGCGCAGGCCCTACGCTACCGTACTTACGGGCGCGATACTTGAACGCAACCGGCAGATGCGGGCTACGAAGTTGGACGTGGCCGATGTTTACGTGACGCCTACGCCTACCCAAAAGGGTCTGTTTGGCGAGTATGGCGCTGGGCGTAAGGGCGAGTTCGTACCGCTACTTACAGCCAAGCCGCCACTCGTGCATTGCTTCGATGAAGACCCGACCACAGATACGGGCTACTACATCCCGCCACTCGGCCTTGTGCTTGCGAAGCTGGCTGTTGCCGTCAACGGCGATTGGCTCTCTGGATTCGGCTACACCATCCAGATGCAGGCCCACGGCCAGATGGTCATCCTAGGCCATGACGGTTCAACGCCGATCGAACTTGGGCCGGGCCGCGCTATCCGTTTCGATGGCCGCTTGGACAGTAATCAGGACGTGCGCTACGTTGCGAGCAATGCAGACCTGAATGGCTTCCAACAAGCTATCGAATTCCTGCTGAAAGAAATCCGCGATGTTTATGGAATCCCCGCCAGCGAGTTGGACGTAGGCGCAGAAGCATCGGGCCGCTCACGCATCGAAGCACGCGCGCCAAACGCGCAGGTCAGGAAAGCCAAGCAAAACAAGATGCGCATGATCGAAACGGAACTGCTGCGCTCGACCATCATGACGCTTTCGGCGTTCGACCCGAAGTGGCCGCGCGGCTTGAATCCTGACGACTTTGACGTGGCGCTCGTGTACGCGGAGCCACAGGTTTCGCTCGCTGTTGCCGATCAAGTCTTGAAAGAGCAGCACGAGCTAACCATTGGCCTAACCAGCCCCGGCCAATTGCTGATGCTTCGTAACCCCGACGCTTTCGATAGCGCCGAAGAAGCGCAGAAGCAAGTTGAAGAAAATCTAGCGATGAATGAAAAGTTGATGCCGAAGCCGGAGCCTGTTGCTCCCGGCCAAGAAGCGCCGAAAGATAATTCCAACAATCCCGTTGCATAACTACCGAAAGAAAGGTACTTGTGGCGATTGAAACAAAACCCGCACCTGCTGCGGACAAGTCCGAGAGCAAAACGGCACCGGACGCCGACAAAGCAGAGAACGCACCCGAAAACAATTCAGACATGAAGGCGATGCGGGAACAGATTTCCGCATTGGAAAAGCGAGCGAAGGACGCGGAGAAGAAAGCCGCAGCCTTTGAACGCAAGGGCAAGACCGCTGAAGAACTCGAAGCCGCGCTGGAAAAGCGCGAAGGCGAATTCAAAGCGAGCGAAGAAACGTTGCGGGCTGACCTTGAGAAGCATTCCAAGCTGCTCAAGCAAACGCTCAAGCCACGTCTCGAAGCGTTGCCCGAAAACACCCGCAAGCTCGTGGAGCGTGCGGGTAAAGAAGGGCCAGACGCGCTCTTGGAGGCTCTGGAACTTGCCGAGAAGGACAAGCCGGGCACTAAGCCCGACCCTCAAGGCGAGCGGTTGCCAAGCCTGAAACCGGGCGGCAGCCTAGTTGATGCCAACGGCGAGTTCGATACGTGGGCTGGCTTTGGCGAAATCGCACGAAAGAAATAACCTATGACGTGGACACTCGCTCAGGCCGTGGCAGCGCCCGGCACCAAAACGGAAACGCGCACGATTGTCGAAACCTTCCTGCGCGAAGTTCCACTCTTGACCTACCTGCCGTTTATGGACATCGGCGGGCTGTTCCACAGCTACACGCGCGAAAAGACGCTGCCTGACCCCGCCTATCGCCAGATTGACCCGACCACGCCTACGGAAATGGTCGGCCAGCTTGAGCAGATTACCGACACGCTCAAGCCGCTTCAGGGCGACATCACCATCGACAACATGATTGTGGCTGGCGCTCAACAGGGTGTCGCGTCACAGTTGATGATGGGTACGGTTGCCGCCGCGCACCTGTGGCAGCGCAAGTTCTTCAAAGGCAATTCGCAGACCACTATCGCGGAAATTGACGGTTTGCAGAACCGCATCCGCACGAACCAGATTGTCAACGTCAAGGCTAGCCCGACCGATGGCGGCGACCCGCTTTCTCTCGCTGCGCTCGATCAGGCGATTGACGCTTGCAAAGCCCCGACGCTCATCTGCATGAACAAGAACCTGCTGCGCCGTATCAGCGCGTTCATGCGCGTGTCAACGAACTACCAGATGCAGTACAACATCGAAATGGCGGGCACCCGCGTTGCAAGCTGGAACGGTGTCCCGATTCTCGGTGTCGCCGGTCGCACGCCCACGGAAGAAGTGCTGGCGTTTGACGAACTCGGCAACACGGGTTCAACCGCCACGGCCACGAGCATCTACATTCTGAGCGCTGGCATTGGCCGTCTCTGCGGTATCCGCAACGGACTGCCGACGATGCGCGCCCTTGGCGAAATGGCCACGAAGACGGCCTACAAGTGGCGCATCGACTGGTTCAACAACTACAGCATCATGGACGAATGGGCCGCCGTGCGACTCAACGGAATTTCGGACGCTGCGGTCATCGCGTAATAGCGAACCGCTGGCTTTTCTGAAACCAAAACCGAAAGAACAAACATGGCAACTCCCGCTTCAATGAACAGCTTCACAGTGGACACCGGCATGAAGCTGATGGACGCTGGCCTGATTACGGCCAGCGCCGCAGCCCTCGTGTCTGCCGCCGCGAAGGAAGTTGACTTCTCGCTCGACGGTTCGGCCAAAGAGGCTACGCCGTTGTTCCGTGGAAACGTGGTCATCGACGTTGCGGCAATCGAAGTCGATTCCAGCAACGAAGTCAGCCAGATTGAGTGGCAACTGAGCAACACGGCGGGCTTCGGCTCCGGCGTGTTCATCCAGTGGGCGCACCGCATCGGCGACACCGTGGCGACGTTTGAAAGCGCGGACACCACGCTGGGCCGCAAGGTCATCCCGTGCTCGAACGAAATCAACGGGGTGACGTTCCGCTATGGGCGCATTTATCAGCGCATCGCGGGCACCATCGGCACGGGTTTCAGCAGCGCGATTTACCTTGTGCCGACTCTGTAAACCGGATTACGGGGGCGGCGAATAACCGCCCCTAACTTCTCTGGCTTACGAAAGGCTGCACGATGGCACTTGCACCGTCCGACAAAATAGGTTCGCAGCCGCACGACATCATGGCGCGGCCAATCCCGACGAATCGCGGGCGTGTTCCGTTCGGTCTGCGCACTCGCCCGCTCGGCACGATTACAATTCAGATTACGGCAGGCTCAGGCGCGGCAACGTGGGTTTACAAGGAAGGCACCACGGCGCTCCATGCCGCCGTCACTTACGCGGTGAGCCTTGCCAATGTGGCGCTGCTTATCGCGCAAGCAATCAACACGAACGCGGCTGCCCATAACTGGGTAGCAACAGTCTCAACGGACACGATTACCCTACGCCAACGTCGTGGCGGGGCATCAGGAACAATTGCGCTCACGGCTACGGGTGACGCAGCGGGCGCTCCTGCGAACTCTGGTAACCCCACGGGCGACACCGATACATGGACTGAGTTTGTCAGCGGCGCGACGTTCGATGGCGACCTGTACTACGAACTCGGCTGGAGCGGCGCGTTGGTTGTAGGCGGCGTTGCGCCGGGGGCGGCAAGCGGCACGACGACTTATGGCGGCGGGCTCACGGAAGCCGTAGCGACCGCCGCGCGCTTCTATTGCGATGGGCAGGCGTTCAAGTATTGGCAAGGCGGATTGCGCGCTGATGCTTCGGCTGCTGCGATTGTTCAAGGTATCCCGATTGCCACGGTCACATGGACCGACTTCATCGAGTGGCTTGATTGCGTGCAACCAATGGTCATCAAGGTCGCTGCGGACGAAGAGTTGCTGTACGAGGTCAAGTACATCTAGGGGAATCAATGGCGCTTGAACTTCTGAAACACAATTTCATCGCCACGTCCGCGCCCACTGCGGACGATGATGCACTTGACGGCTACACAACCGGCTCGCGCTGGATTGACACGGCGACGGATACCGAATACATCTGCGAAGACAACCGCGCAGGGCAGGCCCGCTGGCCTATCTACGCGGCTCTCGGCATAAAGAGCATCGCCGGGCTTGCAACGGCCCTTGGCGACAACGTGGCCGCGAACAATCGCTATGTCTTGCGTGAGCAGTTCACAAAGCGTCCGTTTCTTGCGGCTGACGTAACATTCCTGACGGATAGCTCAGGTGGCACGGCATCGGTAACGACGTTGGCTGACCAGAACGACGCCGTGACGGGCTCAGATGGCGCAGGCGCTACCGCCGCGCTCAAGTCGGACGTGGATGCGCGGCTTGTGACCATCGCGCACAACGTCGCCACACTCGCGTTGAAGCTCAAGAACGTGATGCAGGCGAATCAAGACTTCGAGGTCAGCGGCACGAACATGACCAGCGCGCTCGTCACGTTGAACTCAGCGCGCGGCGGCGTGCGCATGACCACTGCGGGCGCTGGCTCAGACCAGTCAACGATTGGCCCGCGCATCACGAACGCGAACGATTCACGCTGGGCGGCTGGCTTCAACACAGACCAGCAGGCGAAGTGGTCTTGTGCATTCCGCGTTACAAGCGCGGCAGCAATCAAAATCAAGGTGGCTCTGGCGCTGACGAACGCGCTCGATTTAGGTACGGATGCCGATCAAGTGGGCATCTACTTTGACGCAGCGACCTACACGTATTTCAAGACCTTCACGAGTATCGGCGGCACGGACTCTTCGGTAGCGGACGCGGCTGGCGACACGACCGTTGCTCCTGCCGCGAACACTGAATACCGCGTGCGCATTGAACTCGATTCCGCGCGGCGCGCGTCTATTTACATCAATGACGTGTTCATGATTCTGACGGGGGCGCTGACAACGAATATCGCGCGCAAGCCGTTCATCAGCATTGAGTCATCCAGCGGCGCTAAGGTGATTGACGTGCGCCCGATGGCTGCCTCCATATTGGAGGTCTAGACTTATGGATTACCCCGTGCGCACGTTGGATGGTGACGCGGTTATCGACCGGCTTGTTTTGACCGGCTGGGGAACCGTCACGTCTACCGTGACGAGTCTGTTTACATGGACAGATAACGGGCGGTTGTGGTGGAATTACGTTGCGAGCACGCGCGCAATTACATTTTACCGCCGCAACTCAACGACCGTGGCTACTGACGCGGTTTGCACGGGCACCGTTAGCACAGCGGGGCTGGTGACGTTGACCGCATCGAACACGTCCGGCATCACCGGCAGCGCGGAAGTAACGGACGGCGACTACACGACTGGCGCACTAATCGCCCCTGTGGAGGATTCGCGCGGCGACGTGATTGTCAGCTACGCGGACGAAAACGACCTGATTGACGCGGCTAAGGGAGTCGCCAATGTCTTGGACAGTAACTCAAAATACTTCGGGCAACTCGTGCGCTTCGAAGCCCTCTTGCTCCGCATGCGCATCAGCTTCGATGCCTATGTCGAAAACAATCTGGCAGGTGTCGCTAACTACGATAACCGCAACGACGTAGTGCTTTGCGACATCAAGAATCCGCGTCAACTTGCGCAATCGTTCGCTGAATACTGTGTCGCGGAATTGATGGACAACCGCGCTGGCAGCGACCTTGCGCGTTTGGAGGCGGCAGACAAGAAACGTAAGCGCGCGTTAGACTTGCTCAAGACGCAGGGCGTCAAGCTGGATTACGCTGGGAAACGGAAGACAGAAGCCAAAGCCAACATGAGCGCAGCGAGGCTAATCCGTGGCTAACTTCATTGACGACTTAGGAGAAGCAATCGAGAACGCGCTACAAGCGAACGTAGCCAGCTTCGCGGGCGCTGTGGACTCGCCCCAGGGGACGGCGGCGTTCGTGTTCGATTACACGCAAGAGCAAGGCGGCAACCAGATAGACGGCGACAACGTGTGCAATATCAACTTTGTGCGCTCGGAAGTGGTTGCGGATTACGAAGCGAGTGCGCAATCGGCGTTCACGTTTACCGCGCGCTTCAAAATGCACGACGTAGCGGGCGCGAACAAGGCGATAGCCGTGGCGCGGCAGGGCATGACTGCGACGTTTGCGAATAGAGGCCGAACGGCGCTGGAAACGTACTTCAGCAACTCGGATTGGCTCGGTAAATCAGGCCGCATCGTTTGGACGTTTGACGTTACGCCGATTGAACAGTTGGCAGACCGCGACCATCCGATTGTTGAGAGCACGATTACGGTGGTTTGCGATCACAACGTGCCGCTGAGTTAGCCATGCCAAAGGTGCCAGAACTGGTAAGGGTGAGGCGCGAATGGGCTTGGGATTGTCCAAGGTGCAAAAGGGTAAACCACGAGCACGAAATGTCGGTTTGGAACGCGGCAGACGAAAACAAGCAGGCAAAGGTCAAGTGCGTGTGCGGGCAGGAAGTCGAACTAAGTCTATGAACTACCTTTTTCGGGACGTGATTTAGCCATGCCGAAATTGTCACCAGCGGAAATGCGCGAAGTAGACCGTGCAAGATACGAACAGCAAGAGGATGAGCGCTGGGCATCTCTTGCGGACATCGAGGCGATTGAAAACTGGTACGCGAAGTTTTACGAAGCGAAGGAAGCGCTCCGTCAGCTTGGCAAAGAGGTTTAGATGGGCCAGTGGTACGAACAACCGGAAGAAGAAGAGCCGCGCCTATTCAGCGCGAAGCCCGCGCGTTCAACGTGGCTGGTGTTCTCAATTGCGCTCGCAATCGTGGCAGCTTTCGCGCTTGTCTTGCTCCTGTGCGCGTGTAAATCGCCCCCCGCGCGCACAGGAGAATTTAGAGCTTCCTTGCGGATCGAGTTCTCGAATGGACAGGAAATCACGTCGGGCAATGCAAGTAGCGACGATTCGGGAACATCTGGACATAATTCATGCGCTAAAGGAAGCGATAGCAGAGGAAACGAGCCAGATTCGCAGAATGTTGTCCGAAATGAACATGGAGACCGTTGAACATGAAATACGTGCTGACAATCCTGCTGCTGTTCTGTCTGGCTTCGAGCTTGTTCTTGACGGCCTGCTCAATGTTCGTGAAAG
>OFRG01000722.1_pt1 | contig 11608 bp, 18 predicted proteins | sample 1543071 | NCBI WGS metagenome assembly OFRG01 (sample SAMN07774222, study PRJEB24372) | wastewater metagenome | isolation source: WWTP Verbania (Effluent) | place: Italy: Verbania | collected 2015-12
TGCCTGTAACCGTAACCCCCTGCATGGTTTTATAAATCGGCTCCCCGTTTAACCCTGTACCGAGGGCTGTTATTCCTCCACCCAGGGTAACTCCGCCGCCAGCTGCATGACTGACCGGATCGGACTCCCCGTGATTAACAGGATTATAAACAGGATAACTCTCTCCATGCTCCCCGTCTGCACTGGCCATCGGCTCCTCATACTCACCAAATCCATTCTGTAATACGGTAGCATTACCCCTTATAAAATTCTCTACCGACTTTTCCTGGTCGGTTCCTGCAGCAGTCATACCCAACTCATCAACAGCTACCTTATACATCAATGCCTGCAGGTTCTTTTTGAACTTCTTTTCCCGCATAGAAACGAAGACAGCCGCAATGATCTCTTTATTGGTGGGTTTATTTAATCTGACCCCACTTTGTTCCAGGATAGATAACAACTCCTCCCGGTGATTGAGCACCAGGTAAGCTATAAAGAACCGGATGTGATCCTTAAACTGATTGATGTCCGGTAATTTCTTATTATCCATCTTTTATTGCTTTTTTGACATGATAGCCAGTGCTACAATGATAGCACAGGATAAAATGAGTACGCCATTATTGTTGTTATTGAGTATTCCGTGGTGCTGAATAGCCGTATTCTGCGCCTGCAGGGCCGCAATGGCCGCCTTATCCTGGCTAACCACAGCCGTTTCAGTGCTGCCGGTTACATTCGAATATTTTTCCTTACATTTTTTGCATCCGCCATCAGAATGCATACCATCGCAGCCTACCTGGTCGGCGGCGGGAGTGTCTTTGTAAGTATCCAGGATCAATTCCTTATCAGGATGATTGTCCACGATCTCTAAAAAAGCATTCCCGTTTGTCCTTTCAACTAATTGGCGTAACAGATCCCCCAATTCCCGGTAATTTCTAACTACAGGAACAGTAAACCCATATCTTTCACAGATGGACTTAACGAACATCGGGTTACTGGCGGCAATGTATTGATAAAATAAAGTATTATCGTTCGCCATAAGAAGGTCTTTAAAGTAAAAAAAGGGCGGAAAGTGACGAATCACCCCCACCCTTCTTCGGTTATACGGTTATGGATACCCTAGGTTAATGATAGCATCCTCTACCTCCGGGGAGGTCGGGGACATTATCTTTGCAACACCTGTACAGTACCGCCCTTACCCAGTTGTGGGTTAGCATACGTCTGAGATACCGGCATTCCGCTTAATCCACGGGCGATGTTGATATTATCTTGCGGGAACAAGTACAACGAGAATGATACTGAAGCCAGTATATTCATGGTCAACTTGGTACCACCGTCAATACGGAACATCTGCGGTACGATCAGGGTATTGGTTTGCTGCTGGAATGGGCTGAACAGCGGTGTTATCGCGATTTGCGCCGCGTTACCGTTGGCATCTTTCGTGTTCACCACGATCGCCTGGGAAGCCTGGGTGCTGGACCCTGAACCTACCACGATCTGAGTGCGTCCGATCGAGAACGGTGATAACTGAGACTGACCCAGTAAAAACTGGTAGTCCACGTTTGGAAGACCACTTGAAATGGTCACGCCACTGATGGTCAAAGAACCTCCGCTCCATGTACCACGACCAGTGTTCAAATACTCATACGCACCAAAAATGTCAAAATTTGACACCTGGGCAGCACTCGCATTCGAAAGGTTAATGATATAGGGTTGGCTCTGACGGGCTACGGCCTGCTGATCAGCAGCCGCATCTGCATTAAAGAAGCTCGGATTATCCTGGCCTCCAACAAAATACAGGTCGTTGTTTGCAAAGCCGTCCATGTTGGCAAACTGGGCGTGTGCTGCCTGGCGGTCTCTTTGCAAATATTTATCTACCATGTTTCTCATGATTGAAAAAAATTAAGGTTAAAAATGTTGTTACAGTTGGAGGTTATGTACCTTTTGATCAGGCTGCCTTCAATGCACTTGTTCTCATCTTGGCGATCTGCTCATTAACTAACGAGCCGATAACGATCCCCGCAACGATTGTAAGTAAAAGCGGCAACTGCTTTTTCAAAGTTTCCATTTTAAATGTTTTTTTGGTTTACGCTTACAGACCAGGTATTTTATACACATAAAATATTGTTGGCCTGATTACGAAATCAAATGTAGATAGCTATGATGGATATTAAAACAACATGCAGTATGTCACTGCAACAACCGGGAGGTGATTATGATGCACTTACGCAACATTTATACTTATAATAAAGGTGATTATAATTTTTCTTTTGTAGGGGGTTTTACGGGGAAAGCGAAGTATTTTCTCATCATTTCGTCCCTTGCCATCTGAAGGGCACTCTTGTCATCGTGAATTAATTTACCGGTTCCTTTGTCACGCTTGTTCAAATATGGCTTTACACATGCATTATAATTCTGGCTTACATACTCATGTACAGCATCCTCAGCATCGGTTTTATAGAGCGGATGAGCTTTATCGCTCCTTATCTTGGAGTTGACCACATCGATCCATAAAAAGAACCTTGTATTGCCATTTTGATATTTTTCATTCACGATATATTCCGCCAATTGCAGTAATTCCGTTTTTTCCTGGAACTTATCTTTATGCCTCGATACAGGGTCATTGGTCTTGTGCATGCGGATATAAGAAGTATTACCAAATATCTTTGGATGACCGGCCCTGCCTACACTCTGGAAGTGTAAAAACATATCAGTGCTGCGGTGCCTGGTAGAAACTAACTTACCAATGATATCTGCCGGGATATTATCTGATACATAAGTATTGGGATCCTCCACCAGGAAGTTCCCATTATTGAACTCGTTCAAAATGCGCTCCAGCGCCGCCGCTTTATCATTTAAGCCCATCGGATTGCCATCTTTATCAAATGGCCTTATTCTTCTAACCTCATAAGATCGATTAACTGTAAATAAAGGAATACTATCCAGTGATATTGCCCGGATATACATGCGCCCGTTGATATTGCCCTCACCACTATATTCAAAATCACCAAATTCGTCATTAACATCAAATATCAAACCCTTACGCGGCGGAATACCCGGCGCCCCTTTAGAAGATTCCAAAAGTGCACGGATGGTCTCATAGCTCTTTCCCACGCCCTGCATGCCCAGTACAATGATCCTGACAACTTCCCTTTCCGACATTTTAAATGATATTTAGTTTTGCGAATTCTTTAAAATATTTTATCGCCCGGCTATTATAAGCAGCTGCGGCCTGCTCTGCGGTGGCATAGGAGCCCAAATGATACTTTTTATATTTATAGCGTATATAAGCCTCGAATTTTTTTTGATCAACATTATACGAGACGCCCCTGTACCCGGAAGTATTGGAATGCGATAGTTTTGCCTTTACATTACGCCTGCTATTGGGTACCACCCTCAGATTCTTTTTTCTGCAGTCATTTTTTTTATCATTCAAAAAAAGTATTGCCCGGTTTGATGGAACACCCATTATATCCTGGGCCAGGCCCTTACGACCGATATTCTTATGTGCTGCCTTTGAATAGATGCCCCGCTGAATTACACCGGTCGATTTTACAATATGATATTTACGCCGGGAGAACTTTGCTACGTCTTCGGCATCTAAAATAACCTGCTGACCACCACTTAAAAAAACTACGGACATTTTTTATTTAGTTTTTTTATCTATTCTATCCTGCTTTAGCTTCGCTGCTGTTTCTTTATCCGGTCTTCCTCCACCAGCCTTTTTTACTATTACTGTCCCTTTATTGGCCTGGGGTTGAATAGTCTCAGCACCAATCATGTTTAGTGCCAGATCATTTGCACTCTGCAGGCCCGGATTATTCTTTAAATCCGGTGGTTCATGGACAACGATCGCCTCTGAAATACCTCCCCGGTTGTCGTCATGGCCGTTTTCATGTCCAGCATTAGGATCATCTTTTTCTACATCATTATTAAAATTGCCTCCTGTAGGTGGCGGAGGAGGGGGGGGTGGAGGTGGCGTATAGGTACTTTGCCCGCCACCATGTCCTGCAGACCGGTACTCTTTGGTTAGTTCAACAATAGAGTTTATCATATCCTGCTTTACCTGTAAGCCGCGGTAAAACTGCACACCGGTCACAAATAATTCCTTAATGCCCAGGTATATCAATTCGTCCTGTGGCGTCATGCCAATACCCTTCTCCTCGAATAGTTGCACTAACACAGGATATATATCGGCCCTGGTCTCTTCGCTTAAATAAAGCTTACTACCATTCTGATCATTGAATATCCGCATGTATTCACGAAGCGTGATCGTTTGATCAGGATTATTACGGTCATAAGGAACAGGAATGGTGAAGTCAACCTTCTTTTCCTTTTCAAGCTTATTTATTTTTCGCTCACTTATTTTTAAAAAATAATTACCCTGTTGCTTTAAAAAAGCATACCCATCCAGCACCGCATCTGCAGCCCTTTCAGCGGCCTTACGCTTATCCTTTGGCTTTAACGATGACATCCTGTGATTAAAGGGCTCCTGCTCTTTTTGTTGGGATTGCTGTGCCCCCTGCTGGGTATTACCGGGACCGCTACTATTGCTATCATCATCAAATTCTCCCCCCCTGGGCTGAGTAAGATCCACCACCTTTGGTTTTATCTGCGGCTCCGGAATATCATCACTAAGCTGGTTAGCAGTAGCCTTTACATGGGTCTTGGTATATTCCTTATTCTTTACCGGCTCGCTCATTAATGGCGATATAAACTCGTCGGTTTCCTGTGTATTTTGATGTCCCTTTTCTCCGATAGGTCCCGGCTCTTCATAGCTGGGTGGAATATTATTTATTTCTCCTGGTTCCATTGGTCTTTGATTTTTTGGTTATTAAAGTTGAAACTAACTGATCAAATTGTATTTTATACTTTCCCAGGGCCCCGACGCTTTTGGTATTTATCATTGTTTTATGATACCTGGTTACCTGCGACCGGTGTCTTTTCAATAGAACACCTATTGCATGCGGGGAAATTTTAAGTCTTCGTAAACAATAACAGGCGATAATAAGCCCGTGGCGCTTTTTTGTGGTCCTCGTATTTTTTGTCGTCAACTGCTCAAAACTTATACTCAATTCCTGCAATACCGTATTGATGATGATATCAATTTTAGGATTACTGGATAGTGACACCGATTTATTCCTGGCGTTGGTCAGGGCTTTGGTCGTCGCTTCATGACCGATCTCTGAGACCGTTGTCAAAAGCTCATTCAATAATGGCATTTCGGCAATACCTGGTTTATTCATTTTAATAGGTTAGTTAGTGTGGTTTTTCAATGCCTTGAATTTCAGCCAAAAAAAAATCAGGCCCTCTCCCATCCCGGTATCAATCCCCTCATCGTGTTATTGTTCCTGCTAAACCAGCCGCCATCTACAACACGGAGCAAAATATCTTTATGATAAATGCCCATCCGCTTGATCTTGGTTGCACTTTTTTTATCCATATGGCCCTTTACCTCAACATATTCTTTATCGCTCTTTCTGCCGCCCGGGTAAGTAATCACACGGTTATGCGTGATCTCAAAGTCCGGGGTATAATTAGTGACCCCACTTTTAATAGCATGAAACCAAAACTTCTTCGGCTCATAGGCCCAGTCCTTTATCTCACCCCTTTCTTTTAACCACTGCAGGTACCTGGCATAGTTGGCCTCCCACAGTGACTTAAAATAACATCGCTTCCCTCCTATCTCCCGCCACCCCTTATGCTTTTGCCGGGGATCGGGCGTTTTGATCTTATGCTCATCCATTGTCTCATTTTTTTCGTCTATCGTCTTGTTGCTTTAAAGTACCTGGATATAAAAAATAAGATGCCGATGTTTCCGGCATTAAAAAAGGAATCTCAATTTGGCAACCGGTAAAAAACAAAAATTCTACAGGTATCATAACAGTACCGGATTGCATCTGGTATGGATTAATAAGAGGAGTTATGTTTTGTTTATAACCACCGCTTCCATAAGGGCTATTAGTAAATATTCCAAAAGGCGCCATAAGCTGACGTCCTGCAAATTTATTATAATCGCAAGAAGCCATTATCTGTATTTGGTATATGGCCGTGCCTTCAAAATCTCCCATCATAGCCGTGATAAACTCTTTATAACTCTTATCCTTTAGTACATGCTGATATTTTATTTTATCATTCTTTTCAAAATCAACATCGAAAAGTTTTATATTAAACAATTTTTCATCGGTGAGATTTGTAAGTGTTATTCCAATAGGACAAGTTCTTACCGGTTTTTCAAAATGCTTTTTTACTTTGTTTTTTTCGTTATTTTTCATGATTTTATTTTTACGCCTTTTTTAAGGCTGATGATAAATCAATTTCTTTGGCCCGGGGATCAGGCACTTTGATCTTATGCTCATCCATTGTCTCATTTTTTGCTCTGCTTAATATTGGCCCAGGCTTTTTATCTGGCGCTTTATGGCGGCAATGATACTTTCAAGACAATCCTTCTCCTCATTATACATTTTTCTTCTTATGTCAATATCAACAGCCTCATAATCTTCATACACACCGGTCTTATTACTGGCAAAAACTTTTAACTCAAAATAGTCATGCGTATTGTGGGTCAATTCATTCAACAGACCATAAGCATTTTCCAAATTAAATAAAAGCTCCTTAGCCTTTACATACTCACCCGAAGTAAGACCGGTAGATGTTCTTGTCTTTACCTTTTTATTAACCTTTTTATTTTTAATTAATGTAGTTACAGTTCGCATTTCATATTTGAAAGGAAAATAACTTTCAAATTCTGCCTTTAAAAGATGCAAGCTGACTGCCGCATTAGTCTTTGCCAGGTTAAAAATATCCATGGTGCCAACAATGGCCGGCGAAATATTGAAAATGTCAATCCCTGAATCTGCTTTTTTCGTTGTGCACAGTATGGAAATAAAATCTTTAACCGGTCCAGGTTGATTATCCTGCTGCAAGGGATTGGCTGGGCCATGAACAAATTCATGCATCATCATCCCCGCCTCATATCGGGTATAAGGTGCTGTTTGGTTCTTCGATAATAATTCGGCATTATACTCATTTGCACTTTTTGGCAATGGCTTATTCTGATATGGCCTGGCCACCATCGCAATAGAATTATTCGGGACCGGTATATACTGCTCAATCTCAAACAAAAACTTTTCAAACTGCATGATCTGGCCTTCCAGGGAGATCATTTCTTTAATTGTAGCTACTTGCATAACGGTATTTTTTTAAATTTTATATTTTACCTTGAACTCATTATCATCCAAAACCTTATCAGCTGTGAATATAGCAATGTCAACATCACTCTCATAGCTAAAGCCCAACGCTATCCTGGAATGACATATCTCTGAAAACAGCATCTGCATATTTTGATAGAGCTGAGGACATAAATTACCAAGAAGCACCGTAATGATCCGGCTGTGATAAACAAATGCACTGGGAAAAGACGGGCTATCCTGGCTGTAGGACCGAAAGGGAAATAGTTTGAGCTTGTATGCATGCGCCAACTGGAATGGCCGCGGCCGCTGAAAATAAGCCTTTAGCTTGTAAATCAGCGGGCTCGTATCTGAAATAACAGCATCCAGCATGTTATTAAAGCCCTGCTTATCGGTGATCAACTCACTGGCCTCAATGATCTCCCGGAAGAACTTAAACGACTTACGATCGAACTCAAGGTAACGCTGCAGCACCTCTTTATTCTCGTCCATGGTGACCTTGCCTAGTTGCGTTACAATCTTATTAAGCTCCGCCCGGGTGGTGTCGCTGCTGTTTTCGGAGAAGGTAAAAGAAGTGAGATCGGTGAAGTGTTTATCCAGATAGGTCTGCTTGTTTACCCAAAACAAACACTCCCTGGACATATTGCCATATTGTATTTCATCAATATTCATAACCGGGTAACCTTTATTTATTCCTACAAATATAATAAAATTTATTTCTCAATGCCTTGATTTTTTTAAACAATAAACCCCGTTTCCGGGGCTTATTGGGGGCATTAGCATATATGGAACCGGGTTAGTACGTATTTATCTTGCTACTGAAAAACTATCGAGGCCAGATCCTGAATTAGCCTGCTTCTTCTTATCCACCTTGGTATCACGCAGGTCAGCGATCATTGCCTCCATAGCGACAAGCTTTTTCTTTAAGGCCGGCTCGGCTTTTAAACTTCTTATCTTCAGACGGTGATACTGGGTAACAGATAATATCGCAAGTGATGATAAAAATATTATTCCCACCTGCAGCCAATTAACAGATTTTAACCAACTCTGTGTGGTTATATTCCCACCTTCTACATGTACCGGTACAGGAGTTGGACCCGGCGGAGGAGGAGGGGGTGGTGGTGGCGGAGGGGGCGGTGGTGCAGGATTTGCCTGGCCTCCACCTCCCGGTAATGATGTATCTACAACTGGTTCCATAATTTTTTACTTATTGCTTGATGCCAAACCGGCTACTGTTAATATTATTCCAGTTCCTCCCAGCACAACCCATAACCAGGGAATATTTTTTAATGCCCCTACAGAAGTAGCTGTATCGGGGGTAGTAATGGTACCCTTATCCGTTGGCAACATCGCTTCTGCATCACCAGGTAGGTTATTAGTCGCCCCGATCGCACCTGGTATATGCTGGCAACCGGTCTGATAAGTAGCAGTTGCACTGGCAATGGCCTTTTGGTAGGCTATTATCCAGGAAGCATCCCTTGCAACCAAACTTGGCGCCGCCAGGGTTTGCTTCATATTATCGATCTGATTGGCCAGATCAATACAACTCATCTTTGAAAAATCAGGAAACATAGGAACTAAGGCCTCGTATTGATTGTTGGTGTTACCACCACCGCTGCCACTCTTGGCAAAATCAAGGCCCAGGTTATTATGTGGGTCTGTTTCAGGATTATATGGCCTGTTATTCAAATCCATACCCTCCCTTGTGTTATTGTTTTCAGTGATCACGGGAACATAAGTCCCCACCGGATTAACAAAATTGCTATATGCTCCGCCATTGCCCTTAAAGCCACGTTTTAATATAAAATTTTGTTCTCCGATAAACATGATATGAGTTTTATGATGCTGATTTTTTACCGCTCATGGCTAATAGCCCCACTACCCCTCCAATCGCTAATAACCATATCCAAAGTTTGCTTTTTGTTGCTGGGGTCGAAGTGCCTGTTGGCGCTGAACCTCCGCCACCTCCTCCGCCTACTGCACCACCAGCAATAGTAGCACTTATGGGAGGATTATTGGTAACGCTTACTACCACATCTGCAGGCTTTGGATTAATGTCAACGGGTGGCTTAACATTACACTGCTTCTTATCAACATAGACCTGAGCTAATGCAATAGCATTATTGTAAGCGAGTATCACATCCTGGTTCTTTATTACCATTAACTGCCCCTGGTATTCAGCAATAGCCGCAGCCAGTTCGGCGCAGCTAAGTAAAGAAAAATCAGGGAATGTTGGTAAGGACGGTAACGCAGGCGGATCCTTTGGGCCTTCTCCACCATCCTCAGCAGTTGGACCTGTGTCTGCACCGACAAGTTTGGGCTCAGAAAAATTCATATACCCGCCATCACTACGCTTACGATACGGATGCACCATAAATGAGCTTTCGCCGGGAAATGATAATTTTTTATTTTTAATAAAGGTCATGCGCTGTTAAGATTTTTTACTGCCCGATAAGAGGTAATAAATAACGATCCCTCCGCCGACCAACCACCAAAGCCATTTTTTGCTGCCGGTCGTAGCCGTTGATGTACCGGGCATAGGACCGGTATCACTCATACCACCACCACCAGGCATGCCACCGGATGCACCTGGCACCACAGTTGTAACTGCCGGCAAGACCGGAGGATTGTTGGTAACCACAACCGTAATATCTCCTGCTGAAGGATTATTGCATGCTTTAGAATCAAAATAAGACTGGGCTGATGCAATGGCATTATTCATGGCCAGCGTCCACCTTGGATCAGGCGCCACAAAACTGGGCGCCGCCAGGGTTGATTTGTAATTTGCGATCGCAGCTGACAGCTGCTCGCAGGTCATTGTTGAAAAATCAGGGAAGACCGGCGGCGTATAAGGAAGCTCGTCTTTTGTACCCGTATCACCTCCCCCATCGGTAGGCGTATCCTTGGTACCTCCTCCGTCATCAACGGGAAGAATTGCCGGCTCGGAAAAATTCATATAGCCGCCATTACCACGCTTGCGGTAAGGACGCACCATAAAAGAACTTTCACCGGGAAAGCCAAGCTTCTTTTTTACAACAAAGGTCATGACGTAATTTTAAGGTAAAAAATATGTTACCAAAAAATTAAGCTGCTCCTTTGATCTGACCCTTCTTCCAGGCCCATGCTGCTACATAAACAGTAACGCCAAGCGCTACAACGCCAAGTGTCCATCCGAGGATTTTTTTTGCTGTGGGATTCATAATGATTGCTTTTTGAAGATTAATGAATACACCGGTATCTTAAATATAAAAACCCGGCAATAATAGCAACCATAACCGTAATACTTATAGCGTAGGCAACAATTTTATATAAAATATATGCCCCTCTGTTCAAAACCTGGTAGTGTGTAACGCCCTGCTCATGCTTTCCTGTAACCTCTTTACACAATAAAAACTCTTTATACTTACCCGGATTATTCTCTAAAAATGTATTCGCTTCTTCCTCTGTTTCATACTGGCGGACCTTAACATCATCTTTGTTTAAGCCCTTCCAGTAAATAAGAGTATAACCCATACAAAAATAATCCTCAACAAAACTACAAAAAAAATATATAAAACAAATTTTTTTATAAATTTATTAACTCCGCCTGGCTATACTGCCGGTTTGATCCTGCCACCAGTGCCGCCTCTGTGTCCCGGCGCACTATTAGCCCCGATGTTGGTGCCCAAAGTCTTTTCATGGATTTTATCTGTGCTGCAATACCAGCATAATCTTTTAGCGGTATCAATGCCTGTATGGCTTTCATTTCTTTTCTGCGATTTTGGCCGGGCTTATCCACTGTTGAGCGCCCACGGTTATATACCAATGATAAAAGACCTCCCTGGCAATCAGGGAAAAGATCAGTAGCCGTAGGTGCATATAATACCAATTCCTTTGCTGCATCGGGGAGAGAGTAAATTGTAAAGACCTGCTTTGCCGGTTCCAGGGGAACTGTGATATGCTTTACACTTGCCAGTTTGGCCTCAGCGGCTTTTCCTTTTAGCCCGCAAACAGCAGACAACTCTTTCAGATCAGACTCCGGCAGTAAACCTCCCCAAGCCTTCATGAACTGGGCGACGGTACAATAACCCAGGTCAAAACCCACACCTATCGTTATTCCACTTGCAAGCTCAGGCCATACCGGGTTCTGCAGGAATTTTTTATAATACGCCTCACTGCTGATCTCAAAAAAAACGATTTTATCCCTGGCCTGAGTTGTTATAACAACATTCTTTCCCATAAAAAAATATTAGTATGAAAATGTTATTTCCTCATCTGCTTAATCCCAAATGCCGCCAATATACCAATACCGATCAAGGTAATAGCACCTACCAGGATATTGGTATTCCTTTTTTGCTTTTTCTTTGCCTCATCATCATCATTTGGTATCTCTTCTGCCTCAACGTGAATAGGCTCATTTGTTTTTTTCACCGGAGGCGGCGGCGGTGGTGGCGGGGGCGGTG
>OFRG01000723.1_pt1 | contig 11606 bp, 11 predicted proteins | sample 1543071 | NCBI WGS metagenome assembly OFRG01 (sample SAMN07774222, study PRJEB24372) | wastewater metagenome | isolation source: WWTP Verbania (Effluent) | place: Italy: Verbania | collected 2015-12
TGGAAATAGTTTTAAGTTTAAAATCTTAGAGCATAAAACTGCTTATCCGTTGGAAACCAAAGAAAAAGAAGGTTTTTGGGCGGAATATTATGCATTAAATAAATGGAGTGTGTTAAACGACAAATCCAAGCTTGGAGCCTTGGGCGGGAGCGTTTTAAAATGGACAAGGAAAGCTGTCAAGGAGTCGTCGTTAAAATTTAATTCTGTAAAAGAATGGATGGAAAACGAAGAGGGGGCGTATAGAACTGCAATTAAATTAGGAATTTTAGACGAATTAACACTTAATATGAAAAAGGGGAAAAGTCGCGGCGCTGATAATCCTCTCTTCGGAAAAAGAAACGCCCTTGTAAGCGGGGAAAAACACGGTAAATCGAAATTAACCAAGGATATAGTATTGGACATTAGAAATAGATGGAAGAATAAAGAGCGCCAGTCCGCTATCGCTGATTTATATTCGATTGATCAATCTACCGTATCCGACATTGTAAATGGATACAGATGGAGGGACATTTGATATGTGGGAAATTGGAGCACAACATCCTCTCCCAAAACGAGACGTAAATATAGAGCTTGCTCAAGCAGAAGGTTATCTTGAAGAGAAGGATGCAAAGCTATGGTTGGAACAGTTCTTTCGTGAGAATACTCAATTCGCAGTTGATACATTGATGGGCGTAGAGCTTTTGCCGTTCCAATCAATGATGATTAAAACCATGATGAAGAGCGACTACTTCTTAGCTATTCTAGGTCGTGGATCATCTAAGTGCGAAAAATGGGATAATCTTATTTGGACTAATGGAGGTCTGAAGAGAATGATTGATGTGGAGATAGGCGATTATGTTCAGAGTATCAAGGGTAGGAATTTAGTTCTAGACAAGACGATTAACCCAAAAGACACAACCTATCGAATCCAGACCTCTCACGGATTTGTTTCCGAAGGGCTAGACTATCATAGAGTTTTGAAGTTCGATCCGAACACGCTACAGGGCGTTTGGACTTTTTCGAAAGAAATTCAGGTCGGCGATTATCTAATTTGTCGCAAAGGCGATAATTTTTGGGGTCAGCAGGCTGATATTTTTCACGGTTTTTCTCACACATCGAAGCCAAACTCGCATAACTGCCAAACGATCAATCCATATGGCGCTCCACTTGCTGATTGGTATTATTTCTTTGGCCTTTTAATTGGAGACGGTTATATCCATAAACCAGCGGCACTTATTGAGACTCAAGATGCCGAGACGATTGAATTCCTGATTGATTTCTTTCGGAAAATCGGACTTTCTTGTCGAATCGTAGATAGAGAACAAAGTAAATCAAAAAGCGTTATTTGCAACTCTGTAGCAATGGTTGCCTTGTTGAAATTTCTAGGTTTTGAAAGGAAATTGGCTCACGAAAAGTCAATACCGTTTTCCCTGTTAAACTGTGACAAGGAATGCGCTTCTAATTTGTTGATGGGTTTATTTGATACCGATGGTCATTGCTGCGCTAGATACAACGAAAAAAAGCGGTCAACATTGGTTGAGGTCGGATTTTGTTCATCTAGTTATGACTTATGCTCTCAAGTTAGAAATCTTCTTTTGAATTTTAACGTGGCATCTTCTACGAGACTTTGTTTCAAAGGCGGCGAAATGTCATTCCCAAATAAAAAAACATACGTTTGCCGTCCCGCTTATGCTATTGATATTAGCGGATTTAGCGATGTAAATTCTTTCAGGAAGAATGTCGGATTTAGGCTCTCAAGGAAGATGGAGAAACTAAATAAAATTGACGACTATCAATATACTGATGGAGAATTTTCAAACCTTATTCCGTTTATAGGCGATTATTTAAAGAAGAAGTATAACAAAAAGAGCTTCTGTGTCAGTCAGAAAAATTTACCCAAGAATCCATGCGGGAAAAGGAAAATTGCGCCGAAACTAACTTTTAGAGAAAAAACCTCTAAGCGGTGGATTAATAGATGTTTGGAGGGAGACTTCTTGCTTGAAGAAGATGCGGAGAAATTTAAATCGCTCATCCAAGATGGAGTTTTTTATTCCAGAGTTATCTCGACTGAAAAATCAGAGAATGTCACGGTCGATATTCAAGTTGACAAAGAGGAATGTTACGTATCAGATGGAATTGTTAGCCACAATACCTTCTCATGCGGTATATTTTTGGCCCTCTACGCCCTCTTAAATCAAGGCGTTCATATTGGGGTAATCTCAGCGTCCTTTCGTCAGTCCAAGGGGATCATGAAGAAAATCCTTGATATTGCCAAAACTCCGAAAGCTAAATTTCTCAACGACTGTATAACAAGAATCTCGTTGCAAAACGACGAATGGAATATTGAAATCGGCCAAAGTAAAATCACCGCGCTTCCATTGGGTCAAGGAGAAAAGCTTCGTGGCTTTCGTTTCCAAGTGATGGTCATTGACGAATTGTTGCTGATGCCTAGCCGCATTATTAACGAAATTATTGTCCCCTTCCTTGCTGTTGTAACTAATCCAACAGAACGGAAAAGATTGGCCGAAGCGGAAAACGCTTTAATCGCCCAAGGTAAGATGACAGAAGAGGATAGAAAGGTTTGGCCTAGCAACAAACTAATCGGCCTTTCTTCCGCGTCTTATCAGTTTGAGAGCTTATATGCCATGTATAAGGACTACGAGAAAGCTATTCTCACTGGCGAAAACAAAAACGCCCACTATAGTATCTTCCACATGTCTTATGAAGCGGTTCCCAAGGAGCTTTATGACCCCGCACTCTTGGAAAAGGCCAAAGGAGAAATGTCAGAAGCACAGATGGATCGTGAGTTTAGGAGCATTTTTTCCAGTGACAGTTCTGGATTCTTTAAAATCTCGAAAATGATTGCTTGCACCTTCCTAGATGGAGAAGGGCAGAGCGTAGAGTTATTTGGCAATAAAGATAATCAATATGTCCTAAGTATTGATCCGTCGTGGTCGGAGAGTGATTCTTCTGACTACTTTGCCATGCAGGTCATTAAGGTGGATGAGGAAGCGGAAAACGGCATTGTCGTTCATCCTTATGCCATTGCTGGCGGTGCTCCAAAAGATCATATTGCTTATTTCTATTATCTTTTAACCAATTTCAATATTCAATTTATTGTCGCCGACTTTATGGGCGGCGCTCAATTTATTTCTTCCTGCAATGAAAGCGAAGTATTTAAATCGGCCAGAATTGAAATTAAAACAATCGACGTAGATGTAGAAGACCCCGAAAAATACGCCGAAGACATTAAAGCGATCCGCCAGCAGTATAATTTCTCCGACAAAAGAATCTGTATTCTCAGAAAACCATCTACAACGTGGATTCGCGCAGGCAACGAACTTCTTCAAAGGTCTTTCGACACAAAGGATTTAATGTTCGCAGGAGCGGCTATGGACGCTGAATTCTCTAGGCAAACGAAAGATTCCTCCAAGGTTGAGGGGTTAAAATTTATCCGCGAAGAAAAAGACATGTCTATGACAGTTGTAGATTTTGTCGAAAACCTAAAAGATTTAATTTCTTTGACCAAAACTCAATGCGCCATGATCGAGGTTTCCTCCACTCCTACAGGACACCAAACATTTGATTTGCCGCGTAATTTAAAACAGCAACGCGGAAGCAATCGCGCTAGAAAAGATTTGTACAGCGCATTAGTCTTAGGCAATTGGGGCAAGAAGATATTCTTTGATATGAAAAAAATGCCCGAAGAAAATTGTCAAACAACTTTTACGCCCATTTTGATTTAGTTGATTCCGACTTTTGGTTACTATGGTGAGTGCTCCTAGTAAATAAAAGGCTGGAAATGCCAAAAATGTCAGGCATCTACAAGATGACCAATACCGTCAATAATAAGGTTTATATTGGCAAAAGCCGCAATATGCACCAAAGATTTATTGATTATGTCGGCGATATTAGGAAGGGTAAAAAGAGATTCATTTTAGATGCCATCAGAAAATACGGATGGGAGGCTTTCCGTCTAGAAATTATAGAATTGTACCCTACTAGAGAAATCCCTAATGATTATTTACTGGATCGCGAGGCGTTTTGGATAAAGATTTATCAAGCGGCTAAAAGGGGAATTGGATATAATCTGTGCGAATATAGTCGAGATAGGGGTGGAATTCCGTTAACGGAAGAGCATAAGAAGAAAATTGGCGCGGCAAATGCTGGCAGGAAAACAATCGTTTCTGACGAATGGAGAAGAATTTGCTCTGAGGCTCAGTTCAAAAGACGCGGAACAAAATTCTCTACTGAACATAAAAACAAAATATCTTTAGGGAGAAAAGACAGATTACTCGCTGAAAAGTTAGACCCCGATACTGGAGAAATTCTGTCGTCCTATCAATCTATAAATGCTGCCGAAAAAGCCATGATGGTGAACGTGGGAAAAATTCATTATGCGATAAAAACAAATAAGGTTGTATGCGGCTTTCGTTGGAGAGCTTCCAAAGTCACAAATTGTTGACTTTAAGGACTTTCGATTAACGTGTAATAACACACATATGTCTCGCCAGTATAATAAAAAATCGCCTTATTGGCAGAAGTTTCAGGAAACAACCAACGCCGCCCTTCCCCAAGTAGAAGTCCAAGCTTGGAAACCAGAAACGGCGGGCGATCCTTTTTATACTTCCTCCCATAGCCTGCTAGCCCATACGGCCAAAGCTTCTTTAGGCGGCAGAACGTCTAATTCGGATTCTACGGGCCATAGAGTAAACGCGGCGGCAATGGTGCCAACATTCGATAGATTTGCCAGTATCCGCGCTGGACTTCTGCCATACAAGTATTCCCGCGATTGCGTGGACGTTAGAGACGCTATTGAGCTTTGCCAGAAGGCATTTGCCAATGTGGCTGTTTTTCGCAATGCCATTCTTTTGATGGCGGAGTTCGCCAACACAGACATTTTTCTTGAGGGCGGCACGAAGAAATCTCGCGACTTCTTCGAAGCATGGTTGCGCAAGATTGGCATCTGGAAAATCTGCAATGAATTTTTTCTCGAATATTATCGGTCAAGCAATATCTTTATCTACCGTGTGGACGGCGCATTTGATGCTTCCGACTACATTAAACTCACACAAGTTTATGCGGCAGAAGGTGGCGGCGAAAATAAAATTCCCGTAAAATATATCTTTTTAAATCCCTACGACATTACAAGTCGGGCGGCAACGGCTTTCTCTAATAATCAATACGAGAAAATCCTTTCAAGATACGACCTAATTAAACTAAAAGACCCTCAAACCGATGAAGACCGCGAAATCTTCGAAAGTTTGCCTAAAGAGGCCAAGGAAATTATCTCCAAGAAAGCCTTCCAAACTGACGGTATTAGAATCAAGTTGAGTCCCGACATGCTGATTACCAGCTTCGCGTCCAAAATGGATTACGAGCCGTTTGCGATTCCTTTTGGCTATCCTGTGTTGGAGGATATTAATGCAAAGCTAGAACTCAAAAAGATGGATCAGGCAATTCTACGCACCGTAGAAAATGCCATTCTTCTTATTACTATGGGGGCTAAACCAGATGAGGGTGGTATTAATCAGGGAAATCTCGCCGCCATGCAGAACCTTTTCAAAAATGAAAGTGTCGGGCGGGTATTAATTTCTGATTGGACGACCAAGGCAGAATTCGTTATTCCCGACCTGAAAAAAGTTCTTGGCCCTGAAAAATATGAAGTTCTAAACAAAGACATTTCAGAAGGCTTGCAAAATGTTATTGTCGGCGAAGAAAAGTATGGGAATACCCAAACAAAGGTGCAAATCTTCCTTGAGAAATTGCGTGTGGCGCGAAATAGTTTTCTGTTAGACTTCCTACAGCCAGAAATTCGCCGTATTGCAAAAGATTTAGGAATGCGAAAATTTCCTACGGCCAAATTTAAACAAACAGACGCCAAAGACCCCACTCAAATGTGGAGAGTGATTACACGAATGATGGAACTGTCTCTTCTGACTCCAGAGCAGGGATTAAACGCCATTCGCACGGGGGAATTCCCAGACCCACAGGGAGAAGAATTTTCCGCCGAACATGATACCTATGTTCAGAATAGGAAAAAGGGGATATACAACCCGCTCAACCCTGTTCCTGTGCTCGCCGCCCCGCCGCCGAAAATTGATCCGAACAACCTAATCAAAACCCCCTCTCCTACTTCTAGTAAACCTTCGCCGAAAAAGAAAAGTAAAATTTTAACGCAATCAGGAAGGCCAAGAGACTCAAAAGCAAGCGTTCAAGACGTTGGGGAGGCTGTCAGAGACACCGAAAACCTTCTCCGCCACATCGAAGAATCCCTTGCCGCCGAACACGGCCAACTGACTAAAAACCAAAAGCAAATAGCAGAAGACCTAATGCGCTCAATCGTTTGCGCCGAAGAAAAAGACAACTGGATTTCCGCCGCGAATGCCTGTTTGGAGGACAATTCAAGAATGTTGTCTTTGAATCCAAGATCGGAAGTTTTGAATATGGCGGCAGAGCATGGTTTAGAACTATACGAGGCAGCTATTCTTTTGGAAGCCGCAAATTAAAGCAAAAGCCTTTTTAGGTCAGCTAACTTATCACTATCTTTCTGTAAGGTCGCGATTTTGATAAGGAGTTTTTCGTTTTCTTCTTTCAGGAGAGCTACTTGGCCCGAAAAAGCGGAGTTTTCGGAGCATAGCAAATTGAATTCTCGAATTAATTTTTCTTCAGAGTTCAGAGAGCCGATTCTTTTTATGCCCTCTAAAGAGTATTGAATTTCCGCCAACAGCTTTGTGATTTTCATTTTTCAAATTTCGCCCAAGTTCTCTGTACTGCAAAGACCTTTTTTTCTTGGCAGGTTAAATAGTAGGAGTCTGCAATGCTTTGGTCGTACCAAGAACTTTCTTCAAAGTGTTTTCCGCCGCCAAAATATCTTGTGAATCCAATATAATTACCATAATTATCTTTAACCGCCACAGATTCAGTTTCGCAATGACGGGAAAATTCTGGTTCGATATTGGTTTGCCATTCTCCTTCCATTATATCTTGTTGGGCGTCGTAGCCGATTTTTTCCCGCATATCAACCATTGCTTCGTCAATTTCCTCTTCCGTGTTTAGCGGGCCGTCATAATTGTAATCGGAATATGCCTTTTTATTGGCGTATTCGACAATGTATTTTTGGAGAGCGTAGGGGGCGGGTAGTTTTGGGTTCATAGAAAAGTTTTAGGGTCAACAAATTTTGGGCAAAAGCCGCCATGATAAGCCCCTACGCACGGAACTAGACAATCTCCACTAATATCTGATAGTTGTTGTAATTTTTTATACCACATTTTATCTTTTATTTGGGAAATACTGTCTCGGCGAACCAAAACGTGATAACCGCCGCGAGTTTCAATTATTTCTCTCAATCCTTCTCCCAAAATGGCTAGAGCTTTCTTAAGGATTTCGGGGTCTTTAGAATCAATGTCGAAGTCGATAAAGGGTTTTTCGCCCGCCGAAGTTTGAATACAGGACAATGCCTCCTTGTGTGGGGAGGCGGTTTTATGGCCCGTTCTAATATTTTGAGAAAGCTGAACTAGGGTGTCAAGCGTAGCAGAATATAAGCTCCTCACATTGGGGTTGATATACAACGCCAAACTCTCTTGAGGAACTGGTTCGCCGCGCCTTACATACGAGCCAATTGGGCATTCTAGTTGGGAGATTTTATGGAAAAGGGATTCCTTGTTACTGATGCCGCGAAACAAAAGATTTCCGCCGTTAGACTTCTTTGATTTGCTACTGTACTTGGCTCGATAAAAAAGAGCATAAAAGTAAGCCTCCTCGCCCGAATGATCTGGCAACCAAGCGATGAAGTCTTTTAACTTTTGTTCGTCGATAATGATTTGGTAGCAGTCTTTAATCATGATTCTTCAATACTCTCCCAAGTTTTTTCAATCATTTCGTCTAAAAATTTAGTAATCGGCCTCGGATCGTCCAAAGTGTTATCCCATAACATTTCTTCCACAATGGATTTCGCCCATTTGATTTCGCCGCCCTTTTTTATTTCTAGGTTTTCAACTGGCCCGCCGTTCTTCCAAGAGGAAGCAAAGGCTAGGGTGTCGATGCCAATAGAAATAATCAATTGGCCGTCTTCAATTCCAACGTAGAGAGGGTTGTTTTTGCGTTCTTCATTCATAATTTATTTTTGGCCCAAAGTAATTCTCTCATATTCCGCCTGCCAGCATGTTCCATTTTTCGTAACGACTTGCGATGCCCCGCCAATTGTATCGGCCCGAAGCTCCCATTCTAGGGCTATTTGATTGGCGTCCTCAAGAGAAAGATTAAATTCGCAATCTTCCAAGGCTGGCATAAATTCACTCCCATGACCAGAAAATTGAACGGCGAAAATGCTTTTAGTCATTTGATTGAATTAAATAGACCTCCCAAGAGTTGAATCGCTGATTTCGCTCCCAAATAAAATGTTTCGGCCTCTTTTTTATCATGGGTAATGAAACGAAAGAATCCATCGTCTTTAGTGTTTAGGCCAAGAGTTATTTCGCTGCTACCAAAACAATCGTCAAGGGTTTTTTTCGATGGGAGCCACATTTGGCTTCCAAAATAGCTTTCTTTATAGGTGTATTTTTCTGCTTTTCCCCAAAGTCCATGGGTATTAGCGGTTACGACAAAAAGAGGCTTTGTTTCGTCTGGGGTTTTCATGAGCGTACATAGCTAGCCAATTTACCATCTTTATTCGAGACTTCAAGGTGGAATTTAGTTTGGCCGTTCTTTTTTAGGAACAGCGAATAGTCGATTAGCGCCTCCAAATAGCTGTTCGCGTGAACAGTGGTGGAGAGTTTGTTTTGAGTGAGGGTGTAGGGTTTCATGGTAAAATTTTGAAAATGTTTGATCTTTGGTAGCCTACATAATAGGCAATTTTATTCCGTGCGTCATAAAACCAGTATGGCTCGCCATCTCCATGGCAATAGCCATTGACAAAAACATCGTCGTAAATTTCTTTGGTGCATTCTAGGGTTTTAAACTTTGGGGGCTTTTGGTTGAAGTTGATCTTTGCGTCTAAGATGGAGTCTTCTGGAGACTCCCCGACCCCCCAGATTACGTCGTTTTTGTCAATTGTTATATAGTATTTGCTCATTGTTGAGTTACTTTAACGAGGAAATGGAGAGAGTCAAGAGTTATTTGTCGGCAAAAAGCTCACTTCATGTTCTACCACTTCCCACCCGAATGTTTCCTGCGGTTGCTCGCGGTTCAGCCGCGCTGCGGTTTCGTCGGCGGATTGCCGAGCGAACCAGTGGGAGCGCGTCTCGTCGTATCCGTCGTATCCGTCGTGCCAGACTTCGTAGATTTTCATTTTGGGCTTCGGTTGTTGCCGCCTAACCACGCGCTGCACGCGACCGCCGCCATCGGCCTCTGGTTGCAGGGGTGAGTCTTTCATGGCGGCGTCGGTGAGCTTGGGTTCGCCATACAAACGGAGCCGTAGCGCGGGCGATACACCACCACGGCAAGCGGGAGTGGAAGCCCATGATCGGCGTCCCCGAATTTCGGGCGTCCCTTCACGAAGCGGACTTCCGCCACGGACAGGCACAGGTCATGGAACCACTTGGTATTCGTGCGGGCTGGAATCAGGCACACGGTCGTCACGCCCCGCTTGCTTTCATCCAGCGCACGGGCCAGCCATTTCGGGACATCCTTCCCATATGGCGGATTCATCCAGCACACGCCTTGCCACGGTTGCGCCAGCCCGTCAGTCTCGCGGGTGTAGTAGCGCGGACACTTGGCGTTCTCTGGCGTTGCGGCCACGTCGAGCGTGAACCCGAACTCACGGTTGAGCGGGTCATACACCTCTGGCGGGGTCGCCCATTCCACGGTGTTGCTTTTGAATCTGGTGTCGAAGTCGGCCATAAAATCAAGAAGGCGAACAAGGCGATGACTGCCCTGCGGCGTCTTTGGATAGGTCAAGAGTTTCTTGTAGGGCAGTCATGGCTGATCTTGGGCGTTCGTCGGATCATAGACCACGCAGGCCATGTTTTTTGTGATGTAGTCGCGGTCGTAGATGTATTTTCCGCACTTCTCGCATATCCAGACGGTGCGGCATCCAGTGGCGTTGATTTCGTCGCCGTGGATGTTCCGCACCCACGCAAGCGCATGGCGGCAAAAGACACGACGAACCAGACAGCGCATCCAACGGCGGGCAGCGTTTTCTTTCATGGTGTTTGATTCTGCCTCTTGTTCGACTTCGAGGGATGATTTGGTTGGGTCACGCGCACAGAGGAGGATTGTTGCAAGCGTTAGGAATGTTAGTTTTTTCATCGGCCAATATTATAAATGAACTACCAAAGAGTGTCAAGAGTTATTTTTCCATCGAGACAAAAAAACTTATTGTATTTGAGAATTTTGCCTTAGCGTCCATTTTCTGATGGCTAGAAATGGCAGAGGGGAGAGAAATACAAGAATCATTGTTCATTTCCATTACGATAACACTTCTTCACCCATTGTCAAGCAAAAAGCTCTGTGCTGAAAAAGAATTTATTCACCAGAACTACGGAGAACTCTCGGCCAAGACCCCTCCTCTCCCCGTGTGGTAGAGGGGATTAAAAGGGCGACCTCCGAAATTTGTTTATCCTCGTAATCGGACTTGCGCCTCCAACGAGTCTCCCGTTTTATATAGCGGCGGAACTTGGATTCTCAGGCCCAGCAACAACCGCATTAAAAATCGTGTTTGAGGCTAAACTTACGATTAGAAAAAGCAAAAGGCCACTAAACTCTTGGGGTGTACAGTGGCCTTCGCTGGTTGTTTCAGGGAGGTTTGATTCTCCCCAAGAGACTCAACCTATTTACGATACTTACACTAAACTCTTTCAAAATTGTGTAACTATTCCCATATCATGGCCGCTTTAGAGAATTATCCGCACATTTCGCGATTTGATGACATTCCCATTATCTACGCAAGCTCTGTTGTGGATACGGATTCCAATATCGCCAAGGCCAGCCTAGATAATCTCAAAAACCTTCTGCCCAACTGGAGAGTCGATTTAGAGAAAAATATCGACCTTCTGGGGATAGCCTTTAATGCTGCGGTGGTTAATTTAGCTAATAAAAATGGCGATGTGATGGACACCAAGACGGCTTTGGGGATGGCAAATTCCTTTGCCGCCAAATTCTTAAACAAAGAGCATAAGCGGGACAAAATTATCGGCCACATTGTAAATGCTGGGTTTTCCTCCTATGGGGAATCAAATATTCTCTACCCATACGACATTGAAGAAACCCAAGACCCATTCAATATCGCTCTTGGGGCCGTGGTTTATAAAATCGTTGACAGGGATTATGCCGCTCAAATTGAAGATTCGGCGAATCCAGAATCCAATAACTTCCAAAAATTAAGCGCGTCTTGGGAAATCGGGATGGCTAATTATCAAATCGCCATGGGTTCCCCAAACCTAAAGGAAGCGGAAATTGTCACAGACGCCAAATATATTGAGGAATTAAAGAGCAACCTCACTGTTTACGGCGGAAACGGCAAATACAATAATGCTCCAATTTATCGCCTGATCGGCAGAGAGTGTATTGCTCTGGGTTGTGCGGTTACAAATCGTCCAGCGGGAAATGTAACTGGCCTCCTATCTTATAAGAAGCCAGAAGAAAAAGTCAGCCGCGCATCATTTTTCGGTTCCTTTTTTCAAGATTCC
>OFRG01000725.1_pt1 | contig 11567 bp, 19 predicted proteins | sample 1543071 | NCBI WGS metagenome assembly OFRG01 (sample SAMN07774222, study PRJEB24372) | wastewater metagenome | isolation source: WWTP Verbania (Effluent) | place: Italy: Verbania | collected 2015-12
GATGTCATCGGTTCGATCCCGATAACCGGCTCCAATATCTTGGACTGTTGGTGTACATAGAAGTCACATGAGCGTGAAGCCCTCAAGGACTCGGTGCGAATCCGAGGCAGTCCACTTATGAATACAAGTAAGAAGGGTAGTATCTCAGAAGGCATGGTTATGGCGGCTCTGATCAGAGCAGGTCATTCCGTATCACTTCCTTTCGATGGAACCCTGAGATATGACATGATCTTTGACGATGGCATCACTTTGAACCGCGTGCAGTGCAAGTCGGCGGTGATTCGTAACGGCGTTGTTCAATTCCGAACGGTGAGTTATCAGAGAGACACAAAAGTTCCTAGCGAATACCTTGGGCAAGTAGAATTCTTTGGAGCTTACTGCGCCGAGAACGACACGGTTTACTTAGTGCCAATCGCTGACATTTCATCGGCAATATGCTATCTTAGACTCGATTCCACAAAGAACAACCAGAGCAAAGGTGTGCGCTGGGCAGCAGATTACAAGGTCGTTTAACTCAGAGGCCAGAGTGCCATCCCGACACGATGGAAGCCACAGGTTCAAATCCTGTAACGACCACGGAAGAGGCCACAGGTTCAAGTCCTGTTATGTCCACCATCTAATCCACTAGGAAGGAACAACAATGCAAGATCCTGGGTACGAGTTTCGTGTCGGTGCGGCGATCCAAGACGCTGACCGAGCGGCAGCGGAGTACAGCAAGCCGAGAACACCGGAATGCCCGTACTGTGCGGTAGACACACATCTGAGCAGGGACCGAAGCATGTTTGTGTGTCCGCAGTGTTTCTTGTCGCAGCCGCGAATACCTGAGCCTCTCGGGTCGAGAACCTAAAGGCTTGGGGCGGTAACTCAGTTGGTTAGAGTGCCATTCTTATACAGTGGAAGTCGAGAGTTCGATCCTCTCCCGCCCTACCAACAAACAATGGGCTGTAACTCAGTCTGGTTAGAGTGCTATCCTGATACGATAGTGGACGGAGGTTCAAATCCTCTCAGCCCAACCATTTGACAACGCCGCGTTCACCGGCTATACTTGTCTGCACCGCCAACCGAAAGGAAACTGATGAGCGCAGCAATCACAGTACCGTTGTACGAACTGAAGTCCGCTGTCTACGATGCCGTGGAAAAAGTTCTGGTGGAAGACCACTCGGACAAGTGGTCCGGACCGGACGGCGACGAGAACATTTTGACTATTGACTTCGGTGTCGATTCGGAAGAGTTCCCCGCGCTCGTTGAAGACATCGTGGAGACGGTTATCAAACTGTTGGTGGACTATTGATGGAGTGGGTGACGCAGACTACTCCGAAGACGTGGCGGAAACGTCCGGCCAAGCAGTTCGTCTACGTGCTAAATGAAGACGGTGAAAAGGTGTCGTTGAACACCGGAACTGATAGCATCAACCGGACGATGGATTTTCCGTTGCAATGGCAAGGTTCGCCGGTAACAACCGGCAAAGCAGTAGAGTAACACATATGCCTCTCTAACTCAATTGCGTAGAGTAACCGGCTTTTAACCGGAAAGTTGTGGGTTCGAGTCCCACGGGGGGCACTCATCTAGTAAGGAGAAACATCATGGGCCAACGATCACAGACATGCGATCCGAACTTGCCGTCATCACAATCCGCGGTGCCGCACACCTACAGCGAAAGCGGCGGCTGCATCCACTGTGGACGACCGGCACCGGCAGCACCATCGGCTCCAAGTGTGATGCCTAGACCAGAACGTCCGGCGAAGCCAACCGAGCACGTGGTCCCTTACAAGGACCGGCTGCCAACCGACCAGTAAAATGGACGAAGCTGAACGGTGCGACAACTGTAAGTTCGGACTAGAAGCAACCACGAAAGACCAGTACAACCATCCTGTTCCGATCATCAAATGCAGATACAATCCGCCAACCGTTGTTGGAACCAACATCGACAACGTGATATCAAGATTTCCGGAAGTGGCGCTTCACGGCTGGTGCGGCAAGTGGGAGACAGGTGTAACGGAAGAAGTCATAGCCGAAACAAAAGAATGGACTAACCAGTGACGATGAGCGAAGAGACACGCGAGCTACACGAAGAACACGTGGCTCTCAGGCGCGGGCAGCTTGTCCGAGGGATCACGTACTACCAGAAACAGTTCGGGTACAGCCCGACCGTACGGGAACTGCAAGAAGTGGTGCAGGTGAACTCGACTAGTACCGTGCTGGAAGATTTGCGTTGGTTGCGCTCGCATGGTATGATTACGTGGACGCCGAAAACGGCTCGCACACTCCGCGTGTTGAAAGAAGAGGAAGAAGTGTGATCAGAAAACCGTTGTGGTGGCAGCCGTTCCTGAAACGGCCGTTTAAGAACAAGGATTTGTGTCGTCTTGATCCTTGGCCGTGCAGGTCAGAAGAGTGCGGCAATCAGGAATGTGTCGCTTACCACGAAAGAACGAAACGGAGAACCGTAGTCTAAGAACATGGATCGTTAGCTCAGTCTGGTCAGAGCGTCTCGTTTACGCCGAGAACGTCGGGGGTTCGAATCCCTCACGATCCACTCATGTACCGTTACGAGCGAGTGTAGCTCAGTTTGGTTAGAGCGTCGGGTTGTGGACCCGAAGGCCAGGGGTTCGAACCCCCTCACTCGTACCATATGCCATACAAAGACAAAGCCGCTCAGCGTGCTTACCAAAGAGACTGGATGAAGCGACGCCGACAAGCATGGTTCGAAGCCAACGGGCCGTGCATTGACTGCGGCACGTCGGAGCATCTAGAAGTAGATCATGCTGATGCCGGTCTGAAAGTGGATCACAGGGTTTGGTCGTGGACAGAAGATCGCAGGCTGGCCGAGTTGGAAAAATGTGTGGTAAGATGTCGGTCATGTCACAAAAAGAAGACCAAGCTCAACGGAGAGAACGCCGCATGCAATTACAAAGTGTCCGATAGCACGGTTCAAGAAGTTGTCTCCCGTTACCAATCTGAAGCGATTACGCAGAAAGACTTGGGAAAACAGTACGGAGTCTCCCAGCAAAGCGTATCCGAGTGGACTCGCGGCGTAGTCCGACCAATCTAGAAGAAAGGAATGCACCATGAGAATGCTTATCGCAGGCGACTGGCACGGAAGTCTACATCACGCAGAATGGTGCATGAACCGTGCCCGAGAGTACGGAATCACCTGTATCGTGCAGCTAGGAGACTTCGGGTATTGGGAGCACCAAGACGACGGCAAATACCTAGACCAACTGAGCCATCTCGCCAAAAACTACGGGATCACCGTGTACTGGATCGACGGGAACCATGAGAACCATGTGTTGCTTCGCTCCACGTACTGTGTGCCGGAAAGAACAGATGAGAACGGTTTCGTGCAGATGCGCGACCGGGTCTTCTACATTCCTCGCGGTACCGTGTGGGAATGGGCCGGAGTGAAGTTCTTGGGATTGGGTGGTGCGTTCAGCATTGACCGCAACCAGCGTCGAGTTGGTTCTTCTTTCTGGTTCGAAGAGACTCTTACGGACGAGGAAGTAGAGTTGGCTTGCGAGAACGGCAAAGACGGAGTGGACGTGATGTTCGCTCACGACGCTTTCACCGGGATTGATCTTGGTTTAGTGTTCGCCATGAGAGGCAAGTACCTGAGTAAGAGCAAGCCGTCTGACGCTAACCGTGACAGAGTGAAAACGGTGCTGGACGCTGTTCGTCCTTCCCATTTCTACCACGGCCACTACCATGCTTACTACAGGCAGAAGTTCTTGGCTCACTACGGGCCAGTTAGTGTGGTGGGATTGGATTGCGACGGCACGGAAGTGGAATCCGTAACTGTTCTTGACACAGCGCAGTTCAATGTGGTATAGTTGTGTTCGTCGGACCGGTACCGTTTCAGGGGTGGGGCGGATATGCCGGTCCGGCGTCAAGGCGATATAGCTCAGTTGGTAGAGCGTACGAGTCATAGTCGTAATGTCACAGGTTCGATCCCTGTTATCGCCACTGCGAAGCACTGTAACAAATGTGAAACCACAAAACCACTTACAGAGTTTCATCTCAACAAATCTAAACGCGACGGTCGAGCGGCAGTCTGCAAACTGTGCCGTCAAGAGTATCAGAGGATCTGGTACGCAGGAAACTCAACTACCCACAGGGAGCGAGTCAACACCAACCGACACAAAGCCAAGGATAAGATGCGTGAATATGTGTGGACATACTTAGCTTCTCATCCTTGCGTTGACTGCGGTGAACCCGATCCTGTCGTCCTAGAGTTCGATCACCGAGGCGACAAACTCTTTAACATAAGCTCTGCTTTCTTCGCTGCAATATCCGTGGATCGCCTCGCAGCCGAAGTGGCGAAATGTGATGTGCGGTGCGCTAATTGCCACAGACGCAAATCATCAGAATCGTTAGGATGGTGGAAGTCTAACCACTTGACTTTGTGATTGTACTGTGGTATAGTTTCTTTGTTCGTGCAGGGACGGGCCTCGGTAGGCCAGTGTGACTCATAATCATGCGTTTGAAAGGTTCAAGTCCTTTCCCCTGCCACCATCTGCTACAACATCAACGAAAGGAAACTAAATGATCAAACCATGTCCAACATGCAAGCCGCACCCTTTTCAGGACAGCAGGTACGGCAGCAAGAACCGGGTGATGAACAGGACTGCGAAGAAGGACCCGCAGGTATTTCGTTGCACGGTTTGCGGTAAGGAATCTTCGTAATGGCTTGGTGGGCTGGCCGTAGAAGTGGTCAGAGCGGTTACGGCACCCATCAGGAAAAGAAGGAAGGTTCGAAGCATAAGAGATCCGGTGACGAGAAGCGTTCTTTGAACGACGAACAGTCAGCGGACGAGGGGGATTAGCTCAGTTGGTAGAGCGTCTGAATGGCATTCAGAAGGTCACCGGTTCGACCCCGGTATCCTCCACCATGAAAACCTGTTCAAAGTGTAGAACGGTTAAGTCGCTATCGGAGTTTCATAAGTCCAACCGTGCTGCCAACGGACGACAGGCTTATTGCAAAGACTGCGACAGAGAGTCGCGCAACACTCATTACCGAAATAATCCGGATCTTAGAAGAAACAACATGATCTGGACTAGATACAAGTTAAGGCCAGAAGACTTAGAAAGAATGCTCGCGGAACAAGACAACCGATGCATTCTGTGTGAACGGTCTTTCGATATGGTACAGTATCACGTAGATCATTGTCACCGTACCGGCAGAATACGAGGCTTGTTATGTCCGAGTTGCAACAAATCTCTCGGATGGTACGAAAATAGATCGACAGCAGTAGCAACATACTTGGGGGATTAACTCAGTCAGGCCAGAGTTCCTGCTTTGCAAGCAGGCAGCCACCGGTTCAACTCCCATATCCTCCACAAATCTTCGGTGAGCGAAACGGCTTAAGTGTGGTGCAGCCGAAGTAGACTTTACGGCATAGACGGAACGCCGGTGCGTGAGCACGAAGCGCTTTAGCCCGTCACCTTGGGGGTGTAGCTCAGTCCGGCCAGAGCACTTCTTTTGCAAGGAAGACGTCACGGGTTCGAATCCCGTCTCCTCCACAGCGAGCAGCCGTAGACGCCGTGCGGGCGTTCACCGCATTATCAGACCAGAGCAACAGACGCGTGGTGTCTGCTGGCGAGAGAAGCACCGAACGTGATCCTGCTAAAGTGACTTGTCACATCTACAACTTGCGAGTATGGCGGAATCAGGCAGACGCGCCAGACTCAAAATCTGGTGCCCGAAAGGGCGTGAGGGTTCGATTCCCTCTACTCGCACCATGCGCCAAGACCGAGGGTTCCGGTACATCATCGCACCAACCGGAGAAACCAACATGTCCAAAATGGACTCGCTGGTTATCATCTATCCAACACTTCTGGCATCGGGCGACCAGGGACCCGCTCTCATGGAATACGCTAAAGACCGGTTCAAGCCGGTACCGAAACAGAACAGATCGGGTATGCCCTCAGCGTGGGAAGTGTGGTAAGGTGGTCTTTTACTATCGGATCGAAGACAAGCAGGGACAGCTTTCGTTTCGTCAGTGGCAATCTGACGACTTGGAGATCGAAATGTTGGAATGGTACTACAGGGATTGGGACCACAATCCTGAAAGCGCAGTAGGAGTTCCGAATAATTGGGAACTAGGATACAAACATGCGAGTGTGGCGTAACTAGGCAGCCGCGCGAGGCTAAGCGGATTTTCTCCTTCTCCACGTGGAAGTTAGAGCGTGACAGTTACAACACAAGAACCGAAGATTTTCGATCCGGTGGTCAGTGTTGTTCCCGTTCACGTGATCCAACTCAAGCGGAATGGGAGCGTCTTGCCACTCGGTTAACGAACACCGACTACATTCTCTCGTCAAGACCTTTTCTTTCAACAGCCTTTGACCTAAATGGTATGTCTTATATGTCGAATTCTCAACAAGTATTTCCGACAACGGAACGGCAACTTGTATCGGCCTGTACCGATTACCCTGGTTCCATGCGGACCCAATAAAATGCGAAGTGTCAATCTGGTATAATTGACATTTTCTCTTCAGCGTGGTATAGTTTCCACCAGCAGGAATCAATCCGACTTTCTTAATCACTTCAGCATAAGAGAGACACAGCGGAACAACGTCTCTTAGAGTGGCTTCATCGAAAACTGAGGGACGTGGCATAAAATCTCCTGGGGGAGTGCTGGAACTAGGCAGACAGGACGAGCTTAAACCTCGTTGTCCCAACGGACGTGCGGGTTCGATTCCCGTCTTCCCCACGATATCGGTAGACGTGTTCGTGAAATAAAGCAACGTGTCTACCGTTTGGCGAGTGGTGGCTCGTGTCCGCAAGGACGTGCAGGTTCGATTCCTGTCACTCGCACCATGATGCAATTCATCGGAGTTGGACGACAACACTGTCCTGAAGAATACGACCAACAGTACGTGCCGGGAGAAATGAGACATGAACTGCATCCACGCCGACTTGGACTTCCGAGACGAATTCATGCCCGCGTGGGTTGTGCTAGACGAAAACGCTCGCGAAGTCAGGCTCCACTTCATGTTCATCCGCTGCGCCAAATGCGACTACCAGCTAGTAGACAATTTCCTTGTCGGGCTAGCCACGTGGGAAAGATACGAAATAGAAAACGCACGCCTCTAAAGTGTTATGGCCGCACGCCACTTTCGTAATGTGACAGTGGGAGTTCGATTCTCCCTGGAGGCTCCATGAAACCACAAACAACAACTAATCCTTGCGAAGAACAAGCCGTTGTGCGGCAGCATCAAGCTGCCTGTTCACATGGCATGGTGGTCCTGACGACAGTGTGGTATCCTGAAGTCTGGATCTCATGCGCCACATGCGGCATGTCGTATCCGGTTCCAAACACCGCTCTAGGAGGCATCTAAATGAGAATCGGTATGGCTCAACTCAACCCGACCGTTGGGGATCTAGACGGTAACGTCGAGAAGATCATCGAAGCGATTGACGACCTGCGGGATGGCTGCGACCTGATCGTATTCAGTGAGCTAGTCGTAACAGGCTACCCTCCTGAAGACCTGTTGCTGAAACCACAGTTCCTTACCGATCAACGGACAGCGTTGATGCAAGTGATCGGAGCGACCAAAGGCACAGCCGCTATCGTCGGGTTCGTTCACCAACAGAACGGTCTGCTGTACAACGCCGCCGCCGTGTGCGTAGACGGACACCTTCGACACGTCTACCGGAAACGGCTGCTGCCGAACTACTCGGTGTTTGACGAAGCGCGGTACTTCACAGGCAGTGAAGACCCGGCGACTTGGGTGGACGTCAACGGCACAAAGGTTAGCGTCGCTATCTGTGAAGACATCTGGCAAGAAGAAGGTCCGATCGCAGAGTACAAGCACATCGGCGCAGAAGTCGTTGTCGCCTTGAACGCTTCACCGTACTACTATGGGCGACCGCTGGAACGCGAACAGCACGTGAGCAGCCTGGCTAAACGCCACGGACTGCCAATAGTGTACGTCAACCAAGTGGGCGGACAGGACGAACTGGTGTTCGACGGCAGTTCGTTCGCCGTAACCGGTGACGGACAACTTGTCACAAGACTCGATTCTTTCAGTGAGAGACTCGCCGTCGCAGACTTAGATCATCCTTGCGAAACGATCATGGCGCGCTTCGATCGTTTACCTGAAATCTACAACGCTCTTGTGTTGGGAACCCGCGACTACGTTACAAAGAACGGTTTCACCGACGTGGTGGTCGGCCTTTCAGGCGGGATAGATTCTGCTTTGGTGGCAGTTATCGCCACTGACGCGTTGGGACCGGAGAACGTGCATGGAATCCTTATGCCGTCACGGTACTCTAGTGAACATTCCGTCACGGACGCCATCGAACTGGCTAACTGGTTAAACATTTCGTGGAAGAATATTCCGATTGGCGAGATGCACGACGGATTCGACACCACTTTCCGCCACCTGTTCGCTCAATGGGCTGAAGATACCACCGAGGAAAACGCACAGTCTCGCATCCGAGGCATGATCCTCATGGCGCTGTCCAACAAGTTCGGTTGGATGGTTCTTTCCACCGGCAACAAGTCCGAAACCGCCGTAGGCTACTCCACCCTTTACGGGGACACCGTAGGCGGGTACGCTGTCATCAAAGACGTACCAAAGCTGCTGGTGTACAAGTTGAGCGCCATGCGCGGCTTGCCTGGGAAGATCATTCACAAAGCACCGTCAGCGGAGTTGCGGCCCGATCAGACAGACGATCAGAGTCTTCCGCCGTACGATGTGTTGGACCCCATTCTGGAAGCTTACATCGAACAAGACATGACAGCTTCGGAACTGAAAGCGGCCGGGTTCGATAACGACGACGGGGTAGTGGACTTCGTAGTCAACTTGGTGGACAGGGCCGAGTACAAGCGCCGCCAGTCCCCACCGGGGCCGCGTGTCACGACGAAAGCTTTCGGTAAAGATCGTCGGTTGCCGATCACTAACGGTTACGGACTTGCGTAAGCCGCCGTGATGTGGTAAGATACAGACATGCAGATCAACTCGTTCGTAACAGCAGACGGCACCCATACGGTGCTGTCTAACTTCTACCAGTCCACGTTCACGGCACCGCATTTCTCTCTTGACAGGTTGACACCGGTTGAGTGGAAGTCGGTTGAGCATTACTACCAGGCCGCTAAGGCCCGCGACGTTGCAAGCGCCGAGTGGGTTCGTTCCGCTGACACTCCTGGCGAAGCGAAGCGACGTGGACGCAAGGTTCCTCTCCGTGACGATTGGGAAGCCGTGAAGATCCCGGTGATGCGGAACGCTTTGGCGTTGAAGTTCGCTCCGGACACACAGGAAGCGGCGTATCTTCGCAGTACGGAGGATTTCGTGTTGGTCGAGGGGAACGATTGGGGTGACATCTTTTGGGGTGTCGCTGGCGGTTTCGGTCAGAACTGGTTGGGGTATCTGTTGATGGCCCAGCGCGGTTATTTGATTGCGTTGTTCAGAGAGACGATCTAAGATTTGCGAACGTGATGGAACGGCAGACATGCTAGTCTGAGAGGCTAGTGCCGCAAGGCGTGAGAGTTCGAATCTCTCCGTTCGCACCACGCCTCCGTAGCTCAGTGGACAGAGCAGAGCACTTCTAATGCTAAGGTCGCAGGTTCGAATCCTGCCGGGGGCGCACATGAGATACGTTAAACCACTAGCGGAGCTATCGTCGGGGCCATACTGATGGTAATGTGGCTAGACGAGGAACTCACCGTGCGGGATCGCCGCATCTCTGGACACGAAAAAGAGTACCGCATGATGAAAGAGCATATCAACCAGTTGATCGTAGAACCGACCCGCGAGGAACTTGACGCGGCTATCGCCGGTCTGTATGCTATAATAGGAAATGACTTTCGGAAGTCGTCTAAACGGTAAGACACCTGACTCTGGATCAGGCAATTGGAGTTCGAGTCTCTGCTTCCGAGCCAACCAACTTAAACAGGAACAGCCATGTACGAGGCATTAAACAGAAGAAGAGAAGCCGCTGGACTCTCCGATTTCCAGGGGCATATAGGTCTTCATTCCAAAGAGTTCCAACAGCAGCGGTGGATACATGCAGACCTTGAGTTCAGCGACGTGCAGATCACAATAATGATTGACCGGTGGGAAGCCGAGCCTACAGTCATATCGCTTACCGACGAAAACGATCCAGAAGGACTGATCAGGTCTGCGTACCTACCTCTGGCTTGGGAAATCTGCTAATCCAACTTGACTACAACCACCAAAATGTGCTATGATATGTCTACGACTCTAGAAAGGGGGGATCATAGTGAAGAAAGTATTGCTACTCAACGCGACATACGAGCCACTAAGGGTGATCTCCACTCAAAGAGCTATCGTGATGATCGTAGAGCAGAAAGCCGTTACGGAAGTCAAGGGTGAGGGCGTATACCGTTCCCCATCCACAAGCATCGACGTTCCGGCAGTCATCCGTTTGACAAGGTACGTGAAGGTTCCGTTCCGTGCGAACAAGCCGCTCACCAACAAGAGCGTGTTGGCACGTGACGGTTTCGAGTGCGCTTACTGTGACAAGCGGAAGGCAGACACGATTGACCATGTGATTCCGCGGTCCAGAAACGGTCCGCACGCGTGGGGTAACGTTGTGGCTGCGTGCAGGAAGTGCAACGCTGCTAAGTCAGACAAGTTGCTTTCGGAACTTGGGTGGTCCCTTAAGTGGGAGCCTTACACTCCGAAGGGAACGTACTGGCTGATCGTTGGTGTTCCAGAGGTGGTTCCTGAGTGGGAGCCGTACCTTTCGGCACCTGTGTTTGCATGATCGGACCGGAGAGACGCAAGCCCACCGAGTACCGGGTAAGCGTACTCTCCGGTCTTCTTTCGGGGATCGTTTAATTGGAAAGACAGCGGGCTTTGGACCCGCAATTCTAGGTTCGAACCCTAGTCCCCGAGCTTTATGAACCGCCACGACCAGATCCACGATCGAAGTACGTCCACGATGTATTTCAGGGGCCGACTGCGGCGGTCGTCAGTTCCGCATATGAGCCTGAAATTCTATGCGCTGCGTGAAGACGGAGAGGCTGTGGCATTTATGTGGTTTGGTGACAATCATCTAAGTCCAATCCCCGAAGCGTGGGGAATCGTATACCCTAAAGGAAACCAATGACAGACACAGCCACACCTACACAAAAGCCAGTTGTCGTTGAAATCGACAGACTCATGCAGATCCTGCCGACGAGTTTGATCGGTGAGTACCTGAAGTTCGATGACGTGTGCGACATGCTGTTGGATCTACGTCAAGTAGCCGACCGTGGCTGACCCGAGTTTTGCTTTACGATACATGGAAGCGACTCGCAACGCCGTCAGCAATCTTGACCGCGCCGAGGCGGCCGAAGCGGAGATAGGGCGTCTGCGAGCCGAGATAAGAGAAGCGAGGAATGCCGCCAGCGAAGCTCTCGGCTGTCGGTTCATCACCGATATGTGTGACTGCGGCAACACGACAGCGTGTGGGGTTTGCCACATGGTCGAACGCTTGCGGCTTCTACGAGACGGGAACTAAAGGAAACGATGAGACGTAAGCCATACGAACACGTAGAACGCAAACCGCCATGCGCCGACGAAACATGCACACACTCGGCCACCAAAAGAATCCAAGCAGG
>OFRG01000726.1_pt1 | contig 11542 bp, 12 predicted proteins | sample 1543071 | NCBI WGS metagenome assembly OFRG01 (sample SAMN07774222, study PRJEB24372) | wastewater metagenome | isolation source: WWTP Verbania (Effluent) | place: Italy: Verbania | collected 2015-12
ATCTATCGAATCACGCTCGCGGAAGCGGAGTTGCAAGCGCTGGGTGGACTGCTGGACGCGGGCGTTAAGTCACTGGGCCTGCGGTCTGCGATTGACGCGGCCACCCTGCTGTCACGGATCGAGGGCGCAGAACGAATCGAGGAAACGACCATCACCACATCGGAGGCATCCGGCGATGGCAACGACAACGATTAAAAGTATTTTTACAATTTGCTGTTTGATTGTTCTTGCTGGTTGTTCTGTAGTACCGAAGCATTATGAAGATGAAAACGTGTACGTTGTAGATCACAAAGTCTACATTCGACACAGTGATAAGCTAACTGAACAGCAATATCAAGAAGTCGTAGACACGTACACAAAACCGTATATGGATGATAACGAGAAGAAAGCTCTGAAGCACCGCAGGATTGCTGACGGGGCAGATGTCGTCACTACGCTGATCGGGATGAATCTCGGTTGTCGTGAAGTCAATCCGCTTGTAGGTTCTAAACCCGGTCTTCCGATTCTTCTTGTGGTTAAGGGCGCTGGATATTGGATGACGTACAGCCACGCCAAAGCTAGTCCAAAAGCGTTCAGTTCAGCCAAGAAGTTGAAGAACGGCAATTACATTCTGTTTGGTGTAGTGACTTGGAACCTCTACCAGTTGAGTCAGGGGTGTATCGGATAAAGAGGAATTTCTTAAATGGACACCAAGAAGTATTTGAAGGCAATTCAAACAGCCAAGGAACAGTTGAAGATTGATGAAGGTTGCAGGCTTACAGCGTATCAAGACACAGTAGGTGTTTGGACAATTGGATACGGTCACACGGGTGGAATCGAGAAGTGGGATCGCATCTCCCAAGAGAAGGCAGAAGAGTTTCTTCTTGAGGATACGTTGGAAGCGACTGTTGATGCGAGCACTCTCCCGGTTGGGTTTGACGGACTGAATTACGTTCGACAAGCTGTACTTATAAATATGGCGTTTAACCTTGGCAAAGCCAAGTTGTTGGGATTCAAACGTACCCTTGAAGCTATTGCACTTAGAGACTTTGACAACGCTGCTCTCTACATGCTGCAAAGTAAATGGGCTGCGCAGGTAGGACAACGAGCAATTCGTCTAGCTAAGCAAATGAAAAGCGGAACGCTTTGAATGGTTAATGAAAACGGGGGTAAAGTAAACGTGGTAGCTAAAAAGAACAAGGTCCGCAAAGGAAGCCGACCGATTGAGATTGAACTGAAGACATACGCCCAAGATGACGAAACTAGGAATGAACTAGCAGAAGTACTCAAGATGTTCTATAAGGGGGCCGTCATGTCATCAATCGGTCTTGCTGAAGCTCTAAATGAGAACACGAATCAAAAAGAAATCGTTCTCGTTGGCGTTACCAAGAATCCTTGGGGCACCGATACGCTTTACCCGCTGGCTCTCTCTTTGAACGCTGAAGACATGAGCCGTTACTCCTTCCCCGATGGAAACGGAAACTATGTCAAGCACGCAGTTGCCGGGATGGATTGAGACAGTCCGCAACCTTTACAGTGAAGGTGCAGCGGACGTAGAGATTTGTAGAGAACTGAACTGGTCACAGAAGCAGTTTGATGACTACTACCAAACCCACGAGGGCTTCAAGGCTCTTGTGGATTTCGGTCGTCTAGCTTCTAAGGCTTGGTGGTACAGTCAAGGACGAAAGAATCTCCAGAATAGATCATTTGCAACACCACTTTATGCATTGCACATGAAAAATCGCTTTGGTTGGGCTGAGAAGCAAGAGAACACCGAATCAGGTAAACCGATTGAGAACATGAGCCAAGACGAGATTAAATCCGAGTATCAGAAAATACTTCCTCAGATTCAAAAGTATTTCAAAGGGGAGGGTATGACTGACGCTAAGGTGGTCTCTCTTGTCGGTAAGGAAAAGTGACCGTGGCCGGATTTGAAATCGTAACACCTGATGGGATTGATGATCTAAACAGCTACCTATCCGGAACACAGGCCAAGATTGATGCTGACTCGATGAATCAGCTTGAATCCTTGCTGAAGACGGATAAGAACTTCGATCAGTCTCGCATGGCTTACGCCCTGAAAGTAGCACAAGAATACCTAGAACGGCAGAAGTACAGTGGTACTACCAAGTGGTTTAGTGATGACTCTGGTTATCCAATCCACTTGTGCCCTAAACATAAGGTTTTCTTTGACGCTACAGGTAAATATCGTCAGGTCATGTTTCGAGCCGCCAATCGATCAGGAAAAACGGTTGCTGGTGGTTATGCTTCTGCCTGTTGGTTAACTGGTGACTACCCCGATTGGTGGACTGGTAAGCGATTTGACCGAATGACTAAAGGATGGGCTAGCGGTAAGACGGGTCAGACTGTCCGTGATACAGTTCAGAAAGAACTGCTAGGGGAATTGGGTCATTTCGGCACAGGTATGATCCCAAAAGATCGGATTGCGAAAGTCGTCATGCGCCCCGGTGTACCCGGTGGTGTAGATACTTTCCAAGTCTATAATCAATGTGGTGACATTTCTACTTGCGGTTTCAAATCATACGATCAGCGTATTGACGCTTTTGTTGGTGTAGCCCTTGACTTTGTTTGGGAAGACGAAGAACCGCCTCAGCTAGTTCACAATGAATCCTTTGCTCGTCTCACGACGACAATGGGTTTGCTGATTAATACTGTTACTCCGATTCAAGGTCTTACTCCGTATTTGCTGATGTTTGAAAAGCAATCGGACATGCTTGGTGGGGCTGAACGCACTATTGCCTTGACTGAAGAAGAACAGGCAGAGTTTGATAAGAAGCCACGTGTGAAAGCTACAGTGGCGGCAGGTTGGGGTGATGCGCCTTGGTTAGATGAGCAAGCTAAAGCCGATCTTCTTGCTGACACACCAGTTCACTTGAAAGAAGCACGTATGACGGGTAAGCCGTCCTTGGGTTCTGGCTCTATTTATCCAGTTGAACTTGACCAAGTGTTAATTGAAGATGTTGACTGGCAATCCATGAAGAAAAACCACTTCAAGTACATTAACGGTATTGACGTGGGTTGGAACAAAACAGCAGTTCCCTTTTGCGCAGTTGATCCTGATACGGATGTCATGTATGTTTATGATGAGTACTACATGGGTGAACAACGCCCTGAAGTACATGCAGTAGCAGTAAAGACGCGTGGCGACTGGATTCCTTGCGCGATTGATCCCGCGTCTCGTGGGCGTAATCAAAAAGACGGAAGTCAGCTTATGACTCTCTACGTGCAGTCTGGATTGAAGGTTTTTCCTGCGGATAATGCAGTAGAAGCTGGAATTATGGAAGTCTACTCGCGTCTTTCTTCTGGACGGTTGAAGTTTGTGAAACAGAAGACCAAGAATCTTCAGCACGAATATGTCACCTACAAGCGTGATATTAACGGCAGAGTAGTCAAGGAAAACGATCATATAATCGACGCACTCCGGTACGCCGTAGTAGAAGTGCGACATGCGAAACAAAGACCTGTAGTAAATAACTTTGGAGGCGGCAGTGGAGCCAGAAAGTATTTCGATTGAGATGATTGACATTTCTCCTGAAGAACTAGAGATTCTTCGTAGAGAAGATGAAATGCGCAAAGAGTCTCGTGATCGCGCTATGCGAGAGCTTGCCGAAGCCATTGAAGCCAAGTTTGTAGACCGAGCTAACAATCGATCTAACAAAGAAACCGAGTGGATTGACTCTCTTGAGTTGTATCTCGGTAGTCTCGCTAGTGGTGCTAAAGTGGTTACTGACTACAACAACCCAATGGGTCAGAACATCAGTAAGAAGCGCAGCAAAGAAATCAACATTGTAGCCCGTAAGTGCGATATTGCTATTGCTCAGGGACACATGCGGCAATTCGCTGGTGGTGACAAGAATTGGGATATTTTCCCGATGCGAGACCAGACTAGCGGCATGACGCCCGAACAGGCTAGCTTCACGGCTGAGAAACTTGAAGAGACTATCTATAAGCAATTGACTAATTGCAAATATGGGCACCAAGCACGATCAGCTTACAAGGATCGCGTAATCATCGGTACTGGTATTCTCAAAGGACCGATTAATCGTTTGAAGGTGAGGAAACGCTACCAGATCGATCAGGCAACAGGTATCGCTGTTCCAGTCCTGACCTCTAATGAGGAGCCAAGCATCATCCGCGTAAACCCGTGGATGTTCTATCCGGATGACACTGTTCAGTCGATTGACGAGGCGGATGACGCCATTGAGTCACATCCGATGGGTAAGTGTGATCTAACCAAACTATTACAGCGAAAAGACTTCATTACTGATTCGATCATCGCTTTGCTTCGTGAAGAACCGCGTAGTTACATCGGTGAATCGAACAATATGTTCGCTAACTTCAGTAACAACGATGAACTGTACAAAGACAAGTACACGGTCCTTGAATATCATGGTCCAATCACTAAAGACGAGCTTGGCACACTTGGCATTGATCCTGCTTACGAGACGCCCCTTGAACATTACTACGGTGAAGTTTGGGTTTGTCAAGGCAAGATTCTTCGTATCGAGCTTTCCAACGTGGAAGGCACTTATGAAGTGCCGTATGGTGTGAGCGTTTGGCAGGAAGACCCCGGAAGTATCTTCGGTATCGGTATTCCGTTACTTATGCGAGACAACCAAGACGTTGTGAACGTAGCTTGGCAGATGGTTCTGGATAACGCATCGCTGTCATCTGGCCCACAGGTTGTCGTAGATAAGAACATCATCCGCCCACAGAACGGCACTTGGGAAGTAGAGCCTTGGAAGATTTGGCTTCTTGACCAGTTTGGCGCTGACGCTCGTGCAGCTTTCCAATATATCAATCCGCAGAACAGTAGCGAACAGTTGATGGGTGTTCTTCAAGCTGCGCGCTCTTTCGCTGAAGAAGAATCTGGTGTTCCGCTGTTGGCTCAGGGCCTTCAGTCCCCACAAGCGGCGGATGCGAGTGCAACCACAACTGCAATCTACAACACCAATAGCACTACAATCCTCGATTTCATGTCTGAAACTTGGGATGACGAGATTACGCAGAAGTGTATTGAGTGGATGTACGCTTGGAACATGCAGTATAACCCCGATCCGAGTATCAAGGGTGACTTTGAAATTGATGTGCGTTCCAGCACTGAACTGAGGCGTGGTGAACTGCAAGCCAAGAACCTTGAGAAGCTGAACGTCCTTAGCGCACAAGACCCGGTTATGGGCCAGATCGTTAATCGTCAGAATAGCGTCAAAGCTTGGATTGGCACCATGCAACTGCCTGACCGTAACATTGTCAAGAGTGATGAGCAGATTGCTCAGGAACAACAGCAAGCGCAGGAAAATCAACAGCCCGATCCCGCAATCCTTGACCTTCAGATCAAACAACAGAAACTTCAGCTTGAAGCAGAGAAATTGCAGTTTGAACGTGAGGAAGCACAGAAGCGATATGAGATGGACTATCAGGAGAAGATGGTCAACAGCCAGATTCGCTTGAAGGAAGTTGAGGGTCGCGTGTTGGCTGCGCAGCTTGAGTACGATACTGCAATGGCGCAGCTGGCTAGCAAGTCGGAAACGGATCGAGCCAAGATTCTCTCCGAGCTTGAAGCACGCAACATGGACAACGAGACGAAGAAGTTCTTGGCTGGTCAAGATCAGGCAATCAAAGCCCGCAGTCAAGCCCTGAAGGAAGTTGAAGCTGAACAGGCGATTAAGACGGGTAAGGGGTGGTGATAAGTGGCAGTAGGTATGAAACGTCCATCATTCTACATGAAGTCAAAGGAATGGCTTCAGATCAAAAATTGGATAGAAGGGGAGATTTCACACACATATACTGGACTTGACAACGTAAAAACTTGGGAAGAAGCCCTAGCATTGAGGGAACGTATCAAGGTATTGAAGACATTTCTTAGTTGGGAAGACGCAAGCGACGCTCAGGATTGAGCCTCAATAAATAGGAGTATTTACAAATGTTTGGAACTGAACAAGAAGACAATGGTCTAACCGATGAATCTGAACTGAACGCACTCTTTGCAACTGCCTTCGGATCAGCAGTAAAACGGGAAGAAGTGGAAATCAAATCCGAGGAAACTCCGGTTGAAACCACTGACCAAGCACCAGTTGCGGTTGAAGATAATACCGCAGAAGTAACACAGACGACTACCGAGGATCAGGACGATCCGCTTAAAGATTTGCCTGAATCGGTACGCGAGTTTATCAAGAAGAAAGAACAGGAAGCAGAGGAAGCGCGCCGTAAGGAAGCTGAATGGCGTCAGAAGTTTAAAAGTGATGAGGGTCGTCAAGCTGCTTTGCAGCGAAAGACTCAAGAGCTTGAACGGATGTTGCGTGAGAAATCGTCTACTGCTCAAACAGCACCAACTAAGCTCAAAACCGAAGAATCAGAGGAGTGGAAGGTTCTCAGTGAGAATGACCCGGCGATGGCCCGGTTACTTAAAAATCTCTATGAGGATGCTACCCGGCAAGCTGAAGAACGTGCTCAAGCCGCAATCAAGCCGCTAGTTGAGCCAATTGAACGATTCCAGCAGGAAAGTGTTCAAGAGCGTGAATATTACCGACTCCTTCAGATAGTGCCAGACCTAAAACAGATCACTCACGATCCGAACTATGGTGAGTGGTTCTATAAGCAGCCTGAGAGCATTCAACGGATGGCTGGTGGTGGAAGTGCTGAAGATCAAGCGTATGTCATTCAACTGTTCTCTCTTGCAAGGCCGGACCTTTTCGCCCCGCCGCAGCAGAATCAGGAACAAGCAAAGACGGAAGCTCCGAAGACTCAGCCTACGCAACCGGCGACACCCGCCCCAAACGTGGAAAAGCTTGCTCAAGACAGGGCTAAAAAAGTACAGAACCAAGGTGTGATTAGTAAAGTCGTTGCTACCCCAACAGAACCCAGTGAGGATGATCTGTTCAAGAACGCTTTCAAGTCAGCACTCTACCCAAAACGATAAATTTTTAGGAGAACTTAATCATGGCTTATCAAGGTAATTTGTACGGTGACATCACTACCCGCGTAGGCGTAGTTGCTGTTGCTAAGTTCCTCGCGCACGCTCAGAACGAAATGTTCCTCGAACAGTATGCGATGCAGGAAATGATCCCGCAGAATAAGGGTCAGACCCTCAAGTGGAAGCGCGCTATTCCGTTGCAGGTTTCTGCTGTTGCTCTGACGGAAGGTGTCACCAAGGCACCGAAGATGTATGAAGACGAAGTGGTTCAGGTGTCCATTAGCCAGTATGGTGACTGGATGGGCTTGACCGATGTTATTGCTGATACGCACGAAGACCCGGTTCTGAATAAGATGACGGAAGTTCTCGGTCAGCAGGCCGGTGCTACCAAGGAACTGATTATCTGGAACGCCATCTCGGCGGGTACTCAGGTGATCTATACTAACGGTACTGCACGTACTGACGTGAACACCCCGATCACTTCGGATGACCTCCGCGCTGCGGTTCGTCAGTTGAAGCTGAACCGAGGCAAGAAGATCACGAAGCGCATCCCGGCAAGCACGGACATTGCTACTGAGCCGGTCAATGCTGGTTACGTGTACTTTGGTAACACCGCTCAGCAGCGCGACTTTGAGGAAATGGATGGCTTCGTTCCTTGCTACAAGTATGCGGGCTACAGCCCCATTTCTGAGTGGGAAATCGGTTCGGTTGCCAACGGCGAAGTGCGCGTTGTTCTGACCAATCATGCTGTTCCGGACTACGGCGCTGGCTCGGCTACCCTGAACGGTATGCTCAACAACGGTTCCAATGTTGACGTTTACCTCGGTGTTCTGTTCGCTCAGGATGCATTCGGTGCTGCGAGCCTGAAGGGCCGTAACGCTGCAACCATCTCGGTCGTTAACCCGAAGGTGACGGTTGAAGACCCGCACGGTCAGCGCGGTATCGTGTCGTGGAAGTTCTGGTACGCTGCTCTGATTCTGAACCAGAATTGGATCATCCGTATCGAAGCTGCTTGCACCGACCTCTAATCCACGACGACTCTAGGAGTATTTAACAATGGCTACTTATACGACTGAAAATTATACCAACGGTGCGCGTCTTCGCGTAACCAGCGACGAGCCCAAGTGGCAGTCTTTCACCCACAAGATGCCAGCAGGCACGGCATACGCGACGGGCGATGTTATTCAGTTTGCAAAGCTTGGTGTTGGTTATTCTGCTACGGCGTATGCTGTTGCAACTAACGCATCAATTGCGGCTACGACTGGTAACAGTCTGTTGAAGATCGGTTCCACGAGCTTGGCGGGTAACATCGCTGACTTCGGTGGTGATGACGCTTCGGTTGGTGGTTTCTGCTCTGCTGATGCTAACGTCTCTGCTGGCGGTGACGCTCTCTCGCTGACCCTTGGTACGCTTGGTACGGCTGTGAGCACGGGTGAACGCACGATCACGCTGCGTGTTCTGGTGGCTAAGCAGGAAACTGCGGCTGCTTCGGAAGGTACGGAACGAGTCCGTTATTCCAGCCCGTACACGCTGTAAAGAAATGACAATGTAACAAAAGAACAGGGAGGGATTCACACCCCCTCTCTGTTTTTCTTTGTTTAAAAGGTGTGATATATAAACTGGAGAAATAAACCGTGAATGATACCACTAGCAACGCCGCCGTGTTGGCAGAGCTTGAGTCCCTTCCGATGGGACCGCTCCGCTCGCGAGCCGCGAAGGTGTATAGTGTGAATGCAACTAATACTATGACCAAGAAGGAAATCATCGAGCTTATCAAGGAAAAGATGAACGGCGCTGGATTTGCTGTCATCTCCGCTGATGACAAACCGAGTCCGGGCTGGAGCCGGATTACGCTTCACAAGATTCCGGGTATGAGTGCCCATCCTGAATCTGTTAGCATCAATGGGTACACTTGTTACATTCCGAAAGACATCAAGGTTGATGTCCCCAATAAGGTCGTTACGACTTTGAAGAACTTGAAGCGTCAGGAGTTGTTTGAGGATTTCGAAGAGGCTGTTAACAGCCCGCGTCGTTTCCAGTGGCACTCTGTTGACGCCTATCCTTTGACTGTTCACGATAGCACGCCCGGACCTGATCCGCGAGAAGGTCACGAGAAGGCTAAGGAAGCTAAGCTGCGTCCTTACCGCGCCTATATGAAGAAGTTTGGTCGCTGGCCGTATCCGAAGGAATTGCGTGCGGTCCTGTTGAACGGTAAGTTGGAAGGATTTAGTTCGCTTGACATGGAAATCTCTGAACCAGAAGCCGCGTAAGAAGACCTAGAAAGAGGAGTCAGTACATAATGGCACAGCAAACTTACCGTCAGCTAGTCAATAAAGCTTTGCTTGAGGCAGGTGTAACGCTTGACGATATTGGTACTGGCTCCTCCTTCACTTCACCTGATGACAAGATGCACTCACGATTCAAGACATGGGTTGCGGATAGTTGGAAAGAAGTACAAATGATGTACAGTGAGCTTGAGTTTACTATCAAGCAAGCCAGCATCAAGTTTCAACCTCGAATCTACATTGAACAGAACAGTACGAGTAATGACACCCCTGCTGCTGGTGCTGTATTGATCGGTGCTACTAGTGGTACTAAGTTTGCCGTTGGTCGAAAGATTGACAACACCACTGCTGACATCGATCTTCGCTCAGGTGCTTGGGCTAGCGGTACTGCAAAGGCTTTCATTGGCTTGACCACTGAAGGATTTGCTGCTTCTAGTGAGTATGGTGTTCCGTTCATGTTGAATGAGCAAATCGGTCTTTACCAGAGTGACGGTACTACGCTTACTGAAGCAGCCTTTGCACGATACAAAGGTACTGGTGGATTCGATCTGGCAGTAGAAGTCACTGATCTTCTTGAACCACGCATGGACACTTTCTTTGTTCATCCGATGGCAGGTGATGCTGACACCGACTTCAACAGCACTGATTACACGCGAACCCGATTGGACTACTTGAAGTGGGAACAGTTTAAGTTGATTACTAGCCTTGAGCAAACGCTTGGTCAACCCTATGTGTTTTCAGTTAATCCCCGTGGATTCTACGAATTCTATCCTAAGCCCGATGGCCCTTACATCCTGAACTTCCACTATGAATCAGAACCGCAAGTGCTTGCTACTGAGACTGAAGTTCTGAGTCCTGCTTTGAAAGAACAGTACGAAGATATTATCATCTGGCGTACTGTCATGCACTATGCTGACTTTGACAGGAAAAACGAAGTTTGGGCACGTGCCAAGAAACGATACGACTACTACTTGAATCAAATTCTCAGGAAGGAAATGCCACCCGTGACACACGCCCCGAGTAGGTTCTAAACGTGAGTGAATATACCTTTGACGCTATCCCTCTGACTGAGGGACTTGACTTCAACACCGCAACGAGCCTTGCAAAACCGGGTTCGCTTCGCGACGTGTTGAACTATGAGTTTGTAGATGGCGCTGGATTGAAGCGTATTGATGGTATGCGTCTTTATGATGGCAACAGTCGCAACAAGACTGACAAGATTTTCTACATTTTGATTCCCGGTGTTGCAGCTATTGCAAATAATTCTATTTTTGCAGATCATCCTTGGTTGTACGTTGACAGCGACGATAATCCGAACAAAGTACCTTTTGGGTATATCGCTTGGAATGACGCGGACTTACCATTTGATGACACGGACGGTGGTGGTGTAATCATTCCGATTATCCGTCTTGACTGCCCTAGTTACGCTGATCCGTCTTTTGCGTCTGGTGACATTAAGATTTTGAATAGTGCAGTCTTGACTATCACGGAGGGCACTTACTCCTTTATCAGTGCTAACGGCCTGACCAACGGGAATAAAGCAGCTGTCTACGGAACTATCGCTGGTACTTGCGTAAACGAAGAAAGTCCACTTTTGACTTATGTTCAAGAGGCAAGTTATCCGAGTAGTTATCCGGGTAACTCAGTTCTTCCGGGATTTGTAACTGTACCAACACCGATAAATGCAGTGTGGGCTGGTAAATTAGGGAATACTACATTTGAAATTGGGGATGCTTTTGTTTGCAGCGGTACATCAGCTCTGCAAGTCTATCCCGGTGATTATGTATATATCAATAGTGCTAACTCCGAGCCTCATTTGGTTCTTAGTGCGACTAATAACGGCTCTTGGGCGGGCGGTACTGCAACTCTTCATCTGGTTCCTCTTAATACCACATCAATCACTGAATCATATACTCGCAATGGTGCTGCTCTTTTTTCGTATGATGTTTTTTCAACTAACATCTATCTGTATCGAAATACATCTGCTGTCGCTATTGCTTCTGTGGTGTTTACTAAGCCGTCTGCTGAATCTAATATTGATTCTCAACCAAATATCGCTGTTATCTATCGCGTGGACAATGAACTTGGTGCTCTGACCAATGATACTGTTTATTCAGTTACTGAACCCGGAACTGAGGGCACTAAGTACGATATTACGAATGATGCTGTAACGGCTTCTAGTGGTGATGCTGAAGGTATGCCGTTGATTAGCGGTGGTGCAGTCAAGGCCGTTGTCCCGACTAAGCGTGGTGCTGGTTACACGACTGCCCCTACTTTTGCTATTGATGCTCCTTTTGATGGAACAGGTACAGCTGCAAGCACCCCTGTTGCGTCTCTTACCAAA
>OFRG01000727.1_pt1 | contig 11536 bp, 10 predicted proteins | sample 1543071 | NCBI WGS metagenome assembly OFRG01 (sample SAMN07774222, study PRJEB24372) | wastewater metagenome | isolation source: WWTP Verbania (Effluent) | place: Italy: Verbania | collected 2015-12
ACAATGTACATTGTGTATACCATTCCCTGCCTGCCGGTAGGCAGGCACCACCCCGGCAATAGGGATAATCCTACTCGCACATGCACCTCCTCGCAACGTGCATGTTAGAATGTGTTTATGAACATGTTTGGACAGAACGATATCCCGCCACAGAAGTTCGCGGAGCCTACTAAATACGACTCGGTATACTGGGTAGAAGTAGATCGTATTCAGCCAAACCCGTACCAGCCACGCCGAGAGTTTGATGAAGACCGGCTCAAGGCACTTGCAGAAAGTATTCGTCAGTATGGTGTGCTTCAGCCGCTCGTGGTGACCCGTAGCGAGATGGAAAAGCCAGGAGGAGGACTTCAGGCGTCGTATGAGCTTATTGCTGGTGAGCGTCGTTTCCGTGCCTCTAAACTGATTGGTCTTAAGGAAGTTCCGGTGGTTATTCGTGCGGGTGAGCAGTCAGACAAGATGAAGCTCGAGCTCGCTATCATTGAGAACTTACAGCGTGAAGACTTAAACGCTATTGATCGCGCTAAAGCTCTTGCGCAACTCGTGGAAGCATTTGGACTTTCTCATACGGAAGTAGGTGCCAAGGTAGGGCGCAGTCGCGAGTACATCTCCAACTCTATTCGTTTGCTCGCACTTCCAGAGGCCATTCAGAACGCCGTTGTGGCAAAAGAGATTACTGAGGGTCACGCTCGCGCGCTCCTCATGCTTACCGATAGGCCTGTCGAGCGCGATACGCTGTTCCGTGAAATTTGTTTGAAAAAGACTTCCGTACGCATGGTAGAGCAAATGGCGAGACGTATAGCTACCGACAGAATTCGTAAGCACGACAAAACGTCTGAAATGATGGAACTCGAAAAGAGCCTCACTGAAACCCTTGGAACGCGCGTGCTTATTGAAAACCGTCCACAGGGAGGCAGAGTACTTATTGAATTTTTCTCTCCCGAGGATCTTTCGCATATTGCGAGTATTTTAGCTGCGCACGAAGCAGAAATGCTTGCAGATCTCGACGCTCCAGCGGTAGCTCCCGAAGCACCTATTCCATATTTGTTTCCAAACACATCACCCATTGCTCATGCGCATACCACACCCAAAGCTACGCAGGTAGCTGTTACGGCTGCACCCGCTGAAACCGTAGCGGTAGCTGCTCCAGAACCTGAGGAAGATATCTACTCAGTTTCAAGTTTCACCGTATAACTACACTCTTATTCTCTAGACTTCTTTGGATTCTTTTTCTTTTTGATACGAAGCGGTTTTATTTCTTGAAGCGTAGTCTGCGGGCGCTCATGTGTGTCCAAATAGCTACGGATATGACGGCGAGCCATGCTGGTGCGAGCGTAGTCGTGCCACTTAGCGGTAGGCCGCGCGTTCTTACTCTTTAAAATCTCGATGATATCGCCATTTTTGAGTTCTGTATCGAAAGACACTAGCTTGCTGTTAATTTTTGCTCCTTGCATGTGTTCGCCCAAATCACTATGAATGGCATACGCAAAATCTACCGGAGTTGAGCCGGTCGGTAAGTCGATAACGTCACCTCTTGGAGTAAAAACAAAGATGCGGTGAGAAAAGAAGTCACTCTTAAGTCCTTCCACAAACTCGCTTGATTCTGCAACTTTAGCGTGAGCGTCCGCGAGGTCAGAGAGCCAGCGCGGTGCGTCGCTCACATTTTTCTGAGCTACTTTAGAAGTAGGTGAAGCTGCACCAGCTCCAGGTTTACGTAACTGCAACAGGTTTGGTATCAAGTCGCGAATCCACGGAAGAGAGAGGCGTTGCACGGCGCCCTGCTTGGCGCCTCTACCGACCGCCTTATAGGAGCCGTGTGACGCAATACCAAACTCGGCCTGTTCGTGCATTTCGTTGGTGCGTATTTGTATCTCCACAATACCCGCTTCGGGAGTTACCACCGTAGTGTGAAGCGACTGATATCCACTTGAAGGTTTTGGCACCGCAATATAATCCTTAAACTCTCCGGGAAGCGGTTTCCACATCGCATGAAGCATGCCAAGCGCGGTATACGCGTCTTCTACAGTGGGTACGATGATACGGAGTGCCGCGATATCGTGAATGCGCGTAATGTCGTCGCCCTTACGCTTCAGTTTTTGGTGAAGACTCCACAATCCCTTCATGCGAATACCGGTAGTGAAATCCTTAATACCTTTACGGGCAAGTGCGTGGCGTACCTCCTTCTGTACTTTTGTTAGTCCAGCCTCAGTTTCCTTTGCGGCTAGCTTTCGAATTTCAACTGCGTGCGTGTATGCGTCTGGATCGATAAAAGGGAACGCCATGTCCTCAAAATCTTTACGAATACGTCCCATACCTAAACGGTCTGCCAGCGGTGCGTAAATCTCCAGGGTTTCAAGCGCAATTCGCTTACGCTTCTCCGGAGGAACATGCTCAAGGGTTGTCATGTTGTGGTAGCGGTCTGCCAACTTCACAATAAGGACGCGCACATCAGCTGCGGTGGCTACTAGAAGGCGTCTGAGACTCTCTGCATGGCGCTCTCCGCCCTGATACTTGTGTTTACCGAGCTTGGTAACTCCTTCGACCAAGAAGAGCACCTCAGAGCCAAATTCGCGCTCGACTTCCTCGCTCGTAGCTTTAGCGTCTTCAATAGCGTCGTGCATGAGCGCTGCCGCTACGGTGGGAGCATCAAGCCCAAGCTCCGCCAAGTGCTTTGCTACAGCAGAAGGATGAATAAAATATGGCTCGCCCGAATAACGGAGGTGGCCTTCATGTGCTTTCTTTGCAAAATCGTAGGCTTTTTCAATAAGTGCCCGGTCTTCCGGCGTCACGGTTTGCATTGCTCCTATGATTTCCTTGACCGTTGTCATACTGTTTAGCATACTGCTCGAATCCCGTAGCGACAAATAGAAACTTTTTGTCCTACGGAATAGTTCTCGTAGATGTACCGTATTTGTTTTTCTGGAGAGTTCTTTATGCCCGTTAGCTCGCTGTGCCCGGTGTGCGGTATCAATCTGACGCTGCACGTCAAGAATGAAAAGGGTGAGCGCGAACCGTGTTTGCCTCAAGAAAATGTGAAGCCTATTCCGCTTCCTGCTAGGTATGAATTGCCTAGCAAACTCGATTGGGCGACGTAGTCGCGCTCCTATCCTCTAAATTCAAAACCCCCGACACGTGTGTACGGTGGTTTTCGAATGTTATGCCAGGTAGGTTGCGGCTTCCTCTGCAGTAAGGGTGTTTGCGTTCACACTTTCGGGAAGGAATATACGACGCAAACCTTTTTTGAGGAAATAGCCTGACTTTGACTTGTAGAGCACGAGTGACTTGCCGGTCTTCGGGTGCTTTCCAAGCTCTCGTACAATATCGACACCCTTGGGTGGTCGCTTAGGTTCCGCGAGCACGGCTACCGCACGTTCGAGCGTAACTGTGTACGGATCGTCTGGAAGTTTGAGTGAACGAAATTCTCCGTCGTGTCCGAGGTACGGGCCAAAACGTCCGATGTTTGCAATGATCGGTTTCTGCGTCGTGGGATGAGCCCCAAGTGTGCGGGGAAGTGAGAGGTAGTGCAGAGCAAGCTTCAAATCTACGCTATCAAGCGCTACGCCCGTAGGGATACTTGCACGACGAAGTTCAGGCGCGGGTGTGGCTGGCTTCTTTGGCTTACGCTTACTTGGGTTGCCGGACTTCGTAAGAAGCGGAACCTCGGGTGCAGCTACGACTTCTTTTGGAGGTAGCACGAGCTCAACATACGGACCAAAGCGTCCGGTTTTTATAAAAATTGGTCCGCCGGTTTCAGGGTCTGTGCCAATAGGCTCATCCGCCTTCACCTCGGTACCGTCTTCCTGACGAGCACCTTCACACTCGGGGTAGCGCGTACAGCTCATGAAGATACCTCCACGACCAAGTTTAAATTCCATGGAAGCGCCACACAGTGGGCACGGAAATTCTTTCGGTGCTTCGCCAAGAGAAGTAGCCTTAGGCAAATCTTCCTTGCTTGCTACTGCTTTAGCAAACGGCGTGTAGAACTCTTCGAGTGTGGCTTCGTACCCACGCTCACCTCTGGCAATTTCATCGAGCTCGTCTTCCATCTCGGCGGTAAACGAATCTGATACGTAATCAGCAAAGTGTTCTTCAAGCCAGCCCGACACCACCATGCCTGTTGCGGTTGGGGTGAGCGTTCGTCCGGTCTTTTCTACATACCCACGGTCCTGAATAGTCTTCATGATGCTGGCATATGTAGAAGGTCGACCAATACCGCGCTTCTCGAGCTCCTTCACGAGTCCCGCTTCGGTGTAGCGGTTTGGTGGCTCAGTCTGCTTTTCAAGCGAACCGAGTGATTTGAGTGTGAGGGACTCTCCCTTGGAAAGAACTGGAAGCTCTACATCTTCTCCACGTGCGCGGGTGTCGCAAGCGAGCCACCCGGGAAAAATAACTCGAGAGCCGTTGGTGCTAAATAGAGGAATCTCTGCATCTGCTTTTGCCTTTACCGAGGTACGGAGCATTTTTGCAGCCTTCATTTGTGATGCCATAGTACGTGCGCGCACTAACTCGTACAGGCGCTGTTCGTCTGGAGTGCTTCCCGCGTGACTGCGGCTTGAGTCGGTAGGGCGCACTGCTTCGTGAGCCTCCTGCGCATTCTTACTCTTGGTTTTGTAGGTACGTGTCTCGAGGTAATTCTTTCCGAATTCTGCGGTGACCGCCTGTGCGATTTTTTCTACAGCGTCTACGGAGAGATTTACGGAGTCCGTACGCATGTAGGTAATGAGTCCAGCCTCATAGAGTTTCTGTGCGGCGCGCATGGTGCGACTCGGAGAAAATCCAAGACGAGTAGAGGCTACCTGCTGGAGAGTAGAGGTAGTGAACGGTGGGCGAGGGTTTCGTTCTTCTTCTCGCTCAGTAATGTCGCTCACTTCCCACGTGGCTTTTTTTCCAAGGGTAACGATACGCGTAGCTTCTTCTGCAGTAGTAGGTTCTACCGTACACGTTGCAGGGAAGTCGCCTCCGTTTGCATGGAAAAGCGCGTCGAGGGTGTAGTAGGTCTCCGGAATGAACGCCTTAATGTCGCGTTCGCGCTCCACCAAAATACGTAGCGCAGGAGACTGCACACGCCCTGCGGAAAGTCCGTAGCGAACTTTTTTCCAAATAAGCCCTGAAAGGTCGTAACCTACTAGTCGGTCCAGTACACGGCGCGCCTCTTGTGCCTGACGAAGGTTTTCATCAATAAGTCTTGGGTGTTTCAAAGCTTCCTCTACTGCAGCTTTGGTGATTTCGTAGAAGACCACGCGCTTTGGACTCTTCATACCTACTGCCTGCTTAATGTGCCAGGCAATAGCCTCTCCTTCACGGTCGGGGTCCGTTGCAAGGAATACCTCCTCCGCTTTGCTTGCAGCCTTTGTGATTTTTTCAATAACGTCGTGCTTGTCTGGAGAAATTACATAGTTAGGCTTAAACCCGCCCTTGATGTCGATAGCGTCTTTACTTGATTTTGGAAGGTCGCGCACGTGACCCACAGAAGCCAATACTTCGTAGCCCGTTCCAAGATACTGCTGGATAGTCCTCGCCTTTGCGGGGGACTCAACAATGAGGAGTTTTTTTGCCATGTAGTAATCTCACTCATACCGCACCTTATATAGGTAGGTCAAGTTACACTCACCTTATAAGTCTCATTTACTGCGTTATGGGTCCCAGCAATTTTCTCCATCGTACTTGCAGTACGCTTACGAAAATTGCTCACCCATGCCTTGTACATAAGCCTTCTCAGGTACGTGTATGAATAGCCGTTGAGCACTTGAGTACTCTTACGTCCGGCGCCACGCACCAAATTCCTCTTTGAGAATCCCGCGCAGTTCGAGCATCACGAGTGCGGTGAGCGCGTCTCCGGAAGTAAGGTTTGATTTACGTATGAGTTCATCTCGGGGTAGGGGTTCCAAAAGAGTGTCATAGACAATTTTCTCGTTTCCAGAAAGTGAGAGATGCTCACTCGAAGCTTTGGGTGTTGTGGGAGAAATGCCGAGAGCCTCAAGGATGTGATTTGGCTCAGAAATGAGGGCCGCGCCAAGACGTATAAAAAGGTGCGCGCCATATCCGTGCGTGTCTCCAATGCGGTGGGGGATGCATAAGAGATCGCGATTATACTCACCCGACAGACGAGCGGTGATAAGAGTGCCGGAACGGTCTCCTGCCTCAATCACGAGTACTGCATGAGAAATTCCCACCATAAGACGGTTACGCTCAGGGAATCGCCACGGAGCGGCGTCGGTTTCGGGTGAATATTCGCTCAAGAGTGCTCCACCGGACGCCAGGATATCTTTTGCAAGTCCCAGGTTTGTGCGCGGAGCGATGGCTTGGTCGCTAATACCGGAACCTGGAAAGGCGATGGTATGAAGTCCGGCACCTAGCGCCGCCCGGTGCGCGGCGGCGTCCGCCCCAAGTGCCAGTCCCGAGACAATACCAATGGGATAGCCGGCAAGTCCCGAAATAAGCGCCGTAGCTGCTTCACGCCCGTAGCTTGAAAGTGCGCGTGAACCGACCACTGCCAGGTACCGGGTTTCGGGTGGGGGAAGGCTACCGCGAAGCCATAAAGAAGACGGAACATCAGGAATCTCCCGAAGCTGCTCCGGGTAGTCCTTTGGTATGAGTTGTCGCAAATCGCTCTCCATACTATGCTTTCCTTATTATAGTCATATGTTGGACATCCATTTCATCCGAGAGAACGCAGACGTCATAAAAGAGGGCGCTCGCAAAAAGCACATCGATATTGATATCGACCGTCTTATCGCAATAGATGATGAGCGTAAGGCCCTGCGCACTGAGCTTGATAGCAAGCGTGCCGAGCAAAATCGTGCCAGCTTCAATATTGTGAATATTCAGGGGGAAGAGAAGAACAAACTTCTTGAATCACTTAAGTTTCTCAAAGAGAGCATGTCGGAGCTTGAGGAGAAGCTCACCAAGGTAATGGAGGAGTGGCAAAAGCTCATGCTCTCAGTTCCTAATATTCCAGACATGACCGTGCCTGAGGGAGAGAGCGACGCGGACAACGTAGAGATTCGAACCTGGGGAGAAATTCCAACGTTCTCGTTTACTCCCAAAGATCATGTGGAAATCATGACTTCGCTTGGTATGTGTGATTTTGAGCGTGGCACCAAGGTTGCGGGATTTCGTGGCTACTTCTTGAAGGGAGACGGCGTCTTACTTGCAAATGCAGTGTCCCAACTGGCACTCATGCATTTTGTGAAAAAAGGATTCGAACCGCTTATCACTCCATCACTGGTTCGTCGTGAGACGTTCATGGGAACCGGCTACTTGCCACAAAGCGAAGAGGATTTGTATAAAACCCAAGATGGAGAATACCTCTCGGGTACTGCTGAAGTTGCGACAATGGGGTACTACATGAACGAAACACTCGAAGCTAGCCAGCTTCCGGTGAAGTTTCTTTCGTACTCTCCATGCTTCCGCCGCGAAGCAGGAAGTCACAGTAAAGACACTAAGGGTCTTATTCGCGTGCACGAATTTTTCAAGTGGGAGCAGGTGGTGTTGTGCGAAGCCTCTCACACTGAGTCGGTTCGCTTGCACGAGGAGCTTACCCAGAACTCTGAGGAGTTCTTGCAGCTTCTCAACCTTCCGTACCACGTCGTTGTAAATTGTGGCGGAGACTTGGGACTCGGTCAGGTTAAGAAATACGATATCGAAGCGTGGATGCCTTCTCAAAATACGTATCGAGAAACTCACTCGTCTTCGTACTTCCACGATTTCCAGACACGCAGACTCACTACCCGCTATCGCGACAGCGAAGGGAAGATGCAGTTTGCTCACTCGCTCAACAACACTGCCGTAGCTATGCCACGCATCCTTTCGATGCTTGTGGAGAATTATCAAAATGCGGACGGCACCGTGCGCGTGCCCGACGCACTCGTACCGTATGTCGGCAAAGAAGTCCTGGGACGTCGAGCGTAAGGCCGCTCAAGCGCCTGTTGATACAGCGCCCGCTGCTCCCGTGCGCAGGGCGCCTGTTCGTGAACCTAGGCGTGAAGCGCCTGCTCGCGCGGTACGACGAAAGGCTTCTGTGCGACGTGCCCCTCGCCCTCGTCCGCATGCGGTAGTCTCTTCAGAGCCACTGAAGGTCCGAAGAGCACGGGCTCGAAGGATTTTCTATACCGTAGTAACCGTACTTGGCGTGCTCATAGTCGGGGTGCTGTTTTATATGTGCTGGATGCCGTCGCTGCGCATCTCTCATATACAAGCGGAGGGTCCTGGTAATGAAGAAGTAACTCAAGTTGTGACTGCAGCGCTTGCAGGTACTCATTTCTTTATTCTTCCGCGCAACTCACTTTTCCTTATTCCAGAGTCGGATATTCGCAAGCGCATTCTTGAGGCACGTCCAGATATCGTGGCGGTGTCACTGCATCCGAACGTGCTTGAGGGACTGCGCGTTGTCGCAGTTGAGCGCACCACTGCATTTTTGTGGTGCGGTCCGTCAGTAGAGGCTCAAACCGAGTCGTGTTTTGCTGCGGACTCTGAGGGGCTGGTGTTTGCGCCGTATACGGGAGCGGTGCCTGCAGCTTCGTCCACGTTACTCCTTAAGGTGTATGCGCCGTTAGCTAATGAGTCTCCAGACCCTATTCGTGCTCATGTAGGAAACACAGCGGCAATTCCAAACGCACTACGTCTCGCCAAAGCGCTTCGCACGCTGAACGCAAATATCGCATCTCTCGCACTTCGTGGCGACGAAGCAGATTTCTATACTGTCGGAGGAACACGCATCACGTATGTTATTGGTCGCGAAGAGGCGAGCGCCGCTCTTGCTGCAAGCGTGTTCCCAACACTTTCCCTTAATAACGGCTCCGTGGAATATGTAGATCTCCGTTTTGAGAGCAAAGTTTATTTGCGTCGTACGGGGGAGTCACAGTAGACAGTCGTGCGGGTTTACGGTACGCATAGATATATGGAGTCATTCTGGTATCGTTTACAAAAGCCTTTCTTCGTACTCGCCCCTATGGCGGACGTGACTGACCCGGCATACCGCGCACTTATAGCGAAATATGGGAAGCCAGATGTAACATGGACAGAATTCGTGTCTGCTGACGGTCTATATCATACCCGCGAAAAGAAGGGGATGAAGGACGAAGAAAATCCCCTTATGCGCGACTTGCTGTATACCGAAGCCGAGCGGCCAATAGTGGCGCAGCTTTTTTCGAGCAATCCAGAGAACATGGCGTATGCAACTTCGCTTTGCAAAGACCTCGGATTTGACGGGGTAGATATCAATATGGGCTGTCCAGACAAGTCTATTGAAAAGCAGGGATGCGGTGCTGCCATGATAAAGAATCCAGAAAAAGCAAAAGAGATAATTCGCGCTGCGCGCACCTGTGGCTTGCCAGTTTCTGTAAAGACGCGCATCGGATACAACAGCGAAAATATGGATGAGTGGCTTTCTGCGGTGCTAGAGGAGAAACCAGCGGCTCTTACGGTGCATCTGCGTACCCGCAAAGAGATGAGTAAGGTTCCTGCGCACTGGGAGCTTATGTCGCGTGCGGTTGCACTTCGTGATCGCATAAGTCCAGAGACTCGCATCCTAGGAAACGGCGACGTAAAAGACATTGCGGACGCGCGCGTGAAAATTGAATCAACTGGCGCAGACGGCGTCATGCTTGGGCGCGCCATTTTTGGCAATCCATGGGTGTTTGCAGGTAAGCGCTCAGAGGATGCTTCAGAAACAGAAAAGCTTACCGCGCTCCTGGAGCTTGCGCGTAGCTACGAAGCGCTTCGTCCGCAGAAATCTTTTCACCTCCTTAAAAAACATGTGAAGGCATTCGTTGTGGGATTTGAAGGATCTGCACAATTGCGGGCCGAGCTTATGGAGGCGCCTGACTTCGAGTCATTCATTACTGTCCTTAGGGAAGAGCTTGAGCTGGTATAATAGGGGCATGACTCACCAGTCCCTCTACCGTGCCTATAGACCACATGGGTTTAACGACCTAGTAGGGCAAGACAACATCGTAAAGCCGCTCATGGAGCAGCTTGCGAGCAAGAAAATTGGTCACGCGTATTTATTTGCCGGTTCTCGTGGTTTGGGCAAAACATCCGTGGCACGTATTTTTGCTCGCGAACTTAACACAGACAGTCGAGACCTTTATGAAATAGATGCGGCCTCAAATAATAGTGTGGACGATATTCGCGCACTCACCGAGCAGGTCTACACCCTTCCTTTTAATTCCACCTACAAGGTGTACATACTCGACGAAGCACACATGCTCTCCAAGGGTGCATGGAATGCGTTTTTGAAAACGCTCGAAGAACCGCCAACGCATGCGCTGTTTATTTTAGCTACTACCGAGCTTGAGAAAGTCCCAGAGACAGTACGTTCACGTTGCCAGATTTTTGAGTTCAAAAAACCAACGCGTGAAGTGCTCTCCCGCATGGTTGCAGACATTGCGAAAAAGGAAGGATACACCCTTGAGCCAGCAGGAGCTGATTTGGTCTCCATGCTTGCGGATGGCTCATACCGAGATGCGCTTTCGGTGCTGGAAAAAGTTCTGGCCTCAGCCACCGACAAAAAGCTCACCCTGTCTGAAGTAGAACAAGCGACAGGCGCTCCTAAGCACACTTTGGTACATGCCTTCGTGTCTGCACTGTCAGCAGGTAAGACAGACGAGGCGCTAGGCGTTATTCACTCAACCCAGGCGCAAGACGTAGATATGAATCTTTACCTCACACTCGTTCTCGAACATATTCGTTTGATACTACTCGTACGTCATGCTCCTGAACTGCGAAAAGAGATACAGGCAGAGTTAGGAGAGGATGTCTACGCAGAAGTAGAAGCGCTTGCCAAAGTAACTGACTCAAAACTCACTCACAAGACTCTCAAAGCATTTCTAGATGCTGCAAGTCGTATTCGTTTTTCACCTATTCCCGTGCTCCCGCTCGAGCTTGCGGTACTTGAGCTTGCATAGCCCTATGTCAAAGCCACTACGAATCGGCGTTACGATTCTTCTTCTGCTTTTCGTGGGGGCGATTGGCTCAAAACTTTATACTCAAGGAGGTATTGCGTACGAAAAATATTTCGTAAAGCCCTGTGAGAAACCGCTCACGTATCGGGTAGGTGATGTTGATTCCCGCTTCAATAAAAGCCCGCAGGAGGTGATTGATTCGCTCGAAGAGGCTGCGACCCTCTGGAATATGGCTGCTGGTAAGGAACTATTGACCTATGCGCCAGGCGACCCAAAAGCTATTCCTATAAGTTTGGTGTACGACGAGCGACAGCAGACTATCGCTGTAGGGGAGAAACTAGACTCAGATAGAGCTGCTTTAGACACACAGCGCGAGACGTTGGATCAAGCGCAAGCTACGTACAAAGCTGCCCAAGCTTCGTTTACCCGCGACCAAGATGCGTTTGAACTTAAATATCAAACCTATCAATCAGAAGTGCGTGCAGCAAACCAAGGCGGAGGAGCGTCTCCCGAAGAGTATCAAAGACTAAACAGAGTTTCTAAAGAATTAAAGGACGAGCAAGAAGCGTTGCGTAAACGAGCTACTGAGCTTAATGCTATGTCCGCCTCGCTCAAAGAGAGAGTAGATTCCTTTA
>OFRG01000728.1_pt1 | contig 11523 bp, 19 predicted proteins | sample 1543071 | NCBI WGS metagenome assembly OFRG01 (sample SAMN07774222, study PRJEB24372) | wastewater metagenome | isolation source: WWTP Verbania (Effluent) | place: Italy: Verbania | collected 2015-12
GCGCGCACCTCGCGGGTGAGCGCGAGGATGCCGCGGGCGGCGTGGAGGGTGAGGGAGACGAGGCTCACGGCCTGCCCCCCGTCGGGCTGGTGGCGACCCCGCACCGCGGCGTGTGCTCGAGCGCGCGCCCCGACAGCGCGAGGCCCGCGAGCATCACGACGAGGACGGTCAGCGCGTACGCGAAGGAGAGCGCGTAGACGGGGGCGTCCGAGGGGGAGCGGAGGAGGGTCACGCGGCCACCGTCGAGGGGGAGGGGGCGTCGTCGGCGTCATCCTGCGCGGGGTCCGCGATGCTCGCGAACCGATCTGCGATGTCACCAGCCGAGGGCGCGTCCCCTTCGCCCGTCGCGAGCCATCCGAGCGAAACGCCCGTGCCCTCGGCGAGCGCGCGCAGCGTCTGAAGCGCCGGGTTGGTGACGTCGCCGCGCTCGAGCTGTCCGACGTGCGAGTCTCCGAGCCCGCAGTAAATGGAAAGCCTTTTTCGGCCGACGCGCGCGCTTTTGCGAAGGAACGTGATCCGATCCGCGAGTGTGGTGTCCATCGCGCGGACTATGACACCGCGATGTCACGGTGTCAAGCGGCTGTCTCTCCTGCTAGATGACTCACACGTCAGCATCGACGGATTCCTCTTGCCACAAGGCGGTTTAGGGATTCGTCTCTCAAACCGAAACAGCGTGTTGACACCATGACAGCACCCTGTCATAGTCCGGCTCACCCCAGCGGTGACCCCATCTCACCCTCCGCTGGCGGCCAGAGTCGCCGATGTTCTCCCGCACCAACGCCCCCCGCTTCGCCCCCGTCTTCCGCAACACCACGCTCTGCCGCAACGTCCGGTTCTCCCGCCTCGGTGACTGCGACCCGCGCGTGTGCTGGGCCGATTGCGCGCCCACCACGACCGCCACCTGCCCCCGCAACCTCGGTCTCCGCAGCTTCTACGCCACCGACCGCGTGCACCCCTGCGCCGGCTGCCCCGGGCACTTCAGCGCCGACGAGCTCGTGCGCCGCCACCCGGTCGGCTTCGTCTGCGAGGCCTGCGCCGCCGAGATCGACGCCGACCGCGCCGAGGTGACGGAGGCTGTTGAGCGCCGCCACGAGCAGGACGTGTTCAACGGCCGCGCGATCTTCGGGGGCGCGTCGTGAGCACCTCCACCACGTCCCGCCCCCGGTCCGCCCGCGCGCTCTGGCTCGCCACGCTCACGCGCCTCGGCGCCTGCGACGACGCCCTCGTTTGGGCGCGCTCGCTCCCCGCGGACACCACCGCGGAGGCTGCGTACGTCGCCTGCTCTCGCGGCGACTGGATGCTGTGGCTGCTCGGCGCGCTGCACACCCGCGGCGCGCTCACGCGGCAGACGCTCGTGCTCGCAGCGTGCGCCGTGGCGCGGACGGCGCTCCCGCACCTCGCGAGGCGCCCCGCAGAGGCCGCGTGCGTGGCATGCCTCGACACGACGGAGCGCTGGTGCCGCGGGGAAGCGACGCTCGACGAGGTGATCGCGGCCCGCGAGGCCGTGCGGCAGGCGAGGTCTGACGCGTGGGCGGAGTGGCGAGCCACCGCCGCCACCGCCTACGCCACCGCCTACGCCGCCGCCAACGCCACCGCCTACGCCGCCGCCGCCGCCGCCGCCGCCGACGCCGCCTACGCCGCCGCCGACGCCGCCTACGCCTACGCCTACGACGCCGCCGACGCCGCCTACGCCGCCTACGCCGCCTACGCCGCCTACGCCGCCTACGCCGCCTACGCCGCCTACGCCGCCTACGCCGCCTACGCCGCCCGGACGAAGAGCCGCGAGGCCACGGCAGACGCCGTCCGCAAGGTCGTGCCGTGGGCGGTGGTAGCGACCGCGCTGGAGATGCTTGCGAGCAAGGCCGAGGCGCAGTCGTGATCCGCCCCCCGCGCATCACCTTCCCCGTCGCCCCGTGCCACGGCTGCGGCGACCCCACCGAGCACCGCTACCATGCGGGCGTCCCGTGCTGCGACGAGTGCCAGCGCGCGTGCGACACCAGCCTCGCCCACTGCGACGCGGCCTCCCACCGCTCCGGCTGCGCCGCGTGCGCGACGTGGCGCCGCGTGATCGGCGTCGACCTGCGCGCACCTGCGACGGTCGATGACAGCGACCTGGCCGAGCTCGACGCCCTCTACGCCGCCCGCGCCGAGAACGATCGCGACGCGCACCACGACGACGCCTCCCTGTCGACGCGCGACGACGGCTTCCTGATGCACGGCCGCCTGCCTGCGGACGATGTGGACGCGCTCAACCCGTGCATCGTGGCCGTCGCGCGCAGCAAGCCCGCCGACTACAGCCCGCTCCCGGGGCACGTGCCGCCGGTGCGGCTGCGGCTCATCGTGGGGCCGCGCACGCCTGCGGTGAGGGCGGAGTCGGGGACGTACGAGACGGCGGCGCGGTCGTGAGCCTCCCCCCCGACGCCCGCCACATCGACCCCGTGCGCGCCGCCGCCGAGCTGTGCACGTCCGCCCTCGACGAGAGCGAGCGCGTCCACCGCGCGCGCATGGAACGCCTGCATGCGACCGCCGAGGCCGACGCCTACCTCGCCACCACCGTGGCCCGCCTGCGCGCCGAGGTCGCCCACGAGCCGCAGTTCAACGCGAGCGCGATGCCCCCGCACACCGCGGGGGAGCCGACGGCGGAGGAGATCGACGCGGCGCACGAGCGCGCGCTGGCGGTGGTGCGAGTGGTGGATCGGAGCAGCCGATGAACACCCAGCCCCCCACCGCCCGCAGTCCTCGCTACACGCTCTCCATCCGCGGCCCCCGCCCCGACGCCGCCGCGACGACGCTCGCGCGCGACGTGCCCGCGCTCGAGCTCACCGCCGCGATGCGCGCGGCACGCGACGCCTACCGCCGCGAGGGCGCGCGCCTGACGCTCGCGCTCGGGCGCATGGACGTGGCGGAGCTCGTGTGCGTGAACGGGGCGTGGCGGTGGCAGACGTGGGCGGTGTGGCCGTGAGCGCCAGCCCGAACGCCGCCGTCCTCCGCGCGCCCTGCCCCGCGTGCGGCGTCGTCGACCGCGTGGTCCCCGCGTCGCCGCAGGGCGGCTACCGGATGATCCAGCACCGCGCGCCCCTGGCGACCCACCAGTGGCGCAGGTCCATTTGCACCGGCAAGGCGCTCATTCCCGTCGCCGCCATCGTCGCGCAGACCACGGCGGACCGCGCGCACGCAGTCGCCGGTCTCGCCACGCTCGTCGTCGCGCGCGAGAAGCTCCATGCCGCGTACGTGCGCGACTGCGAAGCGATCGGCCGCAATGAGCGCGAGCTGAACGGGACGGTCGCCGCAACCGACGCGGCGCTCACGAAGCTGGCGGCGAAGGTCGAAGCGCACGCGGCGAAGACGGCCACGGAGTCGCCAATGGTCGAGCCGATGTCCCCCGTCGACGACCGCCCGCCGACGTGCGCCTACGGCTGCCCCGAGAGCGCCGACGACATCCACCGCTTCGGCTGCCTGCGCTCGCGGTCGCGGGTGGTGCTCGCCGCCGACGTGGCCGACGACGGCGTGGTGACAGTGCGACTGCCGGGAGCGCAGTCGTGAGCGACCTCCATCTCCTCACCTCGTCGCGCCTCAAGTCCCTTCAGACCTGCCCGCGCACACACTACTACCGCTACGAGCTCGGCCTCACCGCCAACGCTCCGCCCTCCAACGCCCTCGCCTTCGGCACCGCCATCCACGCGGGCCTTGAGTCGTGGTGGCGCGCGTACCAGGAGCACGCCCCCAGCTACGCCCTCGCCGCTGCCCTCACGGCCGCGGACGCCGCGTACCCGAGCGATGACGCCTACCAGTGCGCGATGCTGCGCGCCCTGCTCACGGCGTACGACGCGCGATGGAGCGAGTGGGCGACGACGGTGGAGGTGATCGGCGTCGAGGTGCCGTTCCAGTACGCGCTGACGCATCCTGTGACCGGGCAAGCCGCGCGCACATGGCGGGTCGCGGGGAAGATCGACGCGCTGGTGAGGTTGAGCGATGGCCGGGTCGCGGTGGTGGAGCACAAGTCGCGCGCGGGTGACGCCGCCGCGGGCTCCGAGTACCGCCGCGCGCTCACGCTCGACCCGCAGGTGTCCACGTACTTCGACGGGGCCGCGGCGTTGGGGCATGAGCCCGACTTGACCGTGTACGACGTGCTCTGCAAGCCCGCGATCAAGCCGCTCCTCGCCACGCCCGTCGAGTCGAGGAAGTACACGGCGCAGAAGTCCCGCGCGTGCAAGGAGTGCTCGCGCAAGGGCTCCGCGAAGAGCCATGTCACGCCCGCGCCGCACGTCGAGGACGGCGTCTACTGCGAAGGCGGGCGGATCATCACCGACACCGGGGGCGTGATCTACACGGGACAGCGCGACCGCGACGAGACCGCCGTCGAGTACGAGGCGCGGTTGATTCAGTCGATCGCGAGTGATCCCGACCGCTACCTCGTGCACGCCGAGATTCACCGCAGCGAGGCGGAGCGCGCTGCCCACGCGTGGGCGCTCTGGCACAACGTGCGGAGCATCGAAGAGACGCGCGCGGCCGTGGCGAGAGCGCAGGGCGACGTGCGCGCGGTGCCGCAGAACCCGGGCGGCTGTTTTCGCTATGGGGGTAGCGGGTGCGATTTTCTGCCGCTCTGCGAGGGCACCGCCAACATGCACGACAGCCACGCCTATCGACGGCTGCCGACGGTGCACCCGGAGCTGGCCGAAGAGACGCACGACTCACGAGAGATCAGCGACGCGGCGGAGTAGCCGCGCGCATTCACGCAACGCATCACGACAACGACCACGGAGACCACGCCCATGACCATCAACGCCACGCCGCAGACACCGCCCGCGAACACGCGCCCCGCCAACGGCAACAACACCGGCAACCGCCCCCAGCCCGTGCCCGCCCCGGCGCCGTTCAAGCTCAACATCACCCGCGGCGTCGCGGCCGACCCGCCGCGCATCGTGATCCACGGGACGCCCGGCATCGGGAAGTCAACGCTCGCGAGCAAGGCCCCCAACCCCATCTTCCTCGACCTGGAGCACGGGACGCTCCAGCTCGACGTGGCGCGCGTCAACGACATCGAGACGTGGGAGCAGCTCCTCGCTGCGATTCGCGCGCTCACCACCGAGCCGCACGACTTCAAGACGCTCGTGCTCGACACGCTCGACCGCGCCGAGTGGCTGTGCTGGCAGCACGTCTGCGCGAAGGCGAAGGTCAGCGGCATCGAAGCGGTGGGCAAGTACGGGCGCGGCTACCTCGCGGCCTACGAGGAGTTCCGCGGGCTCGCGCGCGCCCTCGACGCGCTGCGCGCCAAGCGCCACATGGCCGTCATCGTCGTCGCGCACTCCAAGGTGGAGAACGCGCCCAACGCCGCGGGCGATGAACACCAGCGGTGGACGCTGAAGGTGCACAAGCTCGTCGCCGGGCTCTTCTACGAGAGCTTCGACGTGATCCTCTTCGCGCGCCTGGAGATCTTCACCAGCAAGAGCGAGGGCGGCAAGGTCAAGGGCCACGGCGACGCGCGCGTGCTCGAAACGCAGGAGGCCGGCGCGTGGCTCGCGAAGAACCGCTACGGCCTGCCCCGTCAGATGAACCTCGACTGGAACGAGCTCGCGGCGGGCCTCGCGCGCGGCGCGGGCGAAGTGGTCGAGGCGCTTCGCGAGGACATCGGGGCCGCGCTCGACCGGCTCCACGCGCTCGACGAGAGCGCGGCCGTGAAGGCGCGAGAGACCTACGAGAAGGCGACCGACGACGCGGCCGCCCTGTCCATCCTGCTCAACCGCATCAACGCCGGGGTCGCGCAGCGGGAGGCCGCGCGCGCCGCGGAGTCCGCCACCGACAACGGCAACACCGCCACCTGAACCGACAACGCACACGCATCACGACACACGGATCAACGGAGAGACCATCATGGAATACAACGCAGACGACAACAGCACCGCCACCGGCCCGGCGCACGCGCAGCCCGAGAACGGCCTCTACAGCGGCCACGCGCGCTCCTGGGCGTGGGACACCGACAAGAGCGGCAACCCGTGCATCACGTTCGTGTTCACGCTCGACGCGTCGAACGAGCACGACTTCGCGGGCTACCAACTCGACGGCCGCCTCTACCTCGACGAGGACAAGGCCGATAAGCTGGGCCGCACGGCCCTCACGCGCAGTATGGAGGCCCTGCGCGCGATGGGCCTGGAGGGCGACCTCCCCGAGGACATCGAGCGCGTCGACCTCTCGCAGGGCGTCGTCGAGCTCAAGGTCGAGCGCAACCCCAAGGGCTACGCGTTCGCCCACTACATCAACGCGCCGCGCGGCGAGTACAAGCGCGAGCTGCGCGTGTTCCAGTCGCCCGATGCGCCCGCGCTCAAGGGCTTCCTCGCGAAGCTCAACAGCCGCTCGCGCGCGCTCGACGCGAAGGCGGCCGCGAGCGGGACGACGCCCGTGAGCCGCACGAACACGAGCGCGCAGCAGCCGCAGACGGCCCGTCAGCAGCAGGCGCGCCCGGCCACGACGCAGCAGGCGCAGCAGGCGCAGCAGCAGCCCGCCGCGCGCGGCCCCGGCGTGGGGCGCCCGCCGCCGCGGCAGGAGCAGATGGCCGACGACCCGGACAGCATCCCCTTCTGACGGCACACGCGAGACCGGGGGCCGCACACCACACCAGGTGAGCGGCGCCCCGGCCTCCGTGAAGGCCCCGCGTCGGGAGGTGAGATCACCGCCGCGGGACCTCCATGGGAGCCGGGACACAGGACACGCACCCAGGAGACCACGCACGATGGACGACGCACCCCACACGCACCCCCTCGACGCCGACACGATCGCCTGCCGCGACCACTGCCCCGCGTGTCGCCGCCCGTGGCGGTCGTGCGCGTGCGGCGACTCCGGTGACACCCTCGACCGCGAACACGACGAGTCGACCGCCGCGCGGACGAGGGTCGCGCAGGGGTGGGCTGAGGAATGGCGCGTGGGGGAGGTGGCGTGATGCGCGCCCTCACCGACCTGGAGCTCGCCACCGTCCTGCGACGCGAGCGCGCCCGCCACGCCGCCCTCGTCGCGGAGTTGTGGGCCGCGCTCGACGACGCCGCCACCCCCGGGCTCACGCTCGCGGAGAACATCCGCGCGCTGCGCGACGAGGTGTCGCGGCTGTCATCGACGGAGTGCGCGCGTGCGGTGGACGCGCTGCGGGCGGAGATCGCGTGGCGGATGGAGTGCGACGCGCGAGCTGCGCGGCCGGGAATGGAGACAGGACGATGAACAACGAGAGCGACATGCTGGTGAGCGCCGAGGAGGCGCGCGAGATCCGCGACGGCAAGGGAGGCGCGCTCTTCCCGATGGTGCACCGCCTCTGCGCCACGGTGATCCACCTGCGACTGCACACGGTGCTCGCGCTGGAGGCAGAGCGCGACGCCCTGCGCGCCATCGTCGAGGGGCGCACGACGGCCCCGACCGCGCGCGAAGTGGAGTCCCTGATGACGCGCGACCGTCCGTGGTCGCGGTGGCTTGTGCTGGTGCGACACGGCCAGCTTGAGCCGATCCTGCACTCCGTGTCGCTCCGGTACGATCGCGAGTCGCGGGTCATCTTCGCGGACAGCGCGGGCGGCGACTGGGATCCCAACACCCTCGACGACGTGTGCGCCGTGCGGTGGTGGCGCATTGACGACAGCGACGAGAGCGGCGGGCTGCGCGCGTGGCCCGTCGTCGCGGGAGGCCCCGATGCGCCTGACAACGTACGCGACGCCGAACACGCCTACGGCGTGGCGGTGCAGCGGGTGATGGCCGCGCGCAAAGCGCTGCGGGCGCTGACGAGCGGTGAGGCGCTCGCGCGGATGGAGGCGACCGGTGGCTGACCCCGCCCGCAAGCTCCGCGTCGTCCCCGCCGCGGCGAACGACTCGGGCGTTTACCTGACGGCGGCGCAGGTGCACGCTATGGCCCCCGCGCGCACCCTGTCGTGGGTGTACCAGCACATGCGCCGCGCGGGCGGCAAAGGCGGGCTCGTGCGCGCCGACCTGTGGCACCGGCACTTGGAGGCGATCGGATGCAGCTCCGTCGACGTGGCGAAAAGTGGTACCTCCGCGGCACCTACGACGGAGAGCGCGTCGAGGTCTGCACCGGCCTCACCGATCGCAAAGCCGCCGAAGCGTGGGCGCGACTCTGGGAACGTGATCGCGCTGACCCGGACGGCGCGAATCGTCGAGCCGCGGCGGCGGTCACCGTCCAGCAGGCCGTAGACCTGGCGCTCGCCAACGTCGACGCGGAGCACAAGGCGGGCAACCTCGCTGCGGCCACGGTCGACTTCTACGAGCGCAAGCTCGGCCACGTCCTGCGCGTGCTCGGCCCGTCGTCCGCGCTCGCAGGCGTCGACGCCGCCGCGGTCGACCGCTACATCGCCACGCGCCGCACCGAGGATGCGTCGCAGCACACCATCGCGAAGGAGCTCCACCAACTCGAAGTGACGCTCAAGCACGCCAAGCGCCGCGGGTGGTGGCATGGTGATGTCGAGCGCGTGATGCCGGTGGCGTTCTCCCCGAAGTACGAGCCGCGTGCACGCGCGTTGTCCGTCGACGAGGTGCAGCGCGTGCTCGCGCAGCTCGACCCCGACCGCGCGGCGTGGGTCGCTCTGGCCGTCGGCGCGGGGGCAGAGCTCTCGGCGCTCGAGCGGGCGGAGCGTGGGGACTGGAACGCTGTCGCGAACACCGTCCGCGTGCGCGGCACGAAGAACGACCGGCGTGACCGCGAGGTGCCCGTCGTCCTCGACGTGTGCCGCGACCTCGTGGCGCTGGCGTTCCGGTGTGGGGCAGGCGTGGGGCAACGCCTGCTCGCGCCGTGGGGGAAGAACTGGCGCGATCTTCAGCTCGCCGCGCGCAAGGCCAAGGTCGCGCCGTTCAGCCTCCACTCGCTGCGGCACACCTTCGCGACGTGGCACCTCGCGGCCGGGTGCTCCTGGGACGACGTCGCGCGCGCTCTCGGGCACGCAGACACCACGATGCTCCACCGGATCTACGGGCACCTGAGCGGCGACGAACTCCGCGGGCGACTCGCTGCGCTGCTTGCCCCGCCCGTGCCCCACAAAGCGGGGCAGGTGGAGCACGGGGTCGACAGCAAGCACGGCGAGGAAGTCACTGAAACATCTTCTGCGAAGCGGGATGAAGGGTGCCGGAGGTCGGAATTGAACCAACGACCTTGGGATTATGATTCCCAAGGGCAGACCTCACCGCGAAGGCTTTTCGTTACGGGGAAAGCGTCGCGCCGCGCGCTGCGGAAGGACCACGCTGCCCCGCCCGTGCCCCACTCGCGCCGTGGCTGACAGATCGCCCTGTGACGGGCGATGGCGCGGCGTCGGCTGGACCGGGGAGCCCACCGAGACGACCACCGACGGACCCCCGTCCGACGCCGCGCCGAGGATGTACGCGCTGAAACCGCTTGTGGCAAGGTGGACCATGAAATCGTACAGGAATCGACAGACGGGTGTTGACGCTAGCCACTGTCGCGGATAGTGTACGGGGTGTCAGGGCAGCACTGGACCGCCGCCCCGACAGAAAGCGAAACGACCATGACGACCTACACCATCCTCGAGACCCGCTCCGCCGACGAGACCCCCGTCACCACGACCGTGAGCGCCTCCGCCGAGGTGCTCGTCCCGCGCGACGCCGACCGTCGCGCCCGTGACGGCGCCGTCGCGCGCTACCTGCTCGGCCCGTGCGTCTCGACGACGATGGGCGCGTACCTCGCGGGCGAGGTCGATGGGCTCACGACGGAGGAGCTCAACTACCTCACGGCGTACACCGTCGAGACCGGCGACGAGGACACCGACGGCCACGACATCGCCGTGCCTTTCGTCCCCGTCGCCTGACCCGCCCCGACGCCCCCGCAGCGCCCGGCCACGGTCGGGCGCTGCGATGGACGCCGGGACAGACCCGACGCACACATAGGAGCACCAATGGACACCACTCGCCAGACCCTCACTGTCACCGTCGGACGCGCGACCGTCGAAGTCGCCGTCGAGACCACCCTCCACACCTCCCGCATCCGCGTCGACCGCGACGTCCGCGATGCCGCTGGCGTCGTCGTCTGCGAGTGGGCCGACGAGCTCGTCGAGGCCTCTGCGTGCGACCCCGCACGCTGGGTCTCGTGCGGCTTCGACGGCGCCTTCGACAGCTCGGAGCATGGCCGCGATGCGTCGGCCGCGAGTCGTGAGGCGTACGCGCAGGCCCGCGCGCGGTGGCCCGAGTTCCGGCTGCGCTTCGACGCGGCGGAGGAGGCGCGCGACGAGGAGATCCGCCGCGTCGAGGCCGACGCGCTCGCGAAGCGCGACGCCGCACGCTTCGCCGAGGAGTGCGAGCGCGAGGCTGCTCTGCGGGTGCCCGCATGACCACCCTCGCCTCCCTCACCCCCGCCACCGTGGGCACCGCCGCCGCCGAGGCCCTCCAGCGCCACGTCGGCCGCCTCGTGGTCCCCCTCGCCCCCGGCGTGCGGCTCACCCTCGACCCGCCGCAGGGCGACACCGACATCAGCCTCACCGTGGCCTCCCTTTGCGCGTGGGCGCAGACGGGCGAACTCGGCGACTGGACCGACCACGAGGACGCCGCGGACGCGCTCCTGACGGCCTCGGACGCGCTCTACGCCTCGCCGCTGCGCCCGTGGCAGGGCGGCGACCTCGAGGCCATGGGTGACGCCGTGGCGCTTGCGCGCGACGAGTCCCCCGACCCCGTGCGCCTCGTGCTCGCGTGCGCGCTCTCCCGCCTGCGGGTGTGCCGCGGGGAGCCGGTGACCGTGGCGGAGATCGCGCGCCTCGCAGGCGTCACCGACGGGCGCGCGCGGCAGCTCGTGACGGCGGGGGAGCTGCGTGCGACCGCGGGGACCGGGACGGCGCCATCGACGGTGACGGCGCGGGAGGCGCGGCGGTGGCTCGCGGCGCGGGGGCTGCGGGGGTGGTGAGCGTGACCACGACCCTGCGCGCCCGCGGCGTGGCACTGTCGGTGCTCGATGACATGCTCGCGGAGATCGTCGAGGCGAGCGACGGCTTCGACGACGCCCTGGCGCTGTGCACCCTCGCCCGATGCTACCACCGCGGCGGGCGCATCGTCTTCGAGAGCGCGGACGCTGAGGCCGTCGCAGAGGCGCTCGTGAGCCTCGCCAACGCGGAGGACGCCTGCGCGGAGCACCACCGCGCGGGCGGGAGGGAGCCCGACGCCGAGGCCGCGCGCTACCACCGCGCCGCGTGCGATGGCTTCGGGACGCTCTACAGCGCGGCGCTGCGGGTGGTGTACGGGCGGGCGGCGTAGCCATGGTGACGACCGACGGCCCTGCCATCGTCGCGACCCGCAAGCGCCTCGGGTGGTCACAGCGCACGCTCGCGCGGGTGCTGGTGATGGGCGACGACGACGCCGCGATCGAGGCCGTGCGTGTGCTCGAGCGTCGGGGCACGTCGGAGCGGGTGCGTGTGGCGATCCTGGATCGGCTCGCGCGGCTCCCTGTGCGCCATGCGGCTGCGATCGCGGCCGCTGCGACGCCCGATGACCCGCTGGCGTGCCTCGCAGCGCTCCTCGCGCGGGGATTGCCGTCGTCGCTCC